>SXGS01738253.1_pt1 | contig 14995 bp, 13 predicted proteins | sample 3174681 | NCBI WGS metagenome assembly SXGS01 (sample SAMN11356861, study PRJNA531348) | freshwater metagenome | isolation source: freshwater sample F1-80 | place: China: Fuxian Lake, Yuxi | collected 2017-12-25 | reverse complement strand
TCGCGGCAAAAGCCGCTGACGATATTGTACGGCTACTGTGCGAAGCTGCACCTGCCAGCGCCGCGGTTGCTGCTGCCCCACCTATGGCGCCGCGTGCGATGCTGGTTGAAGCGCCTGCTGAACTGCACGACCTCAACAAATTCTACATTCAGCGCCGCTGGGGCGATGGATTAATTATTGCGCCGCCGACACGAGAGGCCGTCGAACGCATGTTGCGTCACACGAATCGCAAGCCGGATGACGTGGTGGCGACGATAGCGCCGGGTATGGGCGCTGCGACCGTGGAATACATTGCGATACAGGGCGTGATGGCGGGGTGTTATCCCGAATACCTGCCCGTGCTGATCGCGGCAGCGGAGGCGGTGGGCACATCGAAATTTCATTTGCAGGCGATACAGGCGACCACCAATCCGTCGGCCGTGTGGTTGTTGGTGAACGGGCCGATTGCCAAGTGGCTGGAGGTGAACAGCGGCGCAGGTTGTCTGGGCCCGGGCACATGGGCGAATGCCACGCTGGGGCGCGCGCTGCGTTTGATGTTGCTGAATATCGGCGGCGCGCTGCCGGGCGATATCGACAAGGCGACACAAGGACAGCCGTCGAAATACACTTTCTGCTGCGCAGAAAACGAAGAAGCCAATCCATGGGAGCCGCTGCACGTCGAGCGCGGATTTGCCCGCGATGCGAACACGGTGACCACCATCGGCGCGCTCGGCACCTGGAGTATGAACATGACGGCGAAGGGCGCGGAAGAAGTGCTCGCCATGATCGCCGACACCATGCAGTATCCGGCGAGCAGCGACTATATGTACGGCGGCGCGCCGTTTATTATTTTGTCGCCGCAGCACGCGGCGTTGTTCCATCGCGCGGGCTGGAGAAAAACCGAAGTGAAGCGCCGTTTGTGGGAGCAAGCGAAAATTCGCGCCGGCCGCTCGAAGGGTAGTGAGTTCGAGCGCATGGCGAATGGCCGCCGCTCCGAGTTGGGTGAGGTCACGCCCGACACGATGGTGCCGATTGCGGTGGCGCCTGAGGACATCAGTATCATCGTCGCCGGTGGCGCGGGATCGCACTCGGTATTCGTGCCGGTGTCAGCACATACGAAGTCGGTGACGAAGGAAATTGTGCTGACTGAGAGTAGTGTGAGTTCCTTATAAGTATGTGTTTTAATTGATATATTTTATATTCGCTCGATGTTGACTTCCATTGCAAAGCGACTAGTGCTGATGCTGGTGACCGCCGGTGTGCTGGCGCCAGTGTGCACATCTGCCGTGAGTGCAGACTACCCCACCCGTGCCATACGCATGATCGTGCCGTTCAGCGCAGGCGGTGCTGCAGACATTATTGCGCGCCTGATGAGCGCGCGGCTTTCCGAGTCGCTGGGTCAATCCATCGTGATCGACACGCGCCCTGGCGGCGGCACTTTGCTGGGCACCGAGATTGTTGCGCGTGCCGCGCCCGATGGTTACACGCTGGGTATGCTGGCCACGTCGCTGGCGTTGAACACCGGTCTGCTGTCGAAAATCCCCTATGATTCGGTGAAGGATTTTTCGCCCATCACGCTGGCGGTGGATACGCCGCTGATCATCGTGGTGCCCGCGGCGTTGCCAGTAAAAACGCTCCCGGAGTTTATTGCACTGGCCAAGACCAAGCCGAATCGTGTCGCGTATGGTTCATCGGGGCAGGGCACCAGCGGGCATCTGGCGAACGAGTTGCTGAGTTACCGCGCCGGCATCACCATGCTGCACGTGCCCTACAAGGGCGCAGGGCCGGCACTGATCGACCTGATCGGCGGACAGGTGCAAATGGTTTGCACCAGCACGCTGCCGGCATTGCCGCACGTGCGCTCGGGCCATTTGCGCGGTCTTGCGGTGACCACAGCCGCACGCACGCGGGCCGCACCCGATGTGCCAACGGTAGCCGAAGCGGCGTCACTGCCGGGTTATCGTGCCAGCACCTGGTACGCGTTGTTTGTACCGGCACGTACACCGGCGCCGATTATCAACACACTGCATCGTGCATCGGTTCAGGCACTGAATCACCCGGTGGTGGTCGAACAGCTCGCGGCACAGGGAGGCGACCCCATCGGCAGCACACCCGACGAGTTACGCAAATTCCTGCAAAGCGAGATTGATGTCTGGACAAAAGTGATCAAGGTGGCGGGGATCAAGCCCGCCAATTGATCAGTATGGCCCTGCAAGACTCAGTGCGACCGTCGGCACACAACGGTAAGTATTTGTTTTAAAACAATATTTTTATGGGTATTTAACCCTGCGTGGCCGCGATCAAGGCCGACACATCCGGCAGCGTTTCCAGGTGATCGCACAGTTCGATAATTTCCTTTTGTTTCTGATGCGACAGTTGCCCGGTAGTGAGCTTGGCAAATTTCTCCGCCACGTCTTCGTAATGCACGGGGTTGTCCTTGTCGCCTCGCGCCTTGCCCCACGCCGATAACACCTTGCCATCGGTGAGTTCGATTTCCACCGGATTGCCTTCGACGTAGCTCTTGCCGTCGAGCGCCGGGTCGTGCGAGATGCTGATGCGCTTGATGAGATCAAGCACCTTGGGGTCGCGGATTTTTTCCTCGGTGAATTGTGCGGTGAACACGTCGTTTTCAAGCAGCATGATGGCGCAAACGTAATACAGATTCAGTTGCGCCGAGGTGATCGTCGTTGGCGTATAGGCCCAGCCGACGTTTTGCAGATAGCCTTTGCCCAGGCGGATGCGCACTTGCCTGATCTGGTGCGCCGGCGCAGGATGGGTTTTACGTATCGTTCGAATGGCCTCGCAGGTGCTGTGATTGGGCACGCGGGTCGCCCACATTTTGAAGCGAATGCGTTTGGTGTCGTAGCGGCTGCCCCAGTCCTTGGTGATTTGGGTGAGATCGTACGCCGGCGGGTTGCGATTACCGGTGTGCGCAGCGCAAAAGCCGCCGTACTCGGCCTCGAATACGTTGGGTGCATTGGTGAAACCGTTTTGCGCGAGCAAGGCGGCAAAGGTGCCGGCGCGCGCAGCCTGGCCCGCCAGCAGCCGTTTGCCCATGCCCCCATGGTGCGTGAACATCAGGCTCGCCGCCTGCTGCCCGGCATGGCCCAACGCATGCACGATGTCGTCCGCACTGAGCCGCAACGCGCACGCCGCACTTGTCATCGAGGCAAAGGTACCCATCAGGCCGGGGTTGTGAAAACCCATACCCTCGTGCGGAATGCGTCCCACGCTGTTGTTCACGCGTGAGGCTGCTTCGATGCCGGTGACCAGCGCGTTGATCAGTTCCGGACCACTGAGCTTGCCGGTGTGTTGTGCAATCGCCAGCGCAGAACTCAGCGTGACCGAACCGTTGTGACCGCCGGGGCCTACGTCGTCCAATTCAAACGCATGCACGGCGGTGGCGTTAATCATGGCGGCGGTGGGGGCAGAGAAGCGCAGCGGCGTACACCACACTGAAACCCTGCCCGGCGCTTCCATCGCCTGCGCAGTGGCGCGCAGACGATCCGACCACGGCAGTGTCGCGCCATAAATGCCCACCCCCAGTGTATCGAGCACCAGCCGTTTGGCAAATTCAACGACAGATGCCGGGAGTTTGGAGAACGAACTGCCGGCAATATTTTCTGCCAGGGCTCGGGTGTACGGGCCGTCCATGATTGATCCTTGATGGGTTGGGAGCTTGAACGTGTTACGTGTTGTGTTACTTGATGCGCAACAGTTTCGCGGCAGTTTCACCCAGGATCGCGATGCGTTCATCGTCGCTCAAGCTGGGTGTGTTGAGAATGTGATCCACCGCCTTGTCTTCCCACGGGTAAGGATAGTCGGTACCGAGCATGATCTGGCTAGAACCGACATTGGCCGCGAGATGCCGCAGGGCTTCGGGCGTGAAGATCAGGGCGTCGTAGTAGAGCTGCTTCAGGTATTCCGTCGGGCGTTTTTTCAACACGAGATTGCAGCGGTTGGGGAAGGTGAGGCAGCCGTGATCCGAGCGATCCATGTACGACGCGAGATAGCCGCCGCCGTGCGCGGAGCAAATCTTCAGCCCCGGGACCATATCGAGCGTGCCCTCGAAAATTAAATGTGACAGGGCGATAGTGGTGTCGAGCGGATTGCCGATCACGTTGTCCAGCACGCCGTTGCCTTTGAGGCGCCGCGCAAGGTCAGGCGTGCCCTGCGGGTGCAGAAACACGAGAACGTCCAGTTCCTCGCACTTCTTCCAGAACGGGTGAAACTTCGGATCGGCAAATTCGTGCTCGCCCACGCTCGCGCCGACGGCCACGCCGCGCAAGCCCAGCTTTTTCACCGCGTGCTCAAGCTGCTGCACGGCGAGGTCGGGATACTGGAGTGCCACGGAAGCATAAGCGACGAAGCGGTCGGGGTTGCGCGCACAAATGTCCACCAGCCCTTCGTTGTTCAGACGAACGACTTCCGCAGCGGTATCGCGGTCGGCGTCGTACCAGAATGGATTAATGCTGAGCGCTTCAATGTCGATGCCCTGCACGTCCATATCGCGCAGCCGCGTGCTGAGAAGGGCATCTTCCATCACGATGGTGCCGACATGATGGCTGTAGGCGTCCTCGCCCATCACCTTGCAGGCGGCAGGAATCTGGCAGTGCGCGTGCACGTCGATGGTTTTCACGCGGCGACCCTTGACCACGACTTCACGGCGTTTGACCGCCGGTTGTGCCGAGCCGGAGCCGGATTGTGCCGCCGCGGCATGCCGTGGCGCCTGCGCCGCCAGGATATCGCAGCTGGTGAAAACCACGGCGGGATTTATCCTGCCTAGCTGGGATGAATGGGTGGTGTTGTGTGGTTGCATGGGTTTCTCCTGAGTGGTGGGTGGCTGCGCGACGTCATTGCTGATCGTAGCGCATTGCGGATTAAAAAAGTGCGGATGGCCCGTGAAGACGGGCAACGGTTGAACGAGGGCCTGCGAACTACGCTGCGGTTGTGGGAAAGCGATAAACGGCAAACACAATCCCGCCCACCGGATAACTGAATGGCCCGTGTTTGGTGTTAGGCGGCGCGTAGTGGAAGTCGCCTTTTTTCAGTACCTTGCCGGCGACATGCTGTTCGCCTTCTATCACCGTCACACAATGCGAGGTGACATGTTCGTGTTCCGGCTCCACATAGCCCGGCGGAAATTTCACCAGCGCCGCGACCTGGCCTTGTTTGTCGTCGCGCATCAGCACTTTGATTTTCAGATTGGGATGAATCTTGTGCGCGCCAGTGGGCAATTGAAACAGCGTGACGTTGTCGTCCCATTGCAGGTTGTCAGTGTTGATGGCGAGGAAAGGGACGTCGGTGGTCACGGCAGGGTTCTCCAGGAAAATTATATAAGTAATTGATTTAATTGATTATTTATTAAGCGAACGGGTAGCGTATTCACTGGGGGAGGTAATTTCCGGAAGCTCCAGATCGTCCGAGCAATCGAGCTCGTTATGCACGATGCCGGGCGGTTGCAGACAGCAATCGCCGGGGCCGAACGTGTGTTCGCCGTGGCCATCATAGGTAAATTTGATCCAGCCCTTGAGGATGTAGATCATCTGAAAACTGAGCAGGTGCTGATGCAGGCCGGTGGTGTGCAGGCTGCCATGATCCTCGCCCTTTTTCACGCGAATGACGTGCGCGCGGAATTGCCCGTGGGTGGCCTGCTTGATGCCCAGATCGCGGTATTCCAGAAACGGCCGCAGGCCGGATTCAAATTTCGCATCCTTCGCCATGCTGACGGAAAAATCCATCGAATCAGTTCGGGTGGCACTCACGTTGGCTCTCCTTGAATATCCCGGCGTGCGGTTATCATTATAGGCTGCATTTTCACGGAGCAAAAACACATGGAAGGCTACAAACGCTGGGCAGGCCGGGTCGCGCTGGTGACGGGCGCCTCGGGCGGCATTGGCGAAGGCATTGCACGTGCGCTGGTGGGCATCGGCATGAAAGTGGCAGTGGTGGCGCGGCGGCGCAAGCGTCTCGAAGCGCTGGCTGCCGACTGCGCCGCGAGTACCGCGGGCGGCGGGCAGATGCTGGTGTGCGCGGGTGATGTCGGCAAGGAGGCCGATGTCATTGCCATTTTCAAATCGATAGAACAGCAGTTGGGAACTGTGGACGTGCTGATTAACAACGCCGGCACCGGCATGATGAGCACGCTGGAAAAAGGCCAGTGGCAGGATTGGTGCGACACGCTCAACTTCAACGTCGCCGCTCCCGCGCTATGCGTGCGCGAAGCGCTGCGCGGCATGCATGACAAGGCCGAAGCGCAGATCATCAACCTGTCGTCGATCTACGGCCATCGCAATCAGGTGCCGAATTTTTCGTTCTATCAGGCGTCGAAATTCGCCGTGCGCGCGCTGACCGACACGCTGCGCGCGGAACTCGCCGCCCGCAACGGCGGTACACGCATACGCGTCGGCATGATCTCGCCGGGTTTGGTGGCCACTGAATTTCGCGGGCGCGCCAGCGGCGGCAAATTCAGCTACGAATCGTATTTTGAACACTATCCGCCATTGCTGCCATCGGACATCGCCGATGCCGTGCTCTACATGCTATCGACGCCGCCGCATGTGCAGGTGCAGGATATTTTGCTGTCGCCCATGGGGCAGGCGTTATAGAAAATAGTCAATTCTCAGCGCTTACTGTGGCGGGGTGTATGTCAATCTACTTTGATATTGGCCTTCTTGATGACGTTGCTGTAGCGCTCAATTTCGCGCCGCAGGTAGGTGGCCAATTCCGCGGGCGCACTGCCGATCAGGTCGGCGCCTTCGCCGGTTATGAAATCGCGTATTTCCGGCGCCTTTATCGCTGCGGTAGTTTCGCCGTGGAGTCTGGCTATCACCGCCGATGGGGTGCTGGCCGGTGCGAAGAAGGCGTACCAGTTGGCCGACTCGTAGCCGGGATAAAACGAATCGAGTGTCGGCAAATCCGGCGCGGCTGCTGCGCGTTTGATGGAAGTTACTGCCAGGCCGCGTACCTTGCCGGAGCGCACGTGCGGTAAAGCGGTTACCGCACCGCTAAAGCACAGATCGGTTTCGCCGCCGATCAATGCCGCGATGGAAGGCGCGCCGCTGCGATAGGGGATGTGGGTCACGCTGATGCCGGCGGCGAGCTTTAACAGCTCGATCGCCATGTGATTGGCGGTGCCGTTGCCGCTGGAGCCCGCGTTCATCTTGCCGGGATGCTTTTTGGCGAGTCCGACCAGTTCAGGCACCGAACGCGCCGGCACGCTGGGGTGAACCATCAAGACCTGCGCCGCCGAGGCAACCAGACTGACTGGCGCAAGGTCGCGCATCATGTCAAACGGCGGTTTTTTCATGAGCAACATGCTGACCGGAATCTGCGCGCTGCCAAACAGCAGGGTGTACCCATCCGCGGGCGCACGCACGACCAGCTCCGCCCCGATGATGCCCGAAGCGCCGGCGCGGTTATCCACCACGAACTGTTGCCCCATGCTGTCGGTAAAGCGTTTGGCGAGCAACCGGCCCTGGGTGTCGCTGCCCGCACCTGGGGCGGTTGGAACAATGATACGAACCGTTTTGGCAGGATAGGCTTGTGCGCCGGCAATGCCGGGCGCCAGTAACCCGTCCGGCAAAACCAGAAGCGGCAGCACCCCCGCCAGTGCACGCAAGGACAATGTTTTTAACATGGCTGTGTTCAGTTCGACTTATACAATCCTGCGGCCTTGATGACCTTTTCCCACTTCACGGTTTCCGCCTGTATGTACTTGGCGAAGTCTTCGGCAGAGCCGGGTGCGACATCCATGCCTTGACGGAACAGAAAATCCTTCACGTCGGGCAGCAGCAGAATGGCGCCGATCTCCTTGTTCAGCCGCGCGACGATGGGCTTCGGCGTTTGCAGCGGTATCATGAATCCATACCAGTTGTTCGCCTCAAAACCAGATACGCCCGCTTCGGCGACGGTCGGAAGTTCCGGCATGAACGACCAGCGTTTCACCGTGGTGACGCCCAGCGCATTGATCTTGTTGGCTTTGACATGCTGCACCGCGCTGGCTGCGGTGGCGAAAATCAGGTGGATATTGCCGGCCAGCAGATCGATCACCGCCGGGCCACCGCCTTTATACGGCACGTGGGTGATTTTTACGCCCGTTTGCAGATTAAAGAGTTCAATCGCCAGATGGCCTGCGCCGCCGATGCCGGATGAGCCGCCGTTAAAGGATCGGGACTTTGCCGCCGCGATCAACTCCTTGACGGTTTTCACATTGGTGGTGGGATGTGTCACCAGAATGTTGGTCGAATCGGCCACGCGTGTGAGCGGCGCGAGGTCTTTCAACGGCTCGAACGGCAGCTTCTTGTAGAGACTGGGATTGATCGAAAAGGAAGCAATCGAACCCAGCAAAAGCGTGTGGCCGTCGGGCACGGCGTTAACAGTCAACTCGGTGGCGATGTTGCCGGCGGCGCCGGGGCGATTGTCGATAACCACGGTTTGCCCCAGCCGTTCACTGAGTTTGGCGCCGATTGAACGGGCCGCGGTGTCGGTGCCGCCGCCGGGGGCAAAACCGACCAGCATGCGTACAGGCTTGGTCGGCCAGCCGGACGTGGGCTGAGCCTGCGCGGCCAGCGGCGCCAGGAACGCCGGTAGCGCGGTAGAGACGGCGGCAAACACGGCGTAACGGCGGTATGGAGCGTGCATTGCAAAATCCTTGAAAATTGGGATGCCCTATTTACCACAATTTTTCACACTGTGAACAGAAAAGCCGCTGCCAAAAGCGTGTTTTGCGCGTTTTATCGATCTGACCCGTCCCACGGGAACGGCCGTAACCCGCACGGGCGTAGCGAGCGTCACTGTTTCAGGTGTTAAATAGAAGCCAAGCTAAGTATTTGTTTTTATTAACTATTTTTATTGAGCGACTTGCGGTTGATGAAGGCTTCCATCATGCGTTTCGGTTCATCGGTGCGGCGCGATTCGACACAGGCGCGGATACCAGCCCAGATGCCGTCGGTGACGGACATGCGCTCCCAATCGCCTAGCAGCGTTTTTTGAAGACGCATCACGCGCTTGCCACCGAGCAGCAGCGAGGCGATCCATTGTTCCACGGCGGCATCGAGTTCGGCGGCGGGCACGAGTTTTTGCAAAAAGCCGATGCGATAGGCTTCGGCTGCGTCGATGATGTCTCCGGTGTAGACCAACTCGGCGGCCTTGCCCCAGCCGATCAACTTGGGCAGCAACACCGCCTCCATACCGGACGGAATACCGACGCGCACTTCAGGCATGCCGAATTTGGCGGTGTCCACACCGACGCGCAGATCGCAGGCGGCCGCGAGCTCCATGCCGAAGCCCAAACAATACCCATTGACGCGCGCGATCACCGGCACCGGAAAATTGCGAATGGCTGAATTGGCGGTATGCGTGAGCGTGTGTTCGACTTCCGCTTCTTCGAGCGTGAGGTCCTTCATTTCGTGGATGTCGGCGCCGGCAACGAACGATTTGTCGCCCGCGCCGGTGATCACGGCGGCGCGCAGTTTGTCGTCCTGCGCGAGGCGGTTGAAGGTTGCGGCAATCGCGCGCTTGCCCGCCATACCCAGGGCGTTGCGGCGGGAGGGATTGTTGATGGTGAGCCAGGCGATGTTGCCCGCGTCGCCCCGGCTTTCGATCCGGGTGAGGATGAGGTCGGCTGGTGTGTTCATAGACCACCTTGTACTGTGAAGATTGAAAAACCTTTCCCATCATTCCCGCGTAGGCGGGAATCCATAACACTGCGCCATAGGGCACTTCCTATGGGTTCCCGCCTATGCGGGAACGACGGGATTGAATATTCGGGCTTGTGGATACCGGGAAGGCGCTTCATACGACACTAACCCTCGGCATCTTCAACGCCTGCTCATGCTCCACATTCGCCGCCACCATCCGGTACAACGCGCGCCGCGTATTCGAAAACAGCGAGCGCATTTTCTCCGTCCATGGTGTCTTGCGTGCCACTTGCGCGGCAGGGCTTTCCCACACCTCAGCGCCGGTGAGGTCGTAGGCGGTCAGGTATTTTGGCCCCACGTTGCCGGAAGTGCACGCCACAGACGTATAACGCCGGGCGCGCAGCACGCCGGGGATGTTGGCGCAGCGCGGCAGATGTTCCTTGTCGTACCACTCGTTGTATTCGCCGACGATGTGATCGGGAATATCGGTGTGCACGATGTACATCCACGGCGCGCCGCCGCCAGGCAGTGTCGCGCTGGCGTTGGCTACATCGCACATGAGTTTGAAATTCATGCGCTCGCGATTGTTTTCGTAAAGCTTGCGGATGCGCACCGACCACGGTGTCGGATTTTTCACGATGTGCTGAAAATCGGCTCCAGCTTCGATGGTGTCATCGGTGGTTTCGTACCACGCGAGATAGCGGATGTCGGCTGTTTCACACAGGTAGCGCCGCGTGCGCACGAAGCCGGGCAGCGCGGTGAGTTGCGGCACGTGCTCCAGATCGTACCAGTCGTTGAACTCCGCCTCGTATTCCGGGCGGGTGGGGCCGAGGCGAACGGTGATGAGCCCGCTGGCAGTCGTCATAAAAAAGTCCTTTTAAAACAGATAGTTACATAACCACCGGCCCGCGTACCGTGGTGCGGTACATCAGCCGTGGCAGCGGGTCGTAGTCAAACGTTGCCTTGTGTTGCACGGCGATGTTGTCCCACATCAATAGATCGCCCACGCGCCAGCTATGGCCGTAGATAAATTCGGGTTGGATGATGTGGGCGTAGAGACTCGCCAGTTCAGCATCGCTTTCGGCGCGTGAGATGCCGGTGAGATAAGCGGTATGGCCTTCGTTGATGAAAAGCCCTTTACGTTTTGTGACCGGGTGTACGCGTACCACGTTCATTTCGGTATCGGGCACGCTGGCGAGTTGTTCTGGCGTCGGCGCGTGTTCCTGTACGGTGCGAATACCCCGCTGTTCCTCGCCCTGCTGCGCAGCGTAGTTCTTGAGACGGTATTCGCGGTAGCTGTGCACATTGCGCAGTGAATCGACGCGTTGCTTCGTCGCTTCCGGCAGTGCGGCGTAGGCGGCCGTGCTGCTGGCGAAATACGTGTTGCCCAGCGCCACACCGTCTTTTACCGGGACTTCCACCGCATACAGCGCAGACAGCATGCTCGGTTGGCGCTTGTACGACAGATCGCTGTGCCAGAAGCGCCCGGCATCCTGTGCGCCGATGGCTTTTCCGTTCGCATCGAGTTTGTTCGACAACACGAAAATTTCATCGTGACCGCCGAGACGGCTTTCCTTGCGCACGTGGGCTTCCAGCGTACCAAAGCGGCGGGTGAAGGCGATTTGTTGCGCTGGCGTGAGGTGTTGGTTGCGGAAAAAAGCCACTTCATTGTCGAAGAATGCGTTGGCGATCTGGGCAAAGGTGTTGTCGTCGAGCGGCTGTGACAAATCGACACCCGAAATTTCGGCGCCGAGATGTTTTCCGATGCGGGTTACGGTAATCATGGTGTGATCCTCGATGGGGGCCAAGCGTGTGGTGTGCGATGACGCAATCGTAGCGAAATTTCGCTCGCACAGAAAGTGCGTCCGCCGCGCAGGCCGCCCTCCGATGCGCGCAGGAGTAGAATAGCGCTTTATCGTCAATCCGGTTTATCCCGGAATCAGGAGAGTGTTATGAAGCTGTTTGGATCGTTGACATCGCCGTATGTGCGCAAGGCGCGCGTGTTGATCGAAGAAAAAGCCTTGCCGGTGGAATTTGTGATCGAGGATCCGTGGGCCGACAACAGTCCGATCATTGAAAAAAATCCGCTGTCGAAAGTGCCCGCGCTGGAGATAGCGCCCAACGATTACATTTTTGAATCGGTGCTGATCGTGCATTTTCTCGATCACGTCGATGGCCGTTCCTTCACGCCGCGCGACCCGGTGGGCTATTGGGAGGCGCAGCGCTGGCAGGCGCTGGGCAACGGCATCATTGATGCCGCGATTCAGCGTATTTTTGAAACACGCCGTCCTGCAGAGCACCAGTTGCAGGACAAAATGGAACGCGAAGCGGCACGTGTGCGCCGCGCCATCGCGCTGGGCGAATCGAGCTTCAAGGGTGGCGAGTTCCTCGTGGGCAATCGCTTTAGCCTGGCGGATTTGATCATGGGGGTCGCGCTGCAATACGTCGATTTCCGTTATCCGCATGACTGGCGCGCGACGTCGCCGAAGTTGAAGGCGTGGCATGCCGGCATCGCGGCACGGCCGGCTTTTGTGAAGACCCAGCCGCCGGACTGGACACCGCCGCAGTGATGTAGCGGATCGGCGGCATCGCGTGCATAGCGATGATTCCCCGCAAACGCATCGATATCGGCCCGGCTGATCTTGCAAGCGGAATGCTCGCCTGCCTGTTGCCGGGCGATGCAGCAAAGCCGTGCGCTGCCATAGAAAGCGTTTGGGACGAACAGGCCAATCTCGCCTGCCTGTCGGTGCGCAGCGGTTTCGATGCCTTGCTCGCCGTGCTGGCGTTGCCGCCGGGCAGCGAAATCCTGATTTCGGCGGTAAACATCGCCGATATGCCGCGCATCATCGAAGCCCATGGGCTGGTGCCGGTGCCGGTTGATCTCGATATGACCACGTTGGCCGTGTCGCCTGCCGCGCTCGAATGCGCGCGTTCGCCGCGCACGCGCGCGGTACTGGTGGCGCACCTGTTCGGCAGCCGTATGCCGGTGCAAGGGATTTCAGAATTCTGTAATAAAAACAAATATTTGCTGATTGAGGACTGCGCCCAAGGCTATACGGGTGACGCGTGGCGTGGCGAGCCGCTGGCCGATGTGCGCCTGTTCAGCTTCGGCCCGGTGAAGCCAGCTACGGCGTTGGGTGGTGCCGTACTGGGTTTTCGCGATGCGGCATTGCGTGACCGGGTGCGTGAGCACATGGCGCATTGGCCGCTGCAATCGCGCAGCGTGTATTTCTTGCGGTTGTTGAAATACGCGTTACTGGCGCCGTTTGGCAATCAATACGTGTTCGGCGCCCTGGCATGGTTGTGCCGCTTGTTCGGCGGCACCCACGAACCGTTGGTGTCGAGCGCCGCGCGTGGCTTCGCGGGCGGGGCGTTTTTTAAGAAAATACGCCGTCGGCCGCCGGCGCCGCTGATGCGGTTGCTGCTAAAGCGTCTCAGGCAAGGCGAACAGACCAGCGCAGTGCGCCGTATCGAACGCGCGCGTCAGTTGCAGGGTTTGCTCGGCGCGCGTTGCGTAGGCGCTGGTGCGCTGGCACACAGACACTGGATATTTCCCGTCGTGCATGAACGGCGCAAAGCGTTGATCGATCATCTTGCGCAGCATGGATTTGACGCGGCGATCAGCGCGTAGAGCCCGGGTGTGATTGCAGCACCAGCGGGCGCAGAGCCAGCCACTGAAGCCGCGTGGATTTTCAGCACGCTGGTATACCTGCCCGCGCACGAAGGCATGAGCGGTCGGGACATCGAACGGCTGGCGCATGCGGTGGAGCGCTTTGAGCCCCCGCTGGCACGCGCTGGTGAGCTAAAAATGCCGTGACGCGGTCACCGGCTGCACGTTTGCATCGAGATGCAGTTCCAGCAGCGTGTTGCGCTTTAGCGGGTTGCCCAGTTTTGCCAGCGCGCTGCTCATTTGCGTGTCGCTACTCACTGATACGTAGCGCCAGTCATAAAGCTTCGCCAATCCGCTGAAATCGATCACCGGCGGCTCAATGGTGAAGGACTTTAGCGGCCCGCCCGCCAGCCGCGTTGCCGCCGCGTTTAACGTGGCATAGCGCCGGTTCGACAGAATCACCAGTAAAATATTTGTGCCGTGATGCCCGGCTGTCCACAACGCCTCGGAGGCATACAGCGCCGAACCGTCGCCGATGACCGCGACGACTTGTTTGGCGGTTTTGCTCTTCAGTTGCGCGATGGCAGCGCCGACAGAACCGGCCAAACCCCAGCCGATGCCGCCGCTGCCGTTGATCAGGTATTCGCCCGCCTTGAGATTCATCCACTGCCGCACATCGGAAGTGGACAGACCGGCCTCATCCGCCCAGATTGCGTTGGCGTACTGCCTCAGCAGTGCGTGGATGGCGAGGGTAGGGTGCAGCACGCGGGCGTTGCGCGCGGGCAAATCCAGTGCAACCCGCGCGGGCTTGTTGCTGGTTTTGCGTTTGCGCAGCGCTGCCGCGATCGATGCCAGCGACGGCTTGAGATGGGTGACCGTCGCCAGGGTGTAGTCCCCCTCCTCACCCCCTGGCGCTTGCGCGGATGACTCGTGGCCCAGCCATGCTTTTTTCTGCGGCAGGGAGGCTTCCGCATACAGCGTATTGCGCAAGCCACGCCCGCCCACGCATAACAGCGCATCGTGCGTGGCCAATCGATCCGCCACCTGCTTCAGGCTCGGCGGCAGGTAACCGGCATACACGTTGGAGGCGCTCGATACCGGCAGCACGCCGGTGTAAGGTGCGACATATACCGGCGCACCGAGTGTGGCCGCGAGTTTTTCGAGTTCGCCGCTGGCGTTGTCCCAATGCACATCTTCGGCGGCGATGATGGCGGGCTTTTTTGCGGTAGAAAGAAATTTGGCGTAGGCGGCGACTTGCGCTTTATCCAGTGCGGCCAATGTCGCTGGCGTGACGCTTGAGGGCCTGGCGTTGATGTCTGTTTCCAGCAAATCGGGCGGGCAGATCAGCGCCACCGGGCCGTACGGGGGCGTCATTGCCGCACGCAGTGCACGGCGAATATTGGCGGCCGCGTCAAAGGTGGTGTTGAGCATGAACACGGCCTTGCATACCGCGCCCGCCATTTTTTCCACCGGCCCCCACAGGATCGGATTGGTGTGTAAGAAACGCCGGTCTTGCCCGCCCACCAGCACCAGCAACGGCGTGCCGGCGATACCTGCGGTGTACAGCGTGCCCATGCCGTTGCCCAAGCCCGGCGCGACATGCAGATTCGCCACGCCGAGTGACCGCGTGGCGCGCGCGTAGCCATCGGCCATGGGCACGGCGGAAACTTCGGACAAAGCCACCACGTATTTCAGTTTGCCGCGTTGTTCGCAGGCCTTTACCAGTGGCAGCTCGGTGGTGCCGGGGTTGCCGAAGATCTGCGTG
>SXGS01028767.1_pt1 | contig 15000 bp, 27 predicted proteins | sample 3174681 | NCBI WGS metagenome assembly SXGS01 (sample SAMN11356861, study PRJNA531348) | freshwater metagenome | isolation source: freshwater sample F1-80 | place: China: Fuxian Lake, Yuxi | collected 2017-12-25 | reverse complement strand
TTGTTTTTATTTAGTACAGCGTCGGCGTCTGTTTCGCCGTTTGTTCAACTTGGCGTGGGCACAGGTGGTTTGATTACTCCAAACTCAGTTCAGTCGTTCTCTGACGACCCAAGCGCTACTTTTCATAATAAGAAAACCTTGGGCAGCTTGGCAAGTGTTGGTTTGGGTGTGTATTTTCCAATCAATCAAAAAATTAAGGTAGGCACTTTTTGGTCTGTCAATAGCGAACCAAAAAATAGTTATCTGGTTTTCAGTTCTCAAGACACTGATCAATCTGAGCTCAAATATTCAGCATTTGATTGGAGCGCTTTAGCATTAGTCGATTACAGCTTTAATCAATATTCTGCTGTCACGCTTTCTGGCGGCATAGACAGACGTTATCAAGATCTTTCTATCGTCTCAGATAATAGTACAGCTAAAAAAAGTAATGCGTATACGTTGCCTAAAATTGGCTTAGCCTTTGATTATAATTTTAGCAGTAGGTTGCGTGGTAGTTTTGGTTACGATTATGTTTTTGGGCATGATTTAAACAAAGATAATTTGAATCAGGGTGTTTCTAGCTCAGAGATGTTATTTAGCGTTGCGTATTTCTTTAAATAGAAAAACTTTCGGCTCTGGTTCAGCGTCTCCGTGCCTCTGCCAAAGTCGAAAGTTTTAATTATCTCGTAAAGCTTAACCTGACGAGGTGATCTACGAGAAATATAGGTTATTATCAACGGGGGCGGTACAACGCCCCCATAAATTAATTCAGCCTATTTTCTTGCGTGAGATTCTTCATTGTCACTGCGTTAGCAGGTCAAGATAGGAGTTGCCTCACGCTAACTCTAGATTTCATCCTTGATTATTAATTTTAGCATAATTCACTAAAATTTCAAATTATTTTTACAAAATTATTCTAATGGCTGCTCCAATTGTTTTTTTGTGACTTTATTTAACAGCTCATTGCGCCAAATTCGTACAGTTTTGTCAGCTTCAAACTCGAGAACCACTTGTTTACCCCTAATTTCTCTAATGAAAATTTTTATTTTTTTCTTGGTCTCTACATCAATTAAAGTCACAAATTCCCTTTCTCTTCTAGTTAATGCTAACATTTTGATCGCTCCATGTTTGTTGTTGTTTAAATTTAACTATTTTAGTTTACTTTTTTAACGCCTTTTCGATAGATTCAATTGAAGTTGTAGAAAGCCTTGGAATTTGTAATAATTCTACACGAGTTTTTTTCTTTAGTTGACTAACTGTATTTATTCCTGCTCTTTTTAAAAGATTAACAATTGTAGATTGAACGCGTGGTTGTTCACTAAATTGCAGGTTCTCTAGTGATAGTTTTTTTGGTTGAGCTTCATCAGTTTTTGAGTTTAATTTTACTTTCTCAACAGTAGTGACTGAGCTTCCAGCAATCACGTCGATAATCGCTTCAATCAATCTAATGTTTTTTGCAGTAGTTTCTAATATTAATGTTTTTTTCATTTTGATTTCCTTTTTTTGATTAAAATAAAATTCTCTTCAATGACATAGTCATTGCCCACGATTCGCCCCCATATTGAAAAATGTTCGAGCAAATTTGTTTTTAGAGCTAATTGCTTAAACTCAAGAATCCCCTTTTTTATAGCTAGTCTCACTATTTCCGCCTCAATTTTGTCTATTTCTTCATCAGTTCGGCCGTAGTCGTCAACAACAGCGGCCAAATTTTCGCAGAAATCAGCCTCATAGTTTTTTAAACTTATTACGTTCGTCAAAATGGCTCCTTGATTTTGTTTATTTTTTCATCTAATCTTATCTTTTTTTTTGACATTAACTCATCCCGCCATGCTTGTTTGAGATCAAACTCTGCTAGCAATTGTTTACGAGTAAAATCTTGGCGATCCATTATTACAAAATCGATGCATTTTAAGTCGTTTATATGCATGTCAAAATCTGATATGTCGCATTTCCACCAACAGTAGCCGCCGTTTATTTTGCATTTGAACCTGTAAAAGTAGTTACCATGTTTGAAAGTCTTAATCATTTGAATCTTTTCCCGCCCAAGTTGCACTGCCAAACAAACTGACAACGTCGTCAAATTTTAACAATAAATCACTGTCGAAAGTTTCTAGTAGTTTTTTGCGAGTGAATTTAGAGCTGCTCATAATTCTAAAAGAGACACATCTTAATTCGTTTTCGGGTAAGTCAACATCAGCAATATCGCATTTCCACCAACAGTAACCGCCGTTCACTTTACCGTTAAATTTGTAGAAATATTCGCCATGTTTGAAAGTATTAATCATTTGTTTGTAAGTTTTTTTCATTCTTGAACTCCATGTTTGGTTATTAATTATAAATATAATTCTTCAATAGTGATTGTCTTATTTCCCCATTTTAACCCACTTTGTTGATTAAAATACAAATTAGTATCAATAAAGCCATTCTCAATATCTTTTCGGATTTCTGCGTAAATTCTTTTTAATTGTTCATCGGTTGGATCAATAAAAACTTGTCCAATATCTGAATCGTAAGAGTCTGAATTTAAACAAACGTAATCATCTGCAATTGTCAAAATTGCTTCTGCTACATGACTGTTTGTGTTTCTTAATATATAGTTTAAGTTTTGCATTTTGTTCTCCGTGTTTGTTGTTGTTTACATTGTTACTATATTATAACGCTGTTCTGTTGTCAACCTATTTGTACGTTATTTTGTATATTTATCTAGTTATAAAGAGATGATTAGATCAAATTTTAAATATTTAAAATGTAAATTTTCGTTACCAATTGACGTAGTCAATCTGCTGCTATTATCTATCCAAAACTTGCTGTCAGTCACTGCGATTATTTTATTAACGTATTGAACGTGGTTTTTGTTCTGTTCTTGTCCAGGTATTTCCCCAGAAATCAATCTATCTCTGTAGTTTATTAGTTGTTTTGCGCATTTATCCCGTAAATTTTCCGCGTAAGAAATTTGTTTTTCTGTTCCAGTTAATTGCGGCAATCCTAATTCTAATTGATTTTGTTTAGCTGTTTCATTATTTATTTTTATTTGACACTTGAAGCAATTTTTTTCTGACTCCCATTTTGCTCTATTTGCTCTCCTTGCTGCGTTGCCGTCTAAAACTAAAGTTTCGTGACAACCACATTTTCTAGTTACGTTTGTTTTGCTCATTTTTAGCTCCATGCTTGTTTGTTGTTTACATTGTTACTATATTATAACGTTGTTCTGTTGTCAACATATTTGTACGTTATTTTGTATATTTTTATATTTGATCATTCTCTAAACATGATGCGTTGCGCTGCATCTAATTCCCTCTTAAAAATTGATCTAAATTTAATTTTATAATCGCTCAGCGCGATTAGTTTGACTAAATTTTTAGTTGTTGGAGGACGTCTATTATAGTAATAATGTTCAATAGTTTTAGGGCTAATGTTAGATTTTAATGCAATCAGCTCTATACAATTACCCACGGAAAGGTTTTCTCTGCTCTTAATATAGTCAATATATTCTGTTATGTTCATTTTAAAACCTCTTTTTTTGTTTAATTAATAAGCAATAAATCAAATACAATTTTAAATACAAGATTTCGTACAAAATGCATTGACTAATGAAGAGTAACAGAATATAGTCACTATATCAACAACAAACATGGAATTTAGAAATGCAAAAATTTTTAAACTATAAAATCAAGTCAGAAGGACTTTTTAAATGCATGCTCATTGGAGACACGTATCAATTTCATATTGAAATCGATGACGCTCGAGCTATCGATAAAAGTTTTGTGATCGCTTTTCAAAAAAATAAAAATGGGAAATGGGAAACAGCTGCGCGATTTGGGTGCGAAGCTGACGAATCAGAAAAATTAATCTCTTACTGTGCAGATTATTATACACAAAGCGATAAATTTATTCCAACAAATTTAACAGACATTGATTCAGCTGCGAGATCGATTATTCTAATGATGACGACAGATGAAATATTAGAAATTTTAAACAGTTATTTTGCAATAATAGAAGAGTTAAGCGCTTGCATAACAGAATAAAGCAACAAACACGGAGAACAAAATAGAAAATATAATTTCTAAAATTAAAAAGAATGAATATGAAAACTATTATTTTGAATTAAAAGAAATTTTAATGACAATCGAATGTGAAGAGTATTTTTTTAGAGAAAATATAAATACAATCCAAGACTATAAAAAAGATTCGATTTTACTGACAAAAGAGTTGATTTTGTACATTGATTTTGATATATGTGTAAGCCAAAAGCGAATATTTTTACTAGAAAACAGACTAATCGCAAACTCAAGTAGATATTTAACCGATATCTATTTTGAGCAAGATTTAAACAATAAAATGATAGATCTATTAGATTACTCTTTTAAAGAAAGAGTGAGGTTATTTACTCAGATTGAGGCTCCATTAGAAATTAGAAGATGCAGATTAGTTGAATTTGCTCATAATATAGCGACGAAACTAAAAAAAGATATTGATCATGCTATCAATACAAAAAAAATCTGTGAAGATTTATTCGATCAAATCAACAAAGAAATAAAAGAAGAAAAAAACAAGAAACTTAAAGAAGAGTCTCAAGGTCTTTTAGATGAGATGGAAAAACAGTTTCCGCATTTATACAAAAACGCACCATTTTTATAAAAAAGGACAACATAATGATTAGTAAATATTTTACAACAAAGTCCTTAAAAATCAAAAAAAGTAGCGTATCAAATTGTGAATTTCATGAAAGTAAATACAAAAATATTAAGTTAACTAATTGTTTTTTGTAGATTGCAAACTTGTGAATTGTCAATTTGAACGATGTAAATTTGTGAATTGCAAGTTTGTTCGATGCTTTAACGAAGAAGATAGTGAAAATTCGTTAAAAGTTGAAATTGCGGACATAAACAGACGGAAAAAATAATGATGATTCGTTACAATCGGTAAAACCAAAATCTTTTGGCATTTTGTATTTGTTAGATTCTTGTAGAAAACTTTCAGTGTGAACTTCAAAGGTTTTGACAAAATCAGGCGGAAAATTTGCATCTATCAAGTTATAGATTTTTTGGGATTCTGTAACTAAAAAAGTAAAATATTCTTCTTTTGTTGAAGTGGACAAGAAAACCTGTTCTAATGATAATGATTTTGTTTCAAGGCAAACTAAGCATCTTACTTCCTCGTTGACTTTACTGCCCTCATGAGGGCTCAGCTTGTTAAAAAACTTAAAGACTTCCCACGGATTTGCTTCTCTATATTTAGTAATGATTTTTACTTCATACATTTTTAGTTCCAAAGCTTATTGTTATGCGCAGTATAATTCGCAGGCAAATACGGATCAACATAAAGTTCACTTTCTGCTTTATAGATTGCAATAAAATTTGATTTCTTTTTATTTTGAAATTTATTTATGCAACGCTCAACCAGCAGATAGAAACAATAGGAAATAAAACCTATAACTAAAACTGATAATGCAACTATCTCTAAAAGAAAAACCCCGATCATTTTAACCCCCTTTTATTGTTGTTGAGATTAAACTATAAGCCGAGTTTCATCTTAATAAAAGCAGTTTTTGTCAGTTCTCCTCGTAAGAGATCTATGACAGCGCTCTCACTTTGAGTGAGTCTAATTGAAATAGTTACGAGTTTTTTGCGCTTTTCTTCGTATTTTTTTTCTGCTCTAATTTGTGACATTTTCCGCTTCATCTCTAACCCTCAACAAACTTTAACAATAAATTAGCAATTGACGATCCCACATTATATACAATTTTTAGCTCTTTTTCCGCTATATTTTCAACTTCAGGGTGATTTTTATTAAAATCTTCTATTGCGTCTTTTAATACTAGTGAAATGTATTTACCTAATTCTGATCTATTTTTAATTTTTCCGTGTTTGCTAATCGTGTCGAGAACTCGATTCTCAGTAATGTATAATTTAAATTCTTCGTTTAAAATACTGATTTGCGTTTGCTCTGAATTATCCTTTATTTTCTTGTGTTCAATGTCTTTGAATTGTTGTGACTTTTTCTTAAGAATGAATCTTTCGCCGCTGAAATTTCTAATCACTTTCGTGTACGGCTGAATAATAACGCCTTCGCCATAAAATCCTTCAATATCATAATCTAGAGCTGCAGTTAAACCTTTTATGGATGCTAAAGGTTTAACTAGATAATCTTCATAACTGAACTCCTTGCTTAGATGATTTTCCGGTAAAAAACGAGAGAAAACGGCTGGCATTGTAAAGAAAACGCTTTGCGGTTGTAGAACGTCATTAATATAAACATCAAAAAACTTTATTTTCTGTTCATCGCCATAATTAATTCGCTTATTAATAAGTGGCCCGTATAGCTCGCCAAACAGTCTAAAGTTAACGTTGTCATGCACAGCTATTCTTTTTAATTGTTGAAGCAACCAGTTATAAGGTTCTCCTGCTATTACGTTCCAAATGTCAAAAAAATCTTCATATGTTTCGAGCTGAGAGTTACGCTTACAAACAATAGTTCTTTCGTTCTCGTCAGCTGAAATCATGAACTGTATATTTGCGCCGTCGATTTTCTCAGTTATAATAAATGTCTGTTCTTCGAGATCATCAGAGCAGTGTTGCTTAAAATTTGTTATAAAATCTTGATTGTTATGATTCTCTATTGATGAATATCTTTTAAAATTCATTACGCCCCCCTTTTTATGTAATGCAATAACAATATCATAAATTCTAGACATAGTTAAACAAAAAATATTTAAAATAATTGTTGCTTTCCCATACTTCATAAGTTAAGATTGCCTTGTTGTTTAAGAAATGGAGAAAAAAATGAGTAGAGAAGACAACATGAATAATTGTTTGCAGGCAATGGACAGATTACAAATGTGCGGAGGTGCATCAATAAACCCGAGACCTTTAGAATATTTTGTCACTAGATACAGGGAAGCAAATCAAGGGGAATGTTTTAGATTTTTTTCTTCTGTACATGAATCTATTTTAGAAATTGAAGAGCAGTTTGTTTTATTAATTTGCATCCGGTTAGGCTGCGAGGATCGTGGAGAATTTCCTTTTTTATTCACCGAATCTAATAAAACATATTTAGCTAGAGAAGACGAAAGTGGAACTAAAAAGATTCTAGTAGAATCTAAACTTAAAATAATGATAAATTTTGCTTTGCACGATTTTAATAGAAACTATCACACTTGGAATGTATAAACTTGCACAAAAAAATAAGGAGTAAAAAAATGAAAAAAAATCACGAACAAGTAGATGTTGAAAAAATTAAACAAAATATAAAAGATGAGTTGCAAATATCAGAATTGAAATTATTGTTACAAGAAGAAAAGAATAGAAATAAAAAAGTAAAAGCTAAAGTGGGGGCGGGCTCTGGGTTTGGGTTCGGTGTTGGTTTTATAATTTGTTTGCTTTTATCTCCGTTAATTATTTTATTGTTTATTGTTGTGATGAGCGTTGGCTTAGGCGCGTTAAATGATGTGTTAACCTGGATTGGAAACATACTTTAATTTATAGGTTTTGGAGGGTATATGCTGACTAAAAACACAATGGATTGCCCCCTGGTGCAATTAAGAAACTATTTACAAGGTGTTCCTGCCTCGGAAAGTCAGGCCTATTTTTCTGATTGTCCCCACTTTAAAAAAGATCTGATGCAAAAAAAGCTTAAACACGATAGATGGCGATCCTTGTCGTATAATTACTATGTACAGTTTGATGAGGGAGAAAATTCTAGCATTGGGTATAATCCTCGCATTTTTGTTGATGTAATTTTGCATTACAAGCCAACAGGTAGGTTTTTCGTTGTCAAATGGGATGAACCATTTAATCTTTGTTTTCTGTCTTTTGGCTCTGGCTATGCAAGTAATTTAAAAATAGAAGAAACTCATAAAGATATAACAGATTGTGAACGCAAAAAAATGCTAGATAGCTTCAAAGATCTATAAAGACAACTCTGTTAGAGTTGTGGCAAACCAGGGACTTAAACAGAGTGCTTCAAAAAAATAAAAGGAGGTGTTGTAAATGAAACGATGGAAAATATCCCAAGATTTTAATGAAAGACATGATGCGTACGACTGTTTGGTTGTTGCTGCGGAAACAGAGGAAGAAGCGAAGCTTACGGAAGTCGATTCCGCAGCTTGGGCTCCTCATGAGCACGTAACTGTCGAATACCTCTGTGAAGAGGAAGAAGGCACCCCTGCGGGTATTATTGTGGGCACGTATCACGGGGGTGGGATATGTTGGAACAAAAACAGCTAGAGTTATTAATACAAAAAATTAAAAGATAACTCGATTAAAGTTGTGGCAAACCAGGGATTTGAACCGAGGACTCCCACCGAGTTAACGGAGGTACTCTACCAGACTGAGTTAGAATGCCACTTTAAAATAATATCATGAAAAATGAGGATTGTCAATGAAACTATGGAAAATATCCCAAGATTTTAATAACAGATATGATACGTACGACAGTTTGATTGTTGCTGCGGAAACAGAGGATGATTCGATGGGCACAGTAGAAGCTGAAGAAGATGCGAGGGGCACAGTAGAAATCTTAGTTTATTCTAGTGATGATGAGTGCATAGCTCGGGTACGCCCTAATCACTTAACTGTTGAATATATCGGCGAAGCTAAGAATGGTACACGTGCGGGTATTATTCTGGGCTCTTTTAATGCAGGTTCAAAACGTGGAATAAACGGGGCTGTTATGAACGAAAATCAGATTTTATATTATTTGAAATGTATTAAAGAGCAAAATTTATCTTTAAAAATAAGTATTAAAAGCGAGCGGATAAGTCAAATTGGTTTTATCATAATAACTCTGATAACTATAACGGCGATTATCGCGGGTGGGGAATATGTTGGACAAAAAACAGCTAGAGTTATTAGCACACAAATTAGAGGAAAGTATTGAAGAAAACGAAAAATTAAGAATAAAAGAAGAGGCGTGTAAATCATGGTCGGATATTATTATGGGCATGTGTATTGTAAGTATGATGATCTCCTTTATTTGCTTTATAGTGTTGATGGGATATTAATATAAAACTATGGAGAATATTAAAAAATGACAAAAGCATGCGCATATAAGAGCAATATTATTGGAGTTGCTAATTATTTTATTAGACGATCAATACAAGAATCAAACCTAATTCAACCACTAAAGTTGATGAAATTATGTTATATAGCGTATGGTATACACTTAGTTAAGTATGATCAAAAGATTTTTTATAATGAAATTGCAAAATGCAAATATGGCGTAATAATTCCCGATTTGTACGATGAGATTAAAATGTATAAATATTCATACATACATGCATTTCTAGGCAAGCCATATTTAAATAGTAGCGGTGAAATTTGTTATTTAGAAGCTTTACTCTTCAGGGATGAAAAGATTATAAAAACTTTAGCCGAAACTTGGAATAGGTTTAATGGGTGGACAGCCCCCCAGCTTTCCGATTGGACAAAGAAAGACGCGTGGAAAAAAACTGGTTCTAAATTTAAATTTACGCGAAATAATACTATTAAAGATGAATTAATATACAAAGATTTTGCAGGAGTGGTGAGGGATGGACGATGAATAATTGTTTAGAGTGTAAAAAGTATAAAATATTAAACCTGATTCTATGTATATTAGTAATAATCATGTCGATAATGATGTATTTATCCCATAAGCATTTATTAATTCTAATATGGGGGAGTTAAATAATAATGAATAATTGTTCAGAGTGTAAAAAGTTAAAAAAAGAATTAAAGCTATACAAGATATTTGGAGTGATTAATTTAATACTTAATATTATGGTGTATATCAAATACGCATACCGATAAAACCAGGATATGTATTCTAGGTGCGATAATTCGGTTTTTTTGGTTGATATTTTTGATGGGGAATTAGTATGAAGCTTTATATTTTATATTATTTGAAGCCTGTTTTTATCATAATGTCTGCGATAATGGACATTTCATCTGCGATAATGACAATTTCATTGATAACAGCAGTGTTTACGAGTGAGATCTTATGGAGCCAATACAAAAGAAACAAAGAAAATAAAACATTAAAGGTAATAGATTCTTTGGCGCTTAATGTTGCTATTTGGAGTTGTGGATGTTTTATGATTGTAAGTTTGTGCATGTTAATTATTTTATTTGCGTGTCCGGGATTGGATTGATGGGGAATTAGTATGAAATTGTGGTTGGTGAGCAGTATAGATCAAGAAAGTAAAAGGTATATCCGTCAAGTTGTTGCGTCAGAAACAGAGGAAGATGCGTTTAAAGTAGCGTTTTCTGCTAAAATCGAATGCCTTGGCGAAGGTGTTTTTGGGATGAGAGAGGGGTGTATTGCTCCAGATTTATATCACGGAGTTATCCCAGATGGTCTTGATGCTGGTTTTGGTATAACAGTGTCAGAACCTATAGGCGCAAAAGTAGAAAAGGTTCAATAAAAACAGTAGGAAAATATTCGTAATTTATTTGAAAATGTTATGAAGAAAATTTATGATCTCATCCGTTCGAAAAGATTTATCAACAACAAAAGGAAAGTAAAATGCAAAATAATAAAAAAATATTAGTGGCTTTTGGTGCTGTATCTGCAGCAGTTTTAGCTGGTTATGGGGTGGCATTATATAATTGCGTTGACGGAAACTTACCTGCTTTTTGCAATAAAGAAACGGGGCAATATGACGTCATGGCAGTGTCAAGCGTCGCTTTGTTTGTGGGTTTAGGCATCATGTGGTCTTGTTATTTGACAAAATGCGGGACACCTTTAATTGCGGCAAGAGAATTAGAAGAAGTTGTTTCCCCGCCGGTTGAAGTTGACGACATTAGTATTCACGTTGCAAGTCCGACTAGAGAAAGAGCAAATTCTAACTCGCTTTTTACTAGTAATGACGAAGACGAGCTTAGAAATGATCCGAGGATGAAATTAATTTAACTGTTGCAATTAAATAACAGGAGTGATATATTATTTCTGTGCTGCTTGTTGCATAGAAATGGCACACCTTCATGTTGTTGTAGGGCTCTTTTGAGCCCTTTTTATTTGTCGTAAAAATAACTAACAAAACGAGTAATTATTGTTAGTTATTTAAATTAAGTAACGCAGATATTAGATAGGCTTGCTTTCTGCAACGGGATTTTGATTAAAAACTGTTGGTCTATTCAAGTATGCTTTTTTAATCGCTTCTGAGTCTAGATTGTTCCATTTTAATAAATTCTGTGGCCTGACGCACCATATTCTTTTTCTTGTCTGGTTAATAGTTATTCTTGCAATCTGTACAGCATTTACATTTTTTAGCGCTTTAGCAAGTTGATGCGTTGTGATTGTTTTCAAATATTTTGGGACAAACTCAATCAAATCTTCAATATTGCATAAATCAGAAATAAAAGGCCACTCATAATTATCTACTGAGTCAGTAATCCATTGCTCGAGCGGGTGTTTTGACTCTCTTATCAGCTCTTCTTTTGATTCAGTTGAAGGAGCTCTAGCAATGTTAAAGTCTGATATATCACGGTTTTGCAGTTGGTATAAAATTTCGTCTGCGTGCTGATATGCGTAGTTGAACAGCTCTTTATAATAATATGCGGGCTTAGGACTTGCAGGACTAAAAAACACGCAGTAACGCCGATCTTTTTCGTTTATTATTATCGAATTTTCATAGTTTGTTAAAAACAAAAAATTAAAAGTGTTGGGCTGATAGTAATATGGGTGATACATCTCTCGAACTTCCGCTACTTCTTCTGTGATATAAGGTTTTAATTTATTCATTACGTCTAGTCGACCGCGTCCCATCAGCTCATCAACAATTACTAAACTTGTGTGCTTAGCCCACGTAGTGTAGTTAGATTGAATTTGGTCGTTGCTTGGCATTGACACGTTTTTTTTACCCAACAATAATTGAAAAACATGATAGAAAAACCCTTTACCCGTTCCCTCAACACCTTGCAATAAAATCGCCCAATGTATTTTTGTTCCTTCATTTTGAACATTAAATGCAAACCAATCCAATAATATTTTTGCCTCTGCGGGATTTGGTAATATATAATTTACGTGATCAAAAAACATTTTTGCATCCCCAGCCTTTGGTTCTAAGCCACTTGGATCCCATAAATTTAAATATTTTAGATTTTTTTCTTGAAACATTTTTGGCTTTTTTGGTGCATAAATATAATAATCAACGCGATTAAATTGCCCGGATTTTAAAACGTTATCTGCTGGTTTTCCTTTTTGAAAATCCGCAGCAAATTTATCGTTAAATTGTTCTTTTGTTAATTCTTGATTTGTGTTTACGTTTAAAAACCGCAGACTGCCAACAATATAAATCCATTCGAGTGGCACAACTGTTTGTAAAACTTTATCGCAAAAATCCATAGCTTCTTTTGTCGTCATTTTTCTAACGCGATCGTAGAACCCATTTGCGCAAACGTCATCGAGCCCCTTGCCATGCTCTTCATCCCAATCCAAAATATGCACGGTGTGTTGTCTATTTCGTAATGTTAAAAAAAGTTTTGCTAAAGATTCTCCTACAATATACGGTTTTTTATCTGTTAAATGCGAAGTGCTGGTGCTGTATTCTTTTGTTTTATCGCTATCAAAAGCCAACAAAATTTCTTTTGGATTATAAAAGTCTGTCGCTTCAAGCGCTTTCTCCCACATATGAACGCCAGGTAAGCTGATTGCATATGCGTTTGGAAAAAACATATTAATTAAATCTGCTTTTAGTTCACCCTCAGTTATAATTAACCGCGTGTTTGCAAATCTTTTATTTGCAAGAGGGTAATGTAGAGATAATTTTGCAGCCGTGCCGTAAGGATAATTTACTTGTCCAAATTTATCTTTTGCGGGATTTGAACTTAAGTTTTGATATTTGCTATAATTAGCGGCTGGGTCGTCACTACGTATTTTAATCCCGGTTATCGCTCCTGAACGTGAGCGAACAGGAATTGCGATTCCTGTTTGTCCGGCAAGTTGCCAATCTCCGTTTGTATTTTTCCAAAATCCAGGTATGCCTTCTGGGTTCGGAACCACTTCTAAAATTCTCTCAATAAACTCGCTTTTTCGTAGTGGCCAAGTTTTGTAAGCATTTGCTTGCAAGGTGTCGCTGTTAAATCCTCGGTTCACTAGAGCTGTTATATGCTCTGCAGTTAAACCTAATAATGATAGTATCTTGTCGTAATGAAGATTTCGCATAAATATTAACTACCTTTTTGTTGTTGTTAAAACATACTTTACTTAAAATAATCTTAAAAGTACATTAAGGTTTTATTAAAAAAGCTTTGACAATAAACAAAAGCAACTGTAAATTGTTTTACGAATAAAAACAACAACAAAAATAGAGGAAAAAATGAGCAACTTTGATTTATTTGAAAGTGACTCTATCGAGTCAAACTCTGAGTCGTTAGAAAATTTACAATCTACAAATGTAAAAAATTTAGGCAATGAAGTCAAAAAATTACTAGAGCTGAAAAAACTAGTTGCAGAACTAGAATCTAATTTATCAAACGCAAAGCAACTGTTACGATTGCAAGAAACTGAGGTCGTGCCTGAGTTGATGATCTCGTTAAATTGTAATTGCCATGGCGTTGACGATTCTCTAATAACTATTGAGCCGTTTATACAATGCTCAATTCCAAGCCGTTCAGCAATTGAATCAAAATACGGTGCGGACAGAGCTGCAGCTATTGAAAAACGCAACTTGGCGTTGGTGTGGCTTGAGACTAATAAGCTAGACGGAATAATAAAAAATGAAATTAGTGTTGATGTAGGCAAAGATCAACATATGAAGCAAAAAGTTTTAGTCGCTTTAGCAAGTGTCGGTGTTAATGCAAATGTAGAAAGAAACGTTAATGCGCAAACTTTAAAAGCTACAATAAAAGATTTAAGAAAACAAAATATTGATGTACCAAAAGATATATTTAATTTATATGAAGGTCAGATTGCTAAGATAAAAACTAAAAAGAAATAACTAAATAACTAAAAATTTAACAACAAAAAGGGAAGAAAAATGACGAAAGAAAATAATTTACCTAAAGAGTTTGATTTGTTTGAGCAAGATGCTAGCGCTGGAGTTGCTGAAGTTGATAGCTCTGAGTTATTAACTCCGCGATTGAAAGTGCTGCAAGACATGTCTCCTCAATGCAAAAAATCAGACCCAGCATACATCAAAGAAGCCGAAGCGGGTAACTTTTTTATTAGTTCTACAAACGAATTATTAGACGGTGAAGAGGGAGTGCAAGTGATCCCTGTTTGCGTGAGGCAAATAGTTTTAGAATGGTCTGAAGATGATTTTATTGCCGCTCATGATGATATTTCTATTTTTAATAATGCAGAACCTTTAGATTATTTTAATAGGTCGCTAACAGCTGAAATTGAAACAGTGGAAAACGGGGTTGTTAAAACTGAAATTCGTCAACACAAAGTGCAAAAAGCGTGGGAATTTTTATTACTTATTGTCAAAAAGAATAAAACAATATCCGCCGCTGTTTTATCATTTAATAAAAGCAAGTATAAGCACGGTAGACAATGGGTAACAGAGTTGAATAATTTTAAATTGCCTGGCAGTAGCGGCAGTTTTACTCCCGCAAGTTTTTATCATTTGTACGAATTAAAAAGTGTTGTAGAAACAAATAAAAAACAACAATCTTATTATGTGATTAAACCGACAAGAATCGGCTCGACTTATCACGATTTATCACCAGAAGTTTATAAAGAGGCTCAGAAACTTTGTACGGAATTTAAAAAGGGCAATATTAAAATAGCACAAGAAGAAGTTCCGTTCGAAGATGAGTCTATTTAACAACGTATTGCAAACTGCGCAGTTTATTTTATTTAACGATAAAATCTTTGACGCACTGATGCAGTTTGCATTTTTTTGGAGGTGAAAAATGAGCAACTACTATATGGCTTTGTCACAAATTTACGAGCACCCTAATTTTAATAATCTTGAACAAGCTGATCAACTTTTTGTTTCAGATTGTCTAGATGTTTTAAACAATAAAGAAACACTGGGTTTTCAAAATAACTCTTCTTTGGTTCAATCAGTGATAAAACAAATTGAAGAAAATTTAC
>SXGS01665165.1_pt1 | contig 15001 bp, 13 predicted proteins | sample 3174681 | NCBI WGS metagenome assembly SXGS01 (sample SAMN11356861, study PRJNA531348) | freshwater metagenome | isolation source: freshwater sample F1-80 | place: China: Fuxian Lake, Yuxi | collected 2017-12-25 | reverse complement strand
TCAGCGTGTCTTCGGCTGTTTCACGCTCAGTGTGAATGACGAGCAAGACTTTATTAGAAGCGGAGGTGCCAATGCTAATGTAGCGGTCTTCCGTCTCCGAGTGTTCGTCATCGGGAAAGGTGATCAAGAGGGGGTCATTGAAGACCGTTTTAGCCTCCTCAAAACTGACCTTGTGCTTTTTGAGGTTTCCTCTGGCCTTGTTCTCGTCCCATTCAAAAAGAAGTTTCATCCTGTCCGCACGCCAGCCAGAGATTACCGCAGTTGAGCTTTCTCAAGAACCAAGCCGGCGGGACAGCGCACACTTACACGCCGCCATGCAATGACAACGGTGTCCAGCCGTACCCGGGTTTGGCCGATACGAATCACCCCCTTCGCATCAGTGCGAAGGGGCACAGACGAGGTCGTTTCTGTCACATTCATCGCTGTCTCCACTCTCGGTGTTTCTTCTCGCGACCTTCTTTCGTTTCAATCTCAGATCTGTAGGCTAGGCCATGACCCAGCCTCTGACAAGAACGCTGGGATTCACTGAACTCATCCCAGTCTACGGGCTTCCGTATCCTTCCTCTTCTCCGCCAATTTGTTAAAGTGCAGCTCCGACCGAACGCCGACGAACACCAAGGAGATTCCCTATGCCCATCACCGAACACACGCTCAAAACCCCACGACACACCACTGCCTATCTCGCGGCGGGGCCGGAAGACGGGCCGCTCGTCATCTTCGTACATGGCTGGCCGGAGCTGTCGATCAGTTGGCGTCATCAACTTCCCGCGTTGGCGGCGCTCGGGTTTCGCGCCATCGCGCCGGATATGCGCGGCTATGGTCGCTCTTCCGTTTACAACCAACACGGCGATTATGCCCAGGAGCATATCGTCCGCGACATGCTGGAGCTGCTCGACTCGTTAGGCCACGAGAAAGCCGTGTGGGTGGGGCATGACTGGGGCAGTCCAGTAGTGTGGAATCTCGCCAGTCATCACCCCGACCGTTGCCACGCCGTCTCTAATCTATGCGTGCCGTATCATACCATCGAACATGGCCTCGACTATGTCGTGACTTTGGTTGATCGGGATCTCTACCCAGCCCACGAATACCCCGCCGGTCAGTGGGATTACATGCGTTACTACGAAGAGAGCTTTGCCGAAGCCGTCGCGCCGATGGATGCCAATGTCCACAACTTCGTGAAGCTCCTGTTTCGCAAAGGCGATCCAGCCGGCGAGGGTAAACCGGCTATGACGGCAACCGCTCGTCGCAGTCACGGCATGATCGGCTTGCGCAGTATTCCCGACTTCCCGCGCGATGCCGACGTCGTCAGCGAAGAGGACCTCAGCATCTACACCGCCGCGCTGAAGCGCAACGGTTTCTTCGGCCCCTCTTCTTGGTACATGAACCACAACGTCAACGCCGAATACGGCAAGACGGAAAAGAATGGTGGCTATCTCGATATGCCGGTCCTCTTCCTGAACGCGCGGTACGATTACGTATGTGAATGCACGCATTCACGGTTGGCGGAACCGATGCGCACCTACTGCCGCAATCTTACGGAAAAGACGATTCGCTCCGGCCATTGGATGGCGCAAGAGAAACCAGTGGAAGTCAACGCCGCGCTTGCCCACTGGTTGGCGACTGCGGTGCCAGGGATCTGGCCGCAGCCGAAGTAGACGGCAGCGAGGAATCTCAGGACGAGATTCCTCGCTGCGCTGCTCAGAAACAAAACGCTTAAACCGTGCCGGATACTCGTGGCAGCCCGTCATTCCGGGCGAGCACCGCGAGACCCGGAATCCAGGAGCAAAAGACTGGATTCCCGCCGCAGCCTGCCCTCGCGACGGCGGGGGCGGGAATGACGACCAGGGACGGGTCCCCGTTTCTGCTTCCACGCTGAACGCCCCGCGCTCTGGGTGACTCAGAATGACACTGCTAATAGGCCATATCGTAAAGTGTACGAATAGCATGTCGTCTGATTTGGACGGAACGTCACGCCGCCTTCTGAATGCGGTGATTCGTCAGCTTGGCAACGATTTGCTCAACGACGTGATCGGCCAAGGCCCGCACTTCTTCCGGCAACTTGGGTTGGATCGGATGCGGCACCCACACTGGCTCGTATTGCGCTAGCCCTAATGCCGTACACTGCGCGTGCGCTGCGCCTTTGAATTCGATAGTGGAAACGTTGGCGGTGGGAATGCCGAGTTCTTCGAGGGCGAGTACATCGTGCGAACTGCACGAAATGCAGCCCCCTCAATCGCTGAGGGCTTCGATGACAGCGTCGCATTTCTCGCTCAGCTCCTGCCTAAGCTGCGGCGACGCGAGCTTCCCAGCCGAGACTTTCTTGCGCCGTAAGACTTCCTTGACGCCATACTGCCCCTTCAGCACCTCTTCAATGCGGTCGAGGAAATGGACGCCTTTGGCTTTGTTGATGTCCAGCAGGCCGATGGTTGTCCCTACCAATGTGTCGAGTCGCGGAGCGAACGATTTCTGTCCGCGATCCACATGATCGGTCGGGTCTAAAAAGACTTGGTCCATAACGCACCTCCTTCTGCAGTAATGAGTAACGAGCAACGAGTAACGAGCAACGAGTCTATTGCCGGACTTCTTTCGTGGTCACTTTGCTACCGTAATCCCCGCGTGCCAGACCTGGGACAACAGCGGAAAAGCGTCCTGCCGTACCGCCAGCGACGATAATCATGATGCTCTCCAGAGCCGGGAATTTGGGAAACAAGGTCTCGTCCGTAGGCGGCTCGTTCGAGCGGTTCGGAAGCGGGATCATGCTTACCCCTGCGCCTTCTCCGCCGTTCACCCCAGGTTTCAGTTCCCGGAACGGCTTACGAATTTTCTCGAACAGAAACTGCCGCAGATCGCTTTTCGACCAGCCGTCTTGCGCAAACGTCTTAGCGTGTTCCGGGCACACAATCAGCATGGTGTCAGAGAACACTGGGAAGTTTTTATGATTCCAGACATTCGCCATCGTCCAGCCAATCGACAGCGCAAGCTGCTCTGCCGTACGGCTGGCATGATCGTTAATTTGCAAGGGAGAGTGTCCGCCGAATAAGGTGACTGTACTCTGGTCGGGACGAAACCCGAGATCAACGTGCAACGGCTCCCACGGGCTTTCTTCTTCGTTCTCTCCCACGCAGAACGTGTACTGCGCGGGATGACCCATAGTGGCTTTGGTAATGAAATGCGGCTTGGCACCGCCGATGTTGATGATGCACAGGCGCACGGTGCGTCCGATGGTGGCATTGGCACGAAACCCGTGCCCAAGGGCATTATGTCCGCAATTGACGCCAATCTCACGCCGTACCGGACCGTTGATAATCGTTAATGGCGTGGCGGAAAACGTGGTGACGTTCAAAGCATGCGCGTTAAATTTCTCATCGCTCAACGCCTCGGCAACTGCGATCACAGTAGGGAAATACGAGGGATGGCAGCCTGCCATGACGGCATTGATCGCCACTTTCTCGACGGTGGCACGCCCATAGTTGGGGCCGATGGTGCCGAGCACTTCTTGCGGGTCGCGGTTGGTCGCCGCCAGCATGCGTTGCACTCGAGCTTCAGTCGGAGGGACGACAGGGAGACCGTCGGTCACCCCGCGTTCATAAAAGAACTCGAAGGGATCTTCTTCAGCCGCTGCATAAATGCGCTTCGAGAGTAGCTCTGTGTCTGCCATAGGTCCCCTCCTCGCTGTCGTCTGCGTAGTGTGACATTGCAACCGTAGAGCTGTCAACCTTGGGTGGGGACTAGATGGAACGCGCATTCCGTATTACGAGTACGGGATTCACTTCATGAGTCGAGTTTGCGTCAAGAAAGGAGACCGCAATGAAAGCCGCAGTGCTCTACGAACCCGGAAAACCTCTCGTCGTCGAGGATATTAAAATCGCTCCGCCCAAGGCCGGCGAGGTGCGCGTCAAAGTCGCCGCCAATGGCTGTTGCCACAGCGACCTTCACGTCATGACCGGCGATATGCGCATGCCGCTGCCCATCGTGCTGGGACACGAAGGTGCTGGGATTGTCACTGAAGTTGGCCCCGGAGTCGCATCCGTCAAAGAAGGCGACCATGTCGTCCTCTCCTTTTCGCCCGTGTGCGGCTATTGTTATTACTGCACCGAAGGCAACCCACATCTCTGCGAGACGCGCCCCAAGAAGATGGGCACGTTGCTGGACGGCACCACCCGCCTGGCAAAGAATGGCACCGAGATTTTCCACTTTGCCTTTACCGCGTCTTTCGCAGAGGAGACTGTGGTGCCAGAAAGCTGCGCCATCAAGATCCGCGAGGACATGCCACTTGATCGAGCCTGTTTCGTTGGTTGTGGCACGATGACCGGTGTCGGGGCAGCACTCAACACCGCCAAAGTCCAGCCAGGGACAACGGTGGCAGTCATCGGTTGCGGCGGTGTCGGGCTCAACGTCATTCAAGGTGCAGCAGTCGCCGGTGCACGGCAGATTATCGCCATCGATCTGCTCCCAAAGAAGCTTGATCTCGCCAAGACCTTCGGCGCAACCCATTTCGTCAATCCGTCGCAGGATGACGCTTTCAAAGCGGTGATGGAACTCACCGGCGGGCGCGGTGTGGACTACGCCTTTGAAGTCATCAGTACCGCTAAGACCATCGAACTCGCATTCAAGATGACCGCACGACGTGGCACCTGCACCATCGTCGGCGTCTCGCCAGAAAGTGCCCGCATCACGTTGAACCCCAACATCTTCACCATGATGGAAAAGCGCTTGATCGGGTCATTCTACGGCTCTACGCGACCACGCATCGACATGCCGCGCTTGGTCGACATGTACATGGAGAAGAAGATTAAAATCGACGAGCTTGTCTCGCGCACCTGTACGCTCGACGACGTCAACGAAGCCTACGACTTGCTCAAGCAAGGCGAAGTCGCTCGTAGTGTGGTGAAGTTTTTCTAGAGGGCGCACGCTTCCGTCTCTTCGCCCTCTTACCGAGAGGGCGAAGCCCTTGCGTAAAAGCAATCCAGCGAAGCCGATGAAATAGCATGGCTATTAACCTCGACAAACCGACGCAATGGAAAACCGACATTGCCAAGTCGGTGGACATGTACAATGCATGGTTCATGGAGTTCGCGCCGAAGGCTTTCCGCACGACGCGGATTCAGACGACGAAAGACGTTGAAGCCACCTTGCGCTCAACTGGCAACATGACAAACATCCAACCGGCCACAATACGGCAATATCCGGCAATCCTTCCAACGCTCCGCATGTCCACATGTCCACCACTCGCCGCAGATCGCCTGATCGGTCTCGCTGGAGTCTCGCCCAACCTCGTGAAGAGTATGGAACTGGAAAAGAGGCTCCCGCCCCGCATGACTTCTTCGAACATCGAGGAAGAACTGACCAAGATCGCCAACATTATCGAGAAAATGGCGGACCCGGACATTTTCGTCTGGCTCGGACGCAAAGAGCCGCCAACGAGGAACGAAGTTCACCGAGCAGCAACCATCGTTGCCGATCGCCTCTGCGGGGCTATCGCCAATCCGATCATTCGCAATGCCCAAGAGAAACGCCAGCTTGCTGCCATCAAAACGTGGCTCGAAATGCGTGGATACACATATCTTCCTGGCGGTGACGGTACGCGCTTTGACACAATGGAGCCTGGTGCTTTCTCTTTCCGTATGAACGTCCCCGCAAAGCTCGAAGGCGGCGTCCAGAGCGTAAACATTCCTATCGATGCGGTCATCATGCCGAAAAGGGCGAAGAGAGGAGGCTTTCCCATCTTCTTCGAGGCAAAGTCGGCAGGCGATTTCACGAACACCAACAAACGCCGCAAGGAAGAGGCGGCAAAGATCAGGCAGCTCCGCTCGACCTACGGGAGGAAAGTGCAGTTTAATCTCTTTCTCTGTGGCTACTTCGACAGCGGCTACCTCGGCTACGAAGCCGCCGAAGGCATCGATTGGGTATGGGAACACCGTATCGATGACTTGGCACTCTTTGGCATATAATCATGGACACGATGAGGACCCTGGAGGAGCGACGCCTCACCTTGCAGGCCGCACTCGATGCACAAAAATCGCAAGCCGAGCGAAATCGCCTTGGCCAATTCGCCACTCCACCAGCCCTTGCTCTCGATATCCTCAACTATGCCGCAACTCTGCTCTCGCCAAGCGAGACGGTGCGCTTTCTCGATCCAGCGATCGGGACCGGTGCGCTCTATGCGGCGCTCCGGACAGTCTTTCCGCAACAGCGCATTGCCGAAGCCCTTGGGTTCGAGATCGATCCTCACTACAAAGATCCCGCGTCGCAACTGTGGGCGGAGTCCGGGCTTCGGCTCCAGCTTGCCGATTTCACCCGAGAACCTCCTTCTCCTCGCTTCAATCTCATCGTCTGCAATCCGCCTTACGTGCGACACCATCATTTGCCGAACAGCGAAAAGTCACGCTTGCGGATGCTCGCTCACAGCGTCAGTGGCATAAAAATGAGTGGACTTGCCGGACTCTACTGTTACTTTCTCAGCCTCGCGCATGCCTGGATGGCTGAGGATGGGGTGGCAGGATGGCTCGTGCCCAGCGAGTTCATGGACGTGAATTACGGCGAGGCCATGAAGCGCTACCTTCTCAACAAGGTCACGCTTCTCCATATCCATCGCTTCGACCCAAACGATGTACAGTTCGCCGATGCTTTTGTTTCCTCGGCCATCGTGTGGTTCAGGAAATCCGTGCCGCAGAAAGATCACACCGTCGCCTTCACCTTCGGCGGTACGCTGCTCGCACCACGCCTTTCACGCAAAGTCTCCAGCAACACTCTCGCCCACGAATCGAAATGGACACGCTTTCCTGCCGCCGCGCTCCGTAGAAAGCCTGTGTCCGCCACCCTTTCTGACTTCTTCGCAATCAAGCGGGGCCTTGCTACTGGAGATAACGCCTATTTCATCCTTGATGCGGAGAGCATCATTTCACGAAATCTCCCGAGAGAGGCATTCCGCCCGATCCTCCCTAGCCCGCGCTACCTTCCTGATAATGAAATACGGGAAGATGAGTGCGGGTTACCGCTGCTCGAACGTCAACTCTTCCTTCTCGATGCTTGGCTTCCTGAAGCGGAAATTGAGAAACGCTTTCCTACTCTCTTTACCTATCTTCAAGAGGGCAGGTCCCGTGCTATCCATGAACGCTATCTCTGTCGCCACCGAGAACCTTGGTACTCCCAAGAAAAACGTCCGCCGGCTCCTATCGTATGCACTTACCTTGGTCGAGGCACGGCAAAGAGCGAGCGCCCGTTCCGCTTTATCCTCAACCACTCGAAAGCCACCGTGGCCAACGTCTACCTTGCTCTGTATCCCACTCCTCGCCTCGCACAGGCAATGCAACAGGACCCAACGCTTATTCGTCAGATTTGGGAGAGGCTCAACCAACTGACAACTGACCAGCTTCTGAGCGAAGGCCGCGTGTATGGTGGCGGCCTCTATAAGCTCGAACCGAACGAATTAGCCAACGTGGCTGCCACGACAATCGCTGAGTTGATTCCAGATTTCCAAGTGACACCCACCAGCACTCAGCTTGCTTTATTCGGAGACAACAAGAAAGAAAGACCTCTCTCTTCCCCGCCCTTCCCCGCTCACCACATCACCGACCCGCCGTCGATATTGAGCGACTGACCGGTAATGTATGAAGCGTCAGGCGTGCAGAGATAGGCGATGAATTTGCCGATCTCTTCATCGGAGCCGGGGCGGTTCAACGGTACCATCTGTTTCACAACGGTCTTCCAGGTGCTGTCGCGCCCGAGGTCGTCCATGCGCGAGGTATCGATAATGCCGGGACACACCGCGTTCACGCGGATGTTGTGCGGTGCCATCTCCATCGCTAACGCCTGAGTGAACCCTTGGATACCGAAGTTCGAGGTACAGTACGCGGTCGCGTTCGCCATACCGCGTTTCCCAGCGATCGACGAGATATTGAGGATGATCCCGCCTTCGCCTTGCTTCACCATCGGCGGGATCACGGCTTTGCTCATCAGGAAGCTGCCGGTCAGCTTAATGTCCAACACCTTGCGCCACAACTCTTCGGACAACTCGATCAGCGGCACCCGGTCGGGTCCACGAGCAAAAGCAGAATTGTTGATGAGAATGTCGATCCGTCCGAACTCGGCCAAGGTTGCTGCCACTGTCTTCGTCACGTCTGCACCTTCGGTCACGTTCGCCACCAGCGGCAGACAGCGCCGCCCACGATCACGCACCTGTTCCGCCGTGCTCTCGATATCACGCCAGCCAACCGCTTGTTCATCCGGTGGATATTTGGCCGGATCGCGACCGGTTCCCGTCACGACGATATCAGCCCCCAAGTCTGCTAAGGCCAACGCCGCAGCACGGCCAATCCCTCGCAGTCGCCCCGCACCTGTGACAATTGCTACTTTTCCATCCAGAGCACCCATACACTACCTCGTCTTCGCCCTTTCCCTGCTGGAGAGGGCAGCAACACGCATCGTTCTTTATGCGCCCAACTCTTCAGCAAACAGCTTCTTGACCCGCGCCCACGCATCCTCAGCCGCAGCTTTATCAAACGTGCCGCGCTGATCGCAGAAGAAGCCGTGGTCCGCGCCAGGGTACACCACCACTTCGTTGCGCACGTTATGCTGCTTGAGTTCTGTCTTGATGGCGTCGATCTCAGACGCAGGAATTAACGGATCTTTCTCGCCGAATAAGCACAAAATCTTCCCACCGATGTGACTCGTGCGGCCAATCGTCGAGGCTTGGCCACCCAGCCCTTGGCCTTTGGCAATGCCACCACCGTAGAAACTCGCTGCCGCTTTCACATCCGTCTCGCAGGCGGTCAGATAGGTCACATGTCCGCCAATGCAGAAGCCCATGGCTCCGAGCCGGTCGCCTCGGACGTAGTTCTTGCGTTTGAGGAACGACAGCGCCGCACGTGCATCCGCCGCCACTTCGTCAGACTTGAGCGTGCCCAACAATTTAATCCCCTCGGTAAAACCGGTCTGATCGTAGCCATAATCAACGCCCGGTCCGCTGCGATGGAAAAAGTCCGGAGCCAGTGCCACATATCCTTCCCTCGCCACCCGTTCGGTCACCTCGCGGATATGCGAGTTCACACCAAAAATCTCCATGAAGACTAAGACCGCTGGTCGCGACGCACTCTCAGTCGGGCGAGCTAGATAGCCACCCATGGTTTTGCCATCGACGCTGATGTTTACACGCTCGGTTACGATTTCCATACGCGATCCTCCTTAAGTTCGGTTGGGTCTGTACGGGCCGGCAGATTGCCACCCCTGTAGAACAGGCCCCTTTTCACACACACTTTTGCGCCCTGTCAAGGCAGGATTCCCGCAAAAAGGTAGGGGCGACCGACCAGTCGCCCCTACGGGACCTCTATCGCCGTTCGTTTGCCCTCCGCCTAGTCTTTCCTACCTCCCTCGTTTATGGTTTGCGCAACGCTCAACTGGCGGAGGACGAGGTATGCGCGAAACGTCGTTGGCGACGATGGTTCTAGAACGAGTCGAGCGCTACGGCGCAAAACGGGCGTTGACGCATCAACGAGAGAAGCAGTGGACGCATCTGTCCTGGCACGCGTTTGGTGAACGCATTCTCTTCGCTGCCAAAGGACTGGCAGCGCTCGGGTTTCGCAGTGGAGACCGGCTCGCCATTCTGGCAGAAAATCGCCCCGAGTGGCCGATTATCGACTTGGCATGTCTCTGGCTTGGCGGAGTCGATGTCCCCCTCTATCTCACCAGCACCCCGAAGGATGCTGCCTATATCCTCAAGGATGCAGGGGTCACCTTCGTTGCCGTTTCCGGACGCGAGCAGCTCGCCAAAATGTTACAAATTGCCGGGGACCTTCCTCAACTCACTCACCTGATTCTGCTGGATGAAGGACCGAAAGAAGGAACCCGCCTCGGCCACCTGCCGGCAGTGAGCATCGATGGTCTCTATGCCCGTGGTGAGCAATATGGCGGACTCGCCCAATCAGTGGCCGACCCTGGGCTAGCGACGATCATCTACACTTCAGGCACGACAGGTACCCCCAAAGGTGTGATGCTCACGCACGGCAACATCCTCGCCAATACACAAGATGCCACCGCGCTGTTGCCCTTAAGAGACGACGACGTGAGTCTTTCGTTCTTGCCGCTCTCGCATGGGTTCGAGCGCACCGCTGGGCTGTACACCCTGCTTCGTGCCGGAGCCACGATTACCTACGGCGGCGGCACGGTGACATTGATGAAAGACCTCGCTGAGATTAAACCGACGATTCTCTGTTGCGTGCCGCGTGTCCTCGAACTGGTCTATCGACGTATGACCAGCGAACGCGAAAGCGCCAGCTTCCTAAAACGAAAACTCTTGGACTGGGCACTCAATGTAGGACGAAAAGCCGGAGCCCGCCGTTCGGCTGGGGTCGCCCTCTCGCTTGGAGACAAGCTTCAGCATGGGGTGGCAGATCGGCTCATCTTCCAGAAACTCCGCGCAGCACTCGGCGGGCAGATCCGCTTCCTGGTTTCTGGCGGGGCACCACTCAATGCCGAAGTCGCGAAGTTTTTCTATGGAGCTGGCCTCGTGGTGTATGAAGGCTACGGCCTCACTGAGGCTGGGCCGGTGGTCTCGTGTAACGTCCCAGGCCGCACCCGTCTCGGCACGGTCGGTCCAGTATTGCCGCAAGTGCGCGTCAAGATCGCAGACGACGGAGAAATCTGTGTGCAAGGGCCGAATGTGATGCAAGGCTACTACAACCGCCCGGAAGACACCGCCGCCGTCATCGACAGCGAGGGCTGGCTCCACACCGGCGATGTCGGCGAGATCGACGCCGATGGATTTCTGGCGATCACGGACCGCAAGAAAGATTTGATTATCACCTCCGAGGGCGAAAACATCGCGCCGCAACTGGTCGAAGGTCTGCTGAAGCAAGACCCATTGATCGAGGAAGCGTGTTTGATCGGTGACAAACGCCCGTATCTGACCGTCTTGCTAGTGCCGAACCGCGCGTTGCTCGAAGCCTTGGCGCGTAAATACAACGTCGAGGAGCCCTGGCCGGCCTTCCTGGACCGCAACGAGTTTCGCGTACTCTTTCGCCGCCGCCTCGATGAGGTAAATCGGAGTTTGCCTCTCTATTCACGGGTACGCAATTTTGCACTCCTGGCGGAGCCTTTTTCTATGGAGCGCGAGGAACTCACGCCGACGCTCAAAGTGAAGCGCCGCGTGGTGACGGAGACGCGCCGTGCGCAGATCGACGCCATGTATCGACCCGGCTCCAGTCCCGGCGTAGATCACGCTGCCAATTAGCCGTAGACAGGAGACCAGCATACCCATGGACATACACGTTCCCGCGCTGGATGGTTCCCTCGGCCATCAACACGAAATCGTCGATGATATCGATCTGCTCTTACTTGTGCTCCCCGAGCCTATCCGCGCCAAGGTGGCTCATGACGGCGAGTTGCATCGTCTGCTCGAAGTTGTGTTGGACCTCGGCCGCTTGCCCGAAGCTCGCTACGAAGGCAAGACGGTGTATCTGCTCGACACACCGATCATTCGTGAAGATCTGCAATTCATCGTCGCCCGGGTGGGAACCTTCACGCATGATAATCGCGCCGGGATTCCTCGCACCCTGCACAGGATCTCTGCACTCCGCAACCGCATGGGCGATGTCATCGGCCTCACCTGCCGCGTCGGTCGCGCAGTGTTCGGCACGGTAGAGATCGTTAAAAACACACTAACCGAGGACCAGAAAAGCATCCTTCTGCTAGGACCTCCCGGCGTAGGCAAGACGACGCTGCTGCGCGAAGCGGCACGAGTGCTGGCGGACGAGAGCGGCAAGCGGGTCATCGTGGTCGATACGTCCAACGAGATCGCCGGCGATGGCGACATTCCGCATCCTGCCATCGGCCGGGCGCGGCGTATGCAGGTCCCCTCCCCCGATTTGCAACACAAGGTCATGATCGAGGCTGTCGAGAACCACATGCCAGAAGTGATTGTCGTGGACGAAATCGGTACCGAAGCCGAGGCCCTCGCTGCACGTACCATCGCCGAGCGCGGCGTGCGGCTCATCGCCACCGCTCACGGTAGCGCGTTGGAAAACCTGATTCAGAATCCCACGCTCGCCGACCTCATTGGCGGCATCCAATCCGTCACCCTTGGCGATGACGAAGCCCGGCGACGCGGGACGCAGAAAACAGTCTTGGAGCGCAAAGCCTCACCAACATTCGATGTCCTCATCGAAATCCATACTCGCGCACGCTTTGCCATTCATGCCGATGTTGCCAAAGCCGTGGACGGCTTCTTGCGCGGGCGGTTGCCGCACGCGGAGCTGCGCACCAGACAAGCCGATGGTCACGTGGAGATTCAGCAACCCGAACCAGAGGAACCGTTAATCGAAGGACGAGGTGCACGACCCGAGGGAGGACGCAAGACGCTGCGCATCTTTCCCTATGGCATCAATCGCCACCGTCTAGAGCAGGCGATTCACGAACTTGAAGCACCGGCGCGCATCGTCAATAACCCTGAGCATGCTGACGTTGTGGTCACAGTGAGAGGGCAAGTCAAACGTCAATCACACGAGCTGCGCATGCTCATCGAGCGCGGCACGCAGCTGTACTCCATGCGCAGCGACACGTTCGCGCAAATGCACAAATGTCTGCGCGATTTGCTAATAGACGCTTTCCCCGACGAACAAGAGGCATTGACCGAAGCAGCCACGGCCATCAACCAAGCATTGGAGCAGAACTTGCGCGTCGAGCTGCCCCCCCGCAAAGCTCGCCTGCGCCGTCTCCAACACGAGCTTGCCAAACAACAAGGGCTGCTCTCAAAAAGCGTGGGAGAAGAACCGTTCCGACGGCTCGTGATCTATCCGGCGTAGGGCAGACGACTACCCGCGCGAGCGCTCTTGCGCCGCCTCGACCGTCACCGACAGCATCGGTGGCGACAGCGACGGGACGTACGATACCTTCAATTGAAAATCCTCGACCAAGCGCGAATCGAGCGACGGCTTGCCGCTCTGCTCGGCGGCGGCACGTTCTACCGACTGCTCGATCCAACGAGAAACAGAAGCCGGATCGTCGGTGAGTAGCCGAAGAAAGACGTCGAGGTACAGCTTGCCTTTCACACCAACGAGGTGTCCCTGCGCATCGACCGGAGTCCAAAAGACAATGACATTCAGATTGCCGGGACTCCCTGCGGCTTGCACGACACCACTATTGCCTGGCAGTTTCGCTTCTTGCGTACCGCTGGCACTGCCTGGGCGCGGTGCAAACGCAATCAAGTCGCCGCCTTTGGCCAGCGCGGCTTGCAGTTCGGACAAGGAGACACCGAGCGGAGAAGAAAAGGATTGGGCGAAGGCGAGGGCAAAGAAGCCGAGGGAAAAGATGAACGCAGCAAGAATGTGAGGCATGAGGCCCGTCCCTACGTAAACGCTTGAGCAAAGCTGCCCGTTCCGTCATTTCTCTGAAAAAGAGAGGCTCGTCATTCCAGCGGAAGCTGGAATCCAGGGCGGGGACTGGATTCCGGGTCGCACTACGCTTGCCCGGAATGACTAACCCCAAAGCCCAGTAATCTTCTTACGCGCCAATCACCATCGCCACAGTAGTCGTGCCCGAGCCACCGATGTTCAGCGTCGCAATCTTCTTGGCACCGTCGATTTGATACTCGCCAGCCTGACCAGTCACCTGCTTGAACGCATCGAGCGCCTGCCGCGTGCCGGTGGCACCGACGGGATGACCACAGCCAATCAGTCCGCCGCTAGCATTGACCGGTAACTTGCCGCCCAGCTCGATTACGCCCTCTTCGATCGCTTTCCACGACTCTCCCGGCTTGGTCAGACCGAAGTGGTCAATCGCCATATATTCGGAAGGCGTGAAGCAGTCGTGCGTTTCAATGCCTTGCACGCCCCAGACATCGGCGAGACTGGCGCGACGGAAAGCATCGACAATCGCCTGCCGCGTGTGCGGCAGCACGTACGGGCTGTTCTTACTCTCGGCAATCTTCGTGTCGAAACGCATGGGCGCAGTGCGATGCCCCCAACCGAGAATGCGCGGCAGTTGATCGAGTTGCAGTCCGCGACGGGCAGCATACTGTTTGGCAAACGCTTCCGAGGCCAGGAACAGCGACGCAGCGCCATCGGTCACTTGCGAGCAGTCGCGGACTTTCAGGCGTCCAGCTACAGGATTGGCATATTTGCCAGAAGAGAGGTTTTGCGTTTCATTGGTGAACCAGCCACGGGTCTGCGCGTGCGGATTGCGGCGGGCGTTCGAGAAGTTAATTTCGGCGATCCGTGCCAGATGCTCGTCTTTGAGGCCGAAGCGTTTTTCGTACTCATCACCGAGACGACCGAACAGCTTGGGAAACGGAAACTCAACACCTTTCGACTCGTGCTCGTACCAGCCCGCCGTCCCCAAGAAATCGCCGCCGGTGCCGGGATCGACGGTTTTCATCTGCTCAACGCCGATGACCAGCGCGACATTGTAACGACCAGCTTCGATCTCTGCTGCCGCCATCATGATTGACACGCTGCCGGAGGCGCAAGCAGCTTCATGGCGAGAGGTAGGAATGCCGGACAAAGCAGGATCGATCTCGCCCAAGAACCCGCCCAAGTGGCCTTGTTTGCAATACAACTCAGAAGCGAAGTTACCCACATGTGCGACTTCGACTTCTTTCGCGTCGATGCCTGTGGCGGCGAGTCCGCCAGTCACGGACTCCTGCATCATGCCCACGACATCTTTGTTTTCTTTCATCCAATTACGAGCAAAGTCGGTTTGATAACCGCCGAGAATATACACTGGTGCAGCCATACCCTATCCCTCTCCCGCACCAACCGATTCTCGGCGCGCGGGTTGCAAAATTTTCCGCCGTGCGGAATTGCCCCTGTCCTATCGTGTCACGCTTGGAAGGTCAACGAGACGCTGGCAGCACGAGTTCCGCCCCTGCCAAAACTTGGCCTCTACCACCTAAAGCTGAAGCGCGGTTAGAAAACCAGGACTAAGCAGATCCACGGATTCTTGACACTTCCGTGCTCTGGGACTACTCCTCCTTCCATCGACTTAAGCGACATAGTAACGCGTCCAGATG
>SXGS01361671.1_pt1 | contig 15004 bp, 8 predicted proteins | sample 3174681 | NCBI WGS metagenome assembly SXGS01 (sample SAMN11356861, study PRJNA531348) | freshwater metagenome | isolation source: freshwater sample F1-80 | place: China: Fuxian Lake, Yuxi | collected 2017-12-25 | reverse complement strand
CGCGGCAAGTGCGGCAAGCGATCGACGACTTTGTTGAAGTCTACAACGAAAAGGCAGCGCCGTTTGAATGGAAGAAGGCAGTCGTGTTCCCTTCCGGCCCCAAAGCCAAGTACTCTGACTTATGCAACTAGGTACTAGCTGCCTGCCAGTCTTCCCTCAGCGCCGCCGCACTACACCTCTCCGCCGCCCCGCCAGGCTCCGCGCCCTCCAAATTCCGGGTTCTCGGCATCGCAGCCGGCTTGGTCCTGGCGGCCATCGGCGCCTGGTGGTGGTGGAGTGCCAGCTCCGCCGCGCGTCGGGCGCGCGAGCAGACCCTGCCTGCCGTCGCCGCGCTGGCAGACCAGGGCAATTTCGCCGCTGCCTTTTCGCTCGCCACCGAGGCGCGCAAAGTGATTCCAGGAGACGCGCGGCTGGAGGAGCTCCTCCACCAAGTCTCGCGCGAGATTAACATCGGCACGGAGCCCTCCGGAGCCGACGTCTACTTCAAGGACTACAACGCGCCGGAGAGCGATTGGCGGCCTCTCGGACGCACTCCGCTCCGCGCGGCGCTGGCCCCGCGCGGCTACTATCGGTGGAAGTTCGTCAAGGAAGGGCTCGCGCCTTCATTCGCGTTGGCCCCGGCTGTCGGCGACGAGCAAAGTTACGCACTGTCTCCTCCAGGGACGCCGCCCCCCGGCATGGTCTTTGTACCCAAATCCCGCGCCGTCTTTCCGACGTCCGTCGTTCCCGCGGAAAGCAGAATTGTCCCTTCCTTCGCCATCGATCGCTATGAGGTCACCAACACGCAATTCAAGGAGTTCGTGGATGCGGGCGGCTATCGGGACAAACGCTACTGGAAACACCCATTCACAAAACAGAAGCAAACCCTCGCCTGGGAACAGGCCATGGACGGGTTCCGCGATGCCACGGGCCGTCCTGGACCCGGTAGTTGGGAAGCCGGTTCGTTTCCCGAGGGCCAGGAAGATTTTCCCGTTGCCGGTGTGAGTTGGTATGAAGCCGCCGCTTACGCCGAGTTCGCGGGCAAGCAATTGCCCACCATCGTGCATTGGCTGGCGGCGGCCTCCATCAACAGTGGGCCTTGGGTATTGCCCTTCAGCAATTTTGGCGGCCTCGCGCCCGCCCGTGTGGGTGCGAATCCGGGAATGGGTCCCTACGGTACTTACGACATGGCGGGCAATCTGAAAGAGTGGTGCCATAACGAGGCTGGGGCAGGGTTTCGATACATCCTGGGAGGATCCTGGAGCCAGCCCACCTACACGTTCGCCGATAGCGATGCCCGCCCCTCTTTCGATCGTGATCCGCGGAATGGATTTCGCTGTGTCCGATACCTGGACCCCATCCCGCCCGACTTAAGCCGGGAGTTCCCCAGAAACTATCGCGATCGCTCCAAGGACAAACCAGTCAGCGACGAGGTCTTTGCCGCATATCGAACCTTGTACGACTACGACCGCGGCGATTTGAAAGCAACCGTAGACGCAGTGGACGATAGCTCACCACATTGGCGCAGGGAAAAGATCTCCTTCGCCGCCGCCTACGGGAACCAGCGCATGCTGGCCTACCTGTTCCTCCCCAAGAACACGCGGCCGCCTTATCAGGTGACCGTCTACTCGCCCGGCGGCGGAGCCGTCAACACTTCTTCCAGCGCGGAGGTGGTCAAACTCGAAGGCTGGGCCCGGCTCGACTATCTTTTGCGCGCCGGCCGGGCTGTGATGTATCCGGTCTACATGGGCACCTACGAGCGCATGCTGCCCCGTCAGCTTTCCGAAATGCAAACTCGGAATCTGGCCATCCAGAATGTGCAGGACGCCAGGCGAGCGGTGGACTACCTGGAAACGCGGTCCGATGTGACGCGCGACAAAATCGCGTTCTTCGGCGTCAGCCGTGGTGCGCGTTTTGGCCCGCTGACGCTGGCCATCGAGGATCGGCTGCGAATCGCTGTGCTCGCCGACGGCGGCCTCTCTTCGCGGTCTGTGCCGCCGGAGGTAGACCCCTTCCACTTCGCTCCACGGGTGAAAATCCCCGTGCTGATGTTGAACGGGCGGCACGATTTCGTCTTTCCCTTGGAGATCTCCCAGATTCCCTTGTTCCGCCTCTTCGGCACGCCTGAGAAAGATAAGAGACGCGAGGTGTTCGAGGCGGCGCACGAGGTGGTGGCGGTGCGGACCCAGGTGATCCGCGAGCTGTTCGACTGGTACGACAAATATCTCGGCCCGGTTCACTTCCAGTAGCACTACCTTTCCGTTGCCGTGCACGAAAGTCAGGCCACCAAGCACTGCAACGCTGCAACGATAGGGTTTGTGCTGGATCGCACGACTCGGGAACAATCCGCTTGGCCGCCCTATGCGTGGATGTGGCCACTTGGATTCTGAGCGGATGGTCGGCTAATCTTCCACTACTTTTTTTGCGGGTCTCGACGCTGCGTGAATTCCGGAGTTTGAAAAAATAGTGGAAGAGTGCGCCGTGAGCCAGGATTTGGATCTGGTAGTATGGCCGGGATGGAAAACTTCCGTGTGCGCCGTAAGCCCGGACTTGACCCACTCCGGATCGGATAGACTGTTCAGATGCCGCTTTCCGCAGGCGACAAACTGGGGCCATACGAGATCCTTTCGCTGCTGGGCCAGGGGGGAATGGGCCAGGTATGGAAGGCGCGGGACCCGCGGCTGAATCGAGTGGTGGCGATCAAGACGTCGCTGGTGGAGTTCGACGCCCGGTTTGAACGGGAAGCGCGCGCGGTGGCGCAATTGAACCATCCGCACATCTGCCAGATCTTCGATGTGGGGCGGGATTACCTGGTGATGGAGCTGGTGGACGGGGAGCCGTTGAGCAGCGTCATCAAAGGCGGGCCGATGCCATCCGAGCGGATCGCCGAGTTGGCGGCGCAGATGGCCGACGCGCTGGAAGAGGCGCGGACGAAGGGCATTGTGCATCGGGACCTGAAGCCGGGCAATATTCTGATCACGGCCAAGGGGCAGGTGAAGATTCTCGACTTCGGCTTGGCGAAGACCGAACGGGCCGGATCCGTTGATTCCATGACTGATGTGATGACGGCGCCAGGCGTGTTGCTGGGAACGGTTCCCTACATGAGTCCGGAGCAGGCCCAGGGCGAAGCGGTGGATCATCGCAGCGACCTGTTTTCATTGGGGATCGTACTTTACGAGATGGCGGCCGGTCGACGGCCGTTTGCCGGACCGTCCGCGGTGGCGCTGCTGCATGCGATCGTCCACACGGCGCCGGCGCCGCTCGGGGGCCCCTATCGCGTGCTGGCCCCGATTGTATCCAAGTTGCTGGAGAAGGACCGGGCACTCCGTTATCGGGCGGCGGGTGATCTGCTTTCGGATTTGAAGCGATTGCGAAACCGGGAGGCGCCGGCGCCGGTCCGCCGATGGTGGTTGGCAATTCCGGCCGCGGCCGTTTTGGCCGCGGGCGCTTGGTTCGGGTTTTTTCGCGACGCGGAGCCGAGGCCCGCGGAGGCGCCGACGATAGTTTCATTCACGACGTTCGCGGGTTCCGAGGTCTCGCCATCGTTTTCACCAGACGGCAAACAAATCGCATATTCCTGGGGCGGCGAGAAGGACGATGCTTTTCGGATCTACATACAACGCACGGATGCCACCACTCCGCTGCGCATTTCCAACGGCCCGGGAAACGATTCGAACCCGGTTTGGTCGCCGGATGGTGGGCAGATCGCTTTCTTCCGGGTGAACGGCGACACGGGCGGGGTCTACCTGATCCCTTCGCTTGGCGGACCGGAGCGCAGGCTGACGGGCGTTTCCGCGCTGGGGAAGCGCGCGCGGCTCGCCTGGTCGCCGGATGGGAAGTGGCTGGCGCTGGCCGATCGTCCCGAGGGCTCCGAGGGCTCCGAGAGTGACCGATTGTATCGCGTGTCCATTGATAACGGCGCGAAGGCGCCGATCAACACCGGGCCGGACCAAACGATGCCTGAGTTTGCGCCGGCCATTTCGCCCGACGGCAGCCGCATCGCGTTCATACGCCAATTCGATTTCTTCGTCGAGGACCTTTTTACGGTTCCGGCAGAGGGCGGCGCGGCAACGCGACTGACCGCGGATCGGCGACCGGTTTTTACGCCGGCATGGACTCCGGATGGGCGTTCCATCGTCTTCCAATCCAATCGAACGGGGAGCCCGGCGATCTGGAAAGTTCCGGCCGGCGGAGGCAAGCCGGCGCAGATGGCGAGCGCCAGCGGGCAGATCGCGGGACTGGCGCTTTCGCGCCAAGGCACGCAGTTGGCGTATGTGGAGTCGGTGACGGACTTCAATATCTGGCGGATGCAGGCGCGTCCGGGGAAGGATAGCCGGCCGTCGCGTGTAGTGGGGTCGACCCGGCTTGACACGAGTCCCCGCTATTCGCCGGACGGAAAGCGGATTGCCTACGCGTCGGACCGTTCTGGGTCGTTTGAGATCTGGGTGGCGAACGCGGATGGAGGCGACGCAGTGCAGTTGACGCGATTCGGCCGCGGCGGGGTCGGTAGTCCGGTGTGGTCACCGGACGGAAAGTGGGTTGCCTTTGATGCCCGTCCAGAGCGAAGTCCGGACATCTATGTCGTCAGCAGCGAGGGGGGGACTCCCGTTCGGATCACGGCGGCGTTGACGCAGGAGGTGATTCCCGGTTGGTCGCGAGACGGGCAGTGGATTTACTATGCTTCGGACCGCGCCGGAGAGATGCGAGTGTTTAAGAGCGCGTTCCGTCCGCAAGGCGGGGCGGGCGACGCGGTGGCGGTGACGAAGCGGACCGGGTGGGTCCACCAGGAATCGCCGGATGGGAAGTACCTTTACTTCACGCCGATATTCGCCGATGGTTTGTGGCGCGTTCCGGTCGGCGGAGGCGAGGAACAACTGGTGCCGGTGCCGGTGACCCGGCGCGATAATCGATTCTGGGAGGTGGTGGAGAAGGGGATTTACTTCACTAGTGGAGCCGAGTCGCAACGGCCGGTGGTTCACTACTACGATTTTGCGACGCGGAAGTCGACGCCCGTCTTCACAGCCGAGAAGCCATTGGTCTTCGCGTATGGCGGGCTGTCGGTTTCCCCGGATGGCCGGTTCATCCTGTTCTCGCAGGTTGATCAGTCGGGCAGCGACATTGTGCTGTTGGACTATTCCCGGTAGCCAGTCTCCGGAGATTGCCAGCAACTGCTTCCGCCATTGTGGCTATGCCCTTTGCTAAGTCGAGAACTGCTCTAGTCTGGCCGGATCGAATCAAGTGACTCGAAAACAATCCACTTGGCCGCATCGCGACCGACGGTGAGATCTGGCTTTCGGCCGAAGGTCCTCGCTGACGTTAGAACGCTATCTGGAGTGACCTGGCGACACGAAGCCGGAGAGCAGGAAAATGCCGAACGCCGGGTCAGTTCGGATAGCGGCGTTTGAAGGAACCCGCTGGCGCCCTTATGGGGACGGTACAGCCACGAGGAGATGCCGCGAGCCGGTGCCCGTGGGTACAGACATGCCGGGGGATGGACAAATAGCCCAAACCAAAGATGGGCTCGGGCTCGCGGCGGCGAAGGCATAGTCAACGATGAGGAGGGGCGTTTTTGCTCCAGCGGACACACGCCAGCGTGCGGGCGGACAAACCCATAACTTCGAAGAATGTGTGGGAAGCTTGCGTGGAAGCGGCCAAGCGCGCGGGCAAATCCGATGTGGTCTTCTTGAAGAGCGCAGAAGCGCGACCGCCTCGCTCCGTTCATCGTCTTGATGAGCCCACCGGACTATCCCTCAGCAGGTTCGAGTCCCCGCAGTGTCGCTTCCGTTTGGCCCGGCAAGATCATCGTAGCGCCGCCGCCACCAGCGCGGCCAACTTCCGAGTGCGCCGTGATCCAGGAGTTGGATTTGTTATGATCGTCCGGAAGGATAGTTTCCGGATGCGCCGTAATCCAGGACTTGACCATCTCCGGATCGTATAAACTTAACGCTGGCACCAGATGGCACTCTCTTCCGGCGATAAGCTTGGCCCGTATATCGTGTCGGCCCCTATTGGGGCCGGGGGTATGGGTGAAGTCTACAAGGCCCGCGACACGCGGCTGGACCGCACCGTCGCCATCAAGGTCCTCCCCGAACACATCGCCAAACGCGACGACCTGCGCGCCCGTTTCGAGCGCGAAGCGCGCGCGGTTGCCTCGTTGAACCACCCCAACATCTGCACTCTCTACGACATCGGGAATCAGGATGGCGTGGGCGGGTTCATGGTTATGGAGTTGATTGAGGGTGAATCGCTGGCCGCGCGCCTCGAAAAAGGACCCGTCCCTCTCCCCCAGGCCCTTCAACTGGCCAGCCAACTCGCCGACGCTCTCGACCGCGCCCACCGTGCCGGTGTCACCCACCGCGACGTCAAACCGCAAAACATCATGCTCACGCGTGACGGCGTGAAGGTGCTCGATTTCGGCCTCGCCAAATCGCAACCCAAGCCTGGCCCCACCGAAGAAACCCTCACCGCGGTCTTCACCACCGAAGGCACCATCATGGGCACGCCGCAGTACATGGCGCCGGAACTGTTCGCCGGTAAAGAAGCCGATGCGCGGTCGGACATCTGGGCGTTTGGCGCGGTGGTCTACGAAATGGTCACGGGACGCAAAGCGTTCCACGGCTCCAACTATCAGAGCCTGGTGGGTGCGATCCTGGCCATGGAGCCGGCACCAATGGCGGTAACGCCTCTCACCCCCGCTTGGCTGGAACGACTCGTGCGGCGCTGTTTGGCGAAGGATCCCGAGGACCGTTATCAGGCCATGCGTGACTTGGGTCTTGACCTGAAGTCGCCGCCGGCGGAAGTTTCTCCGACGATGGCAAAGCCCAACCGGTGGCCGTGGGTGGCGGGAGCTGCGACGCTCGCCCTCCTCGTCGCCGTCGCCGGCTACTGGCTCCGCTCCACACCGGCCAAAACAAGCGGCGCCCCGCTCCTGCAGTTCTCTTTCACCCAGCCCGGGATGGCCGAACGGCCATACGCTCGCATCTCCCCCGACGGGAAACGGCTCGCCTTTGTCGCCGGCGATAGGCTTTGGCTCCGCAATATGGAAACCGGCCTGGCGAAGCCCATCGATGAAACCGGCGGGGCCCAGGGTCCCTTCTGGTCTCCCGACAGCACAACGCTCGCCTATATCGCTCAGTCCCAGGTCTGGAAGGTGGGAGTCAACGGAGAGGCCCCCGTCGCCCTCGCTCGCGTCCGAAGTGCGGGTGCCGGATGTTTTAGTTTGGACGGGAAGACGGCCCTCGTCCATGCTGGTAAAACCGGTTATATTGCCGTCCCTCTCGATGGTGGAGCGCCGCGGGTGGCCTGGAAGGAGCCGGAAGAATTCGGTAGTTCCGAGCGTTTCGGATGGTGTACCGTTCTTCCTCGGGATGGTCCCCTACGGTGGGTGTTACTAAGTTTGGGTGAAAAGCTGATCCTCGTTGACCTCCAATCCGCGAAGCCGCAAGAGATCGGCGTGGGGACAATGCCCGTCTATTCGCCGGCCGGGTACGTGGTGTTTTTGAATGGCGACCGTATACAGGCCGCACCATTTTCGCTCCGGGAGAGGAAGATCACCGGCGCGCCCATCGACTTGGCTTCCAACGGTGTCGAGCCCAACTTGGCCTCCACGGGAATGCTTACATTCGCCGGCGCCGGATCCGCGGCGACCCGCTTGGTGATTCGGGACCGGAAAGGCGCGAATCTCGGTACCGCCGGCGCAACGCAACACAGAATGGCCGAACTCTCGGTTTCTCCCGACGGACGACACATCGCCGTCAGGTCCGCCGAACAAGGCACCAACGACATCTGGCTCCATGAGACGGACCGGGCGGTGAAGACACGCTTGACGACCAGCGAGGGGGCCGAAGGCCGGCCCCAGTGGTCGCCCGATGGCAATCAGATTGTCTACAACACCGCTGGCTCCTTGGAGGTCGTTCCGGCCGACGGGTCCCGGCCGCCGGAGAAGATCCTCGCTGCTCACGCCGTCAGCGATTGGTCCCCGGATGGCCGCAGCATTCTGCACTGGGTGATCACCCCGGTCAACAACACGAGTTTTTCCACCCGTTCCGGCCCCGGCGCCCCCTGGCAAACCACGCCGTACCTGATGGGCCGCTTCAATCAGTCATTCGGCAAGTTCTCCCGCGACGGCCGTTTTGTCGCCTATGCATCCGACGAAAGCGGCGAGTATGAAGTCTACGTCCGCCCCTTCCCGTCCGGCCCCGGAAAGTGGCGCGTCACGCCGAATGGCGGCGTCCAGCCCCGCTGGTCTCGCGACGGCAAGGAGATTCTCTACCTCGCGAATGGAGTGCTGATGGCCGTGCCGTTTTCCGTGAAGGGGGACACCTTCACGCCCGGCACCCCCCAGTTGCTTTTCGACTCCGGAGCCCACGCCTCGGGCCGGACAACCTGGAAGTATGACGAGCTCCCCGGCGGCCGCTTCGTCGTCGTCGAGCGTGGGGCCGAAGCGCTGGCAGAAGCTCGAACCATCCACTTCATATCAAATTGGCCGGCTCTTCTGGACCGGAAAACAGCGGGCAAGGAATAGCCAGCCAGGCCTCTGTCCGCCGGCAAGGAGACCATGATCTTCGACCCAGTGAGCGCGGTCCGTTTCCACGACGACGATAAACTGCGGTCGCTGCTCCCGCCGCCGCCGGCGCGCGGCTAAGGGCGAAGAACCGAAGCGTCTCGTGCCAGGGAAGTAGCCTCCTCCCGCCCAAACATCTCCCTCCGGCGAATCATTCGATGGCTGCGATATTGTCCGAGTGGTCGGCTAATCGTACAAAGCCTTCTGTTGAACCCTTTGACGTCGCAGTCCAGGCAGGCGGTCTGGAAACGGCGTTCTGTGAAAGCTGCAATCAATCGGGCGCGTCCGAGCGGGATGGCTCTCAGCAGGTCACTTTGGCGCCGCGCTTATCTTAACGCCTATGAAAAAAGAAGGGCAAGCCCCGTTCTGCGTGGGTCCTCAGGGATCGAGAACCCGGCGGAAGAAATCGGCCATGGCGGTCTCCGTCTCCGGCGCCTGGGCGCGGAAGATATCGTGACCGCGTCTTCATAGCGCAGCAGGGTTGCGTCCCTGCGCATGCCCACAGCGCCTGATATGATTTGGGCAATGATGCGCTATCTGCTGTGGGTCGCCCTTCTTTCCGTAGCCGCTCGAGCCCAGGAATCGCGCGGCACAGTCCTCGGCCGGGTTACCGATCCGTCGGGCGCTCCCGTCCCCCATTGCGCGATTGAGGCGCTGAACATCGATACCGGCGTTTCCATCCGATCGACCACCAACGAGGAGGGCAACTATCAGATTCCCTTTCTTGTGCCCGGCAACTACTCGGTTCGTGCCGAACGTGCGGGGTTCAGGCGGCTGGATCGCGGCGGGATTCGCGTCGCGACCAATACCCAGGTCACCGTCGACCTATCTTTGGAACTCGGCGCGACCGCTGAAACCGTCACCGTCACCGGCAGTGCGCCGCTGCTGAACACCGCCAGCGCCGATCTCGGCCAGGTGATCGATCGAAACTACCTGAGTTCGGTTCAGGTGAACCTGACTCGAAACGTGCTCAACACCGTGCGGCTCACGCCCGGTGTCGTGGGAGGCGGCGCGACGGTCACGGGCAACAACTCGGGTTCCTTCAGCATCTCGGGCGGCGGCTCCACCGTCGGACGCGTCGAGTTCCTGGTCGACGGCATCCCGAACACCACAGCGCACAATAACGGCGGGGTCGCGTTCGTCCCGTCGATCGATGCTGTGGAAGAGATCAAGGTTCACACCACGTTATTCGACGCCCAGTACGGCCACTCGAACGGCGGCGCGATCAGTATCACGACGCGCGGCGGCACCAACGAACTTCACGGCACAAGCTATCTGTATAAGCGCTGGTCAGCGCTCGACGCCAACAGTTGGACGAACAACTCGCGCGGAGTCGCCAAGCCGCCCACCAGCTACTACCAATTCGGCTACCTGTTGAGCGGACCTGTCTATATCCCCAAATTGTTCAATGGGCGCAATCGCACGTTCTTCTCCACCACGCTGGAAAAGGATCGCGATTCGGTGGAACTGACGCGGCGCGCCCGCGTGCCGACACCGGCGGAAAAATCAGGCGACTTCTCGCAAACCATCAATCGGCGAGGCGGAGCGTTCACGCTGTTCGATCCCGCCACCACCGTGGTTGCCAACAATCGCGCGACGCGGCAGCCGTTCGCCGGCAACCGGATTCCCGCCTCGCGCATCACCCCGGCCGGCGCCGCGTGGCTCAAGCTCTACCCCGATCCGAACGTCAACATCGCGCCGCAACTCGAAGCTCTCAACTGGATTGGAACCGGAGCGACTGTTTTGCCGCAGACGCAGGTCAGCGCACGCATCGATCACAACGCCAGCGACCGCCAGCGGTTCTTCGCCCGCTACGGGATGCTGCGCCTGTTTCAGACGAACGACGAGCTGATTCGCGGCCAGTATTCGATCTCGCCGGAAGGCACGGGCGGCCTTGCGCGAGCTAATCCGCGCCGCTTCTACAACATCGGTATGGATGATACGTTCACGTTTTCACCCAGCTTTCTCGCCTCCTTCCGCTACGGCTTCGTGCGCAAGGTGCAGGAGAACCTGCGCGGCGGCATCGGCTACCCGTTGGGCGAACTCAACCTTCCGGCCGCGATCACATCCAATCAGGCGGTCGCGGGCTGGCCGACGCTGAATATCGGCGAGAACATTCCCACGCTGGGCAGCAACTACGTCGAGGAAACCAACGATCAGCACACGCTAATGGCCACGTTCACCAAACTCACAGGCAAGCATAGTCTGAAATGGGGCGTCGATTGGCGCGCCCTGCGTTGGCATCGAAACTCTCCCGGCGCGGCGGCGTCCGGATCGTTCGACTTCGATACCACGTTCACGCGCTCGGATCCATTCGCCCCCACGTCGGCCGACACGTCGGGCACCGGACTGGCGTCGATCCTCATGGGGATTCCAGCCGCCGGTTCGATCGGCTATATCACCTCGCTGTCTTTGCAGAATCACTACGTGGCGGCGTTCCTTCAGGAAGACTGGAAGGTGAATGCGAAGCTCACGCTGAGTTTCGGCGTTCGCTATGAACTCGAAACACCCTATACCGAACGCTACAATCGCATGAGCTACGGCTTCGATGAGAACGCGGCGTTTCCGGTGCAAGCGCCCGGTCTGAATCTCCGCGGCGGTATTCTCTTCGCGGGAACCGGAGGCAAACCGCGCCGGGGCGGCTTGATCGACGGCAACAACTTCGGTCCGCGTTTCGGTTTCGCCTACAGCATCGATCGCCGCACCGTGGTTCGCGGGGGCTATGGCATGTTCTTCTCGGGCCAGGCCTACAACACCGGATTCCTGGCCGATGTCGGGGTGTTCAACGCGACCACCCCTTTGGTCGGCACCATCGACGGCGGCGCGACGCCGTTTTCGACGCTGGCGAATCCGTTCCCAGGCGGGATCCGGGCGCCCGTGGGCGCGGCCGCCGGTTTGCTCGCGCAGGCCGGCGACACTATCGCGTTTTTCGACGAACGGCGCGTATCGCCCTACAACCAGCAGTGGCAATTCAGCGTGCAGCGCCAGCTTCCCGGTCAGATCATGGCCGAAGCCGCCTATGTCGGGATGCTCAGCCTGAAGCAATTTGAGAGTTTCAATCTGAATGAACGCCCCGATCAATACCTGGTGCTCGGCACTGCCGAGAACACCCGAATCCCGAATCCGTTCCTCAACGTGCTGCCGTCGAACTCGGTCCTGGGGCAGGGCGCGACCATAACGCAGAATCGCCTTTGGGGCCGCTTCCCGCAATTCACCAACGTGACGATTCAGGGCGCCAATACCGGCAAAGCGATCTATCACGCGCTGCAAACGAAGTTGGACAAGCGCATCACGCATGGGCTCAGCGTGCTGTGGACTTATTCGTTCTCCAAACTCATTGACAATGAGACGACCAGCATCGTGAATCCGCGCCGCTTCCGATCCGTATCGGGCCTCGATCAGAAGCACATCATGCGCATGGCAGGCACTTACGAACTGCCGTGGCAGTTCAGCGGGCTCAAACGCCACGTCGCGGGCGGCTGGTCGCTCAGCGGCTACCTGACCATGGAAACCGGAACTCCGCTCAGCATCACTCATCCCAACGGACGCCCGATCCGCCTTCGTAACGCGGCGAAGTCCGGACCCGCCAGCAGCCGCCTCGGCGATCAACTGGATCCAACGACGCGGCGACCGGCGAATCCCTACTTCGATACCACTTCCTTTGCCGCGCTGCCTTCGCAGTATGTGATCTCGCCCGAGCCCTTGCGGTTCGACGAATTGCGCGCGCCGGGCGTTTTCGGATTGAACGTATCGCTCTTCAAGGCGTTCCCGCTCCGCGACCGCTTGCGTCTTCAAGTCCGCATGGACGCGCAGGGAATCACGAACACGCCGAACTTCGCCGCGCCTGGAACGAACCTGTCGAGTATCGCTACGTTCGGCGTGATTACGTCGGCCGGGGGTTCGCGCCAGTTGCAGGGATCGGCGCGAATCACGTTCTGACCACGATGTTACGGCTTGAGAATGCGGCGGAAGAAATCCGCCATGGCGTTCACCGTCTCCGGCGCTTTGGAACGGAAAACATTGTGGCCTTCGCCTTCATAGCGAAGCAGCGTGACGTCGCGCGCGCCGGCCTTCTTCATCGCCGCCACGAATCGCTCGGCCTGATCGAACGGCACGGTCTTGTCGCCAGTGCCGTGAATCAGCAGGAACGGCGGCGCGTCTTTTCGGACATAGGTCAGTGGCGACGCCTTCTGTTTATGATTGCCGGCGAATGGAAGCACCGCCTCCTGGTATGACGCATAGCCATCGGCCCACTTGTTGAAATCCGTCGGAGTGGCCGCGGCGGCCACGGCCTGCACGGCGCTCGATTGGTTCCGATAGGGTCCGTCGCCTTCGAGCCCATCGGAGGCCTTTACCAGGCCGAGCATCGTCACCAGATGCGCGCCGGCCGAATTGCCATGAGCGCCGATGCGCTTCGGGTCCACCGAGTACTTGGCGGCGTTGGCTCGCAGCCAGCGAACGGCGCATTTGACGTCTTCTACCGCTGCCGGGAACGGCGCCTCCTGCGAAAGCCGGTAAGTGACCGAAATCGCGACGTAGCCATTGCGCGCGTAGGGAAGAGCCATCTGCGTGAAGCCGGATTTGTCCCCGCCGCGCCAACCACCGCCGTGCACGAAGACGATCGCGGGCCTGGGTTTCGAGGGAGTGCCGTCCGGCAAGATCAGATCCAGCCGCCAAGCCTTGCTGGCGCCCTCGCGATACACGATGTCCTTGGTAATCTGCTGCGCCGTCAAGGGCGCGATGCACAACATAGCCAGCCACAACTGCCTCATGGTGAGGCATGATAACGCAGCGGCCAGCGGAACGCGAGGCTTCTCCACCACTCCCAGGAGCTGTAGCTTTCGATGTCCCATGTCTTATGCTCTCCCACATACAGTATTACCTCAGTTCATCCCGAGTAGTCGGCTACCCGTACAAAGCGGATCAGGGCTAGAGGCCACGCCAGGCAATCTGGACTCGCTCCTGCGATACGGCGCTGCGGGAAGCGTCACATGGGCGCCATGTTTCCACCTTCGGCGGCGGCATGCTGCTGCGTTCGACCGGCAGCCTGCTGCCGGCGGGCCGCGACGGCCAGTATTTGTTCGACAACATCGTGACGTTCGCGCTCGACCGGCCGCCGATGGGCAGCAATGTAATATCCCTGGTCTGGATTCCGTATCTCCGTGCAGCCAGGAAATGGCCTAACTCATGCAACAGCACGCAGCCGAACAACTCCAGGATGAACCCTAGATAAACAGATTCGCGCGAGCGGCCTCGCAAATCGTCACCACCGCCGGATGCTTCACCTTCCGCTCTACGGAAATGGCATAGAAACGCTCGACTACCGAATCGATCTGACCTATGGTCACGACCTTGTAGTGATCCCGGATCTCGCCTTCGATCGCGCTGGGAGCTGCGAAGATTCCGATGCCGGCCTGTCCGAATGTCTTCATTAGCGCCCCGTCCTTAAACTCGCCTGCCAACTGGGGGCGAACATTCACTGACTCGAACCACTGTTCCAGCGACCACCTCAAGCTCGATCCGTCCATCGGCAGCAAGAACGGCGCGGCATCGAGACATGCCGGAAAGTTCCCGCGGTAGCGGGCAGCCAACTGTGGCGCCGCGAACAAGGTGACCCCGCACGTTCCGAGCAGATGATTGAAGGCTTTCACCGGGATCATCGATGTGACCGGTGCGTCCGATAGCACCACGTCAAGCCGGTGCTCCGCAAGCGCAACCAGCAGACGTTCCGGCGTGTCTTCATCGCACACCAGCTGGACTGCTTCGGGTATTTCAAGCGCAGGGCGAAGTACCCGGTAGGCGATCAGCTTGGGAACCAGGTCCGACACGCCGACGCGCAATCGGAGACGTCCGCTTCTCGGGCGGCCTTGGACTACGTCCTGTAACTCCCGCCCGAGGCCGAATATCTCGTCGGCGTACCGGTATACGACCTGACCGGTGTCCGTCATTGCAAGGCCGCGCCCCGCCTTCGTAAACAATTTCTCTCCAAGGGTCCGCTCCAGTTGCCGCAGCTGGCCGCTGATGGTCGGCTGGGCAAGGCGCAGTTTCCCGCAGGCGCGGGCGATACTGCCTTCTTTGGCCACCGTCCAGAAGTACAAGAGGTGGTGGTAGTTCAGCCATTCCATTTTCCTAGTATACATCGGGCTACACGATGCAACTGCACGTATTTATCTATTTGTAGATGGATATGGTGGGCCTCTATACTGATCCGGAGATGCGTAAGACGGAAAGAGCGGCTGCGAAATGAAGGTGCGGTTGACGGCTCGTGGAATCGAGCTCTCCGCGGACCTGCGGGATCATGTTACCCGGCGAATTCACTTCAGCCTCAGACCTCCTGATCTCGGCGGAAATTAGGATGAGCCTAGTTTGTAGATGAGGCGGAGGTCGGTCCCTGGAAACGTCGTCTCGGTGGCGGTGAGTTCGTCGCAGAGATGTTGCGCGGCCTGGTCATGAATGTTTTGT
>SXGS01563321.1_pt1 | contig 15008 bp, 8 predicted proteins | sample 3174681 | NCBI WGS metagenome assembly SXGS01 (sample SAMN11356861, study PRJNA531348) | freshwater metagenome | isolation source: freshwater sample F1-80 | place: China: Fuxian Lake, Yuxi | collected 2017-12-25 | reverse complement strand
TGCCGCACCCCGACGGACCGACCACCGCCACAAACTCGCCCGGCTCGACCTCAACGTTCAACTCCCGCAGGACCTCCACGTCGCCGTAGGCATGGCACAGTTGCACCAACCGGAGCGGACTAGCGTGCATAGCCCCACCTCACTTCCGGCAGCCGGGTGAGACCCACCAGCAGCCGATCAATCCCGACGCCGATGACCCCGATCACCACCATCTGGCAAACGAGCAGGTCGGTCCGCAGCCCATTGCGCGCATCCCACACGGCGAACCCGAGGCCATCCTTCCCCGCCAGCATCTCCGCAGCCACGACCACCATCCAGGCGACCCCAGCCGTCACCCGCAGCGCCGTGATGAACTGCGGCATGATGGCGGGAAGTGTCACACGCAGCAGCACATTCCCCCCCCGGATCCCGTAGTCCCGGGCAACCTGGAAATACACCGACGGGATGCCGGCGACGGCAGCCAGTGTGGACAACGTCAGCGGGAAGAACGACGCCAGGAAGATCAGGAAGATCGCCGGCGTGTCGCCGATCCCAAACCACAGGATCGCGAAGGGAATCCAGGCCAGCGGAGACAGGTTGCGAAAGAAGTTCACCGCCGGCAGCAGGGCCGCCCGCCCTGCAGTGTGGTGACCCAGCCAGAGACCGATCGGAAGGCTCGTGAACACTGCGAGAAGGAACCCACTGGTGACGCGAAAGAGGGATGCCACGATGTCCCGAACTGTGCGGCCGGAGCGGAACTCCTCCAGAAAGCCCAGCGCTACGGCCTGCGGACCCGGAAACGCCGACTCGGGAAACACCCGCAGCCTGGTCACCCCCCACCAGAGCAGCAAGGCTCCGACGAAGGTGAACACCGGTAGCCAGCGATGCACCGGCGGGGTTGGGTGATCTGTCACGATAGGTGGAGTGTGAAGTGTCGTCCTTGGAGAAGATCTCTACCGCTACCAGTGGTTCGCGCGTCAGGGCTGCCGCGACCGACCGGGCGCATGGCATCAGGACTTCGAGGGCGAGGACCGTGCAACCCCCGAACTTCCCTGCACCGGCGTCATTGTACCGGAGGGCGGCGCACCACGTGATTAGAAAAGACTAATGCATGCCGGCTCCGGCGGCGGGGTCCCGAGGGTCACAAGCCCGGAGAGGCGCGATGAGGGGATCGCCGGGCCGGAACTGGCGGAGGCGCTCGCCAGCGCCTGGAACGAAACTGCCGGCGCGTTGACGTGCACCGGAAGGGATCTCCGCCAAACAACCTGGGGAGAGCGCGGGCATCAAGTCATCTCAACGCCCGGGATGCACCTCACATTGGTAGGAGGACGGAGAGCAAGTTTGACCAGCCTGGATTGAGAACGTCCTAATGCAGAGTTTGTCATGTCCACACCGGAAGCCCACGGGTACGCCAGGCCGACGACCTGCTCGCCGCTTTGTTCATCGGTCTCACCCCGGAAGCTTCCACGCTCGACACGTTTGAAACGCACGTCTACGGCCTCGTCTTTGCCGTGGGCCGCGCCCTGCTCCAGGACCTCCTCCCACGGTCATTGCCGCCGCCGAGACCGTTCACTCCAAGGGCCTGAGCCCGCCTGCTGCGGCGGCGGCGGCCGGCGTGTGTCGCAGTCCCACTGTCTACTACGCCCCGCGATCCGGAAACTCCCGCCGCACCTGCTGGGGTGGGTGGAACTCTCTCTGTGCCTGGCAGTCCGGCGGCCACGCCCTTGCGCCACGCGTCGAACTCCCGCTGCATGCGGACTGGGCGTTCGGGTTGGGGCCGGTCGCGGGCTTCACCCACCGGGTGGAGGGCTGAGCCCGCGACCACGTGCCGGGCAGGACGGCCTGCTATCCCGCCGCGAGACGGCCGTTCAGCGCCGTCCGCACCTCCGCGAGCGTACCGGCGCGCACCATTCGGCGCAGCGCTTCCTGCGCCTCCGTCGCGTCCGGCAGTCCCTCGACCGCCTGCCGCACATCCTCCGGCACCGCTCCCCACCGCGTCTCCAGCAACGTCAACAGCAGCCGCCGTGCGGCCCGCACCTCTCCCTGTTGCTCCCCGCGCGCTTCCCCGCGCTTTTCGGCCCGCTCTTCCACCACTTCTCGCATGCTTCGTGCCACGTTGCGTACCTCCCGTGCATATCCGGCTCTGCGCCGGTCGGCGGCGTCCGCCAACAGGTCCAGCAGCGTCTCCTGCTCCGCTTCCGGCCGTTCGCTCCACACGAACATGGTACAGAAGTGCAGCACCCGCTGCCACGTTTGTTCTGCCTCCGCGTCCAGCGTGGCCAATTCGGCCAGTGCTCGGGCCAGAGCCGCTTCCACCGCCGGCGCGGTCTGCTCCCGTACCCGCATCATCCGCAGAAATGCCGTCAACCCTGGCGGCATCTGCGCCACCTGCTCCTCGGTCAGGTCCGCCAGCCGCACGAGGAGCACAGTACTGTGTGGGATGGTGTCGTGAGCCTCATCCACGCGCGACATCAACTGTCGCAACGTGCGGAGCGCCACCCAGGTACGGCTGCCGGTCTGGAGCACCACGCACACCATCGGGTGCAGGCACCGTAGGTCCGCCGCCGCATCCGCCTCTGTCCGGTCCCACTCGCGCGCCTCCTGGTCCCACACCGTAATGGCATAGGTCAGCGCCCGCAGGATCTGGAGGCGCTGCGGGTTGGTCTGGTGTTCAACGAGCAGGTAGATGCCCTCCTCAAACTCGCCCTCCCCGACCCCTCCCAAGCGGTACGGGACGAACCAGAGCACATCGTTCTCCTGCTTCCGGAAGGCAGGTGGAATGAAAGTGCGGGGCATGCGGCGCGCGCGGGAGAAATCGAGCCGGTCGGCGAGCGCCGGGCGCGCGTGCCGCAGCAAGCCCGCCGCCAGATGGATATCGCTCAGCGTCCACTGCGCCCCGCGATCCGGAAACTCCCGCAACACCCGCCGGGGTACGCGGACCTTTCCCTGTGCCATGCTGCTGCCTCCTCCTGGTCCCGGGGAGCGCCTGCCGCTGCCCCCTCAAGCTGACCAGGCATTCGAGAAGGAAGGAGGAAGGATACACTGGAGTCCCGCCGGAGCCGATGCGGTCGTGTTACTACACACTCCGTACCGCATCCAACTCGCTCACCCCTCCCTGCCAATGTGACGTCCATCCACCGTGCCACCGTGTTCTGACAACACCACCACGCCAGGGTCTTTACTTGGGCCACACTTGGGTGCCAGGCCGCTGACGGACGGCGATCCTATCTACCCCCGGGTGAGTACCCCATCCAGGTTCAGCAGGACATTCGCCACAACCGTCCAGGCGGCAGCTTCGGCGGCGTCGAGACCAGCGGGAAGCGGACCCAGCGGATCAGTGGAAAACGCCTTCGCATCGTCGGATCGGCTGCGGTAGCGAGACAGTTGCTCCTCGTAGAGCGCCAGGATATGGCGGCGCTGCGCAGGCTGGGACGGCCGCGTCAGAACGAGGCGCAGGGCGTAGTCCGCGCGGCTCTCGGGAGTGTCGCCGCCTTCGCGGAGGATGCGGCGGGCCATCGCCTGGGCTGCCTCGACGAATACCGGATCGTTCAGGGTCACGAACGCCTGGAGGGGCGTGTTCGTGCGGATGCGGCGGACGGAGCAGATCTCCCGGCTCGGGGCGTCGAAGGCCGCCATAGAAGGGTATGGTACGGTCCGACGCCACACAGTGTAGAGGCCGCGCCGGTACCGGTCCTCGCCCACGCTGGTGGCCCAGGTGCGCTGGCCGTTGAACGCGGCCTGCCAGAGTCCCGGAGGCTGCGGCGGATACACCGAGGGACCGCCGATCTTGTTGCTGAGCAGTCCCGAGAGGGCCAGCGCCTGATCCCGCACCATCTCCGCCTCCAACCGGAAGCGGGGGGCACGGCTGTACAGCCGGTTCTGCGGGTCCTTCGCTGCCTGATCCGTAGTGACGCGCGCGCTCTGGCGATAGGTGGCGGAGGTGACCAGTAAGCGGAGGAGTTGCTTCACACTCCAATTGAGCGCCAGAGGCGGGACTCCCGCGTCCCCTGCACTGCTCCCCGCGCGGCGTGCCCCGCTCCCGTGTCCTTGCTCTCCGCTTCCTCGGCTCCCGCGGCCAACCGCCGTGCTCCCGGAAAAAGCCACCGCCAGCCAGTCCAGGAGCTCCGCGTGGGTGGGCGCCGCGCCCTGGGTGCCGAAATCCTCCTCCGTCTCGACAATCCCGATCCCGAAGAGCTGCGCCCAGAACCGGTTGACGGCTACGCGAGCAGTGAGCGGATTGCGGGGGTCGGTGAGCCACTGCGCTACGCCCAGACGATTCACAGGTGCGCCGGGAGGCAGGGCGTGGAATGCGGAGGGCGTGCCCGGCATCACCTTCTCGCCGCGTTCCAGGAAGTTGCCCTTCACCAACAGGAAGGTCTGGCGCTGCTTCTCCGTCGGTAGTTCCTCCATCACGGGAAGGGTGGCACGGGCGGGCCGGCTCTTCTCCAACTGCGCTAACTGATCCTTCAACGGCTGCTGGGCCTTCGGATCTCGTGTGGCTTCAATCCGTGCTTTCAGCGCCGCGATCTTCGCATCCGCCTCGCGAATCAGTGCGTCCAGCGGGGCGTACTCCACCGGGATGGTCGGACGCTCATCCGGCTGATCGAAGTCCGCGGTCTGATTGAAGAAGGCGAAGAACTGGTAATAGTCCTTCTGGCTGATCGGGTCGTATTTGTGGCTGTGGCACTTGGCGCAACCGCCGGTGACGCCCATCCAGACCTGAAGCGTGGTATCCACGCGATCCTTGACGGCGGCAATACGGAACTCTTCGTCGTCGGTACCGCCCTCAGTGTTGGTCATCGTGTTGCGATGGAAGGCGGTGGCCATGCGCTGCGCCGGAGTGGCGCCGGGGACCAGATCCCCGGCCAACTGCTCGCGGGTGAACTGATCGTACGGGAGGTCCTGATTGAACGCACCGATGACCCAGTCACGGTACTTCCAGATCGTGCGGAGTGGGTCGGAGCCGTATCCTGCCGAGTCGGCATAGCGGGCAAGGTCGAGCCACATGCGCGCCCACCGCTCTCCGAACGCGGGGTCCGCCAGAAACCGACCCACCGCGTGTTCGTATGCCTGCGGAGTGGTGTCGCGGGCAAATGCGTCTACTTCCTGCGGTGTAGGCGGGAGCCCACGCAGGTCCAGGCTGGCGCGGCGCAGCAACACAAACCGGTCAGCCTCAGGACTCGGGGCCATGCCGGCGGCTTCCATCCGCGCGAGGGTAAAGTGATCCACCGGGTTTCGGGGCCAGTCGCGGCGCCGGACGGCAGGCAACACGGATGCTTTCGGCGCTACCCAGGCCCAATGTTCGGAATACGGAGCGCCCTCTGCAATCCAGCGGCGGAGTGTGCCCACGTCGGCGGCACTCAGGCGCAGACCGCTCGACGCCGGCGGCATCCGCCGGGCCGGATCGGCTGCGGTGATGCGCTGGAGCGCCACGCTCTTCGCCGGCGCCCCCGGCGTGATACCGGGCAAACCGGTCCGGGCAGCGATCGCTCCATCACGACGGTCGAGGCGCAACCCCGCCAGGCGATGATTCTCGTCCGCCCCGTGGCACTTGAAGCAATTGCGCGCAAGAATCGGTCGCACCTCCCGGTTGAAGTCCACCGGCGCCTGCGAACGTGCCGCCGGGCGGGCGACGGCAGCCTGGAACGTGGCGGTCAGCACGGCGGCCGAGAGGAGGAGAAAGACGGCAGGCTGCTTCATGGTAAATCCCGAACGCGGATCCGATTGAACGTGACTCCGCCTGTGCGCGATGGGAGCCGATCCCGGCGACGTTAAACGCCGTCATCAACTCTATTCTGAAACACTCCGCGCCCAGTGGTTGCCCTGATTTTCCGACCGGATGCCGCCGGATTGGGCTTGTAATCCGCGTGTCGCCTGTGCTGGCCGTGACCCCGAACCACGGGCGCGTGCGATCAGGCCCCAGTGAGTGATGACCAGCGTCGCGCCTTGAGTTCAAAGCGAGGGAGCGAACCTGGAGGAACGAGGGTGACCGGGATGCGGAGGTGAAACTCGTCGCGGAGCGCGTCCTGTACCCGCTGGGCGAGGGCCGCTGGGTCCGCGCAATCCGGAATGGGCTCAACTCCCACCCGCGCCTCCGCCAATGCGCCATCGCGGCGCACCTCGACCCGATGCTCGGCCACTTCGGGAAACCGGCGCAAGACTCCCTCCACAACCGCCGGGTAGAGGTTCACGCCCCGCACGACTACCATGTCATCCCATCGTCCCAGGATGCCGCCCTCCAGGGCCAGTTCGATCCGGCCGCACGAACACACCTCTGTCGGCGCCGCGCGAACAACATCGCCGGTGCGATAGCGGACGAGCGGGGAACCGAGCCGTCCCAGGTTGGTGAGCACCAGTTCGCCCACGCTCCCTCGGGGTACCGGCTCTGTGGTCTCCGGATCCACAATCTCGGCCACGAAGGCGTGCTCCAGAATGTGGAGAACACCCGGTCGCGCCTGACAGCCGAAGCTGACGGGTCCCACCTCCGTCATGCCGTGATGGTCCCAGGCCCGTGCTCCCGGCCAGAGAGCCTCCAGGCGGGCACGGGTTTCCGGAATCGCCGCGCCCGGTTCGCCCGCCAGTACGAGAAATCGCACGGAACCCCGGCGCAGATCCACTCCCTGCTCGGTCGCTACCTCGGCGAGTCGCAGCGCATAGGTGGGCGTACAGCAGAGGACAGTGACCTGGTTGTCAATGAGCATGCGCAGCCGGGCACTGCTGGTCAAGCCTCCGCCCGGCAGGCACAGCGCTCCCAATTGGACACCGGCGTCGAATGCGGTCCAGAACCCGAGGAAAGGTCCGAACGAAAATGCGAACAGGATGCGATCTGTAGCGCTCACACCACACGATCGGAACACCCGGGTCCAGTTGTCCACCATCCACGACCAGCTCTCGGGCGTGTCCAGCCAGCGCATCGGGGCGCCGGACGTACCGCTGGTCTGGCAGAATCGGACGTACCGTTCCAGGGGATATGTGAGATTGGTGCCATAGGGGGGGTTAGCCGCGTGGTCCGCCAGGAGCTCAGCCCGCCCGGTGAACGGCGCCCGCCGACGAAACTCCTCGAGCGACACGAGGCGTGCGGTGAGACCGGCGGCGGACCAACGGTCCCGGTAGAAGGGGTTGCGGGGCCCCACTTCCTCGATCAGGGCCTGAAGCGCCACAAGTTGCGCGGCCTCCAGATCTACCCGTAAGGAATGGGGACCCAAAGCCCTTACCCTAGCGCCGGTCGGTCGGCGCACCTGGAGTGGGCCCAGCGGCGACCGTCACCGCGACGGGCGCCGCTGCACGCCGGGGAGCAACCGGCTGCCCCGGACGAAAGAGCGTCACGAGACACCCCCCCGCGGCCGCGAGCAAGAGCCCCGCGAAGAACGGCCACTTGATGCTGGAAACCCCGCCTTCCGGCGGATGCATCGCGATCGCCACGGCAGCATTGACCACCGGCGCACCTGCAAAGACGATCGCCATCACGACAGCGGGCGAGCCCTTGGCGCCGAAGGCGAGCAGAGTACCGAATGCGCCGACCGCGCCCATGACCCCCGCGATGAGCGACCATTTGATCCCGTCACCGGGGAATTCCCAGTTCGACCCATTGAGCTTCAGGACAATGAGCGGGGCCAGGATTGCGGTCAGGAAGTAGGCCACTCCCACCAGAAGAAACGCCTTGATTCTTCCATTCACGGGATCCGCCATCGCCATCTGGCCCTTGTGCAGCAGGACGCCGTACACTCCCCACGTGGCGACGGTGAGAAATGCCCAGCCCAGCCAGGCCATTCCGGGTTGCTGTCCCTGTTCCGAAGGCATCGTTCTGTGTTGCTTTCTCACTTGCCGGCGAGTTGCTTCGCTGCGCCGGGCTGTAGTTGTGCGGATTTTTGCTTCGCCTGGTGCAGGAAGCCCAGGAACTCGTTTGCATCGTAGGTGAGTCCGGGGAACTCACCTGCCTTCTGTCCGTCGGCGGTCCGCACTGCATAGTACGGGAGCGCCACCGTCTGGTAAAACTCCTGCTGGAGCTTCTTGTAGCGCGCCGACTGCGGGTCGTCCTTGTCGGTGTACAGTTCTACCGCCACGAAATCCGTCAGGACCTTTTTGACATCCGCTCGCGTGAACATGTTGCTCTCCATCCACCGGCAGTTGGTGCAGGTGACACCGGTGAAGTTCACAAAGAGCGGCTTGCCCTCCGTTTTCGCTCGCTCAAGGGCGCGGTCGTAGTTCATCTCCCACTGGATCTCACCCACCGACGCCACGGCGACTTCTTTGCCCGGATAGCGCAGCGGGGGAAGGAACGCATCCACGCCCCCGAGAGACCGGCCATCAATCGCTCCCAGACAGAACACTCCAGCGACAACCGACAACAGCCCGAACCCGACACGCACCACGCCGATGCGTTCGGCATGCTCGTTCGGGAGCTTCAGCCACCCGAGGAGGTAGCACCCGGCGATGATCGCCAGCGTGGACCAAACCGCCAGGAACACCGGCCGGGTGAGCAATCCCCACGAGTAGACGAGATCCACATTGGAGAGGAACTTTACCGCCGCGGCCAGTTCCAGAAAACCCATGAATGCCTTGACCGTCGAGAGCCACCCCCCGGCCCTCGGCAGGCGATTCAGCCATTGCGGGAAGAGCGCCAGCAGGAAGAACGGCGAGGAAAACGCCGTACTGAATCCGAGCATGCCGATGGTGGGCTGCAGGTAGTTTCCCTGGGCTGCGCTCGCGAGCAGAGCCCCGACGAACGGCACGGTGCACGTAAACGAAGTCAGGCTGAACGTGAGGCCCATGAGAATCGGGCCGACCAGCCCGGCCGTACCCGCCTTCGACTGTGTTCTTTCGATCCAGGAAGAGGGGAGTTGCGGGTGAATCACCTCGAACAGGGTCAACGCCAGCACGATGAAGACCAGCGCCAGCCCCACATTCACGAAGGGGTTGGTCGCCAGTTGCTGGATGCCCGCCGCCCCAAAGATCGCCGTCAGCCCAAGCCCCAGCAACGTGAAGGTTCCGATGATGCCCAGGCAGTAGGCCGCTGCACCGCGCAGGTCCGTCTTCGGAGCCCCATCGCCCTGTTTGGAAAAGAAGCTGACGGTAATCGGGATCATCGGAAAGACGCACGGGGTCAGGAGCGCGAGGAACCCCATCGAGATCGAGAACCAGAGAAACGCGAAAATGCCCCGATCCTGGCTCTCCTTGATCCGTATGCCGAAATCAGTCGAACCAGTCATCCCGGCGGCCGGAGGCGCACCCCCAGACTGCCCTGCGTCTCCCTGCTGGGTGGCGGCCAACGCTCCGGCGGGCTCCGGCTTCTCATAGCCTGCCGGCTGAGTGGGCGGCGTCAGAATCGGCTGCTGCCGATCGCTGCGCGCCTCACCAGGAGCGATGGTGAAGGTGACGGGAAGATCCAGCTTCTCCAACGGGAGGCACAGGCGGGGATCGCAGGCCTGCCACTGAACGTGAACGACCGCCTTGCCTGCCCCCGCCGACCCAACGATTTTTACCGGAACTCCGAATGTAACCTGTCCAAAGAACTCCTCGAGTTCCTTCTTGAACCCCTTGTCTAACTCCCGTTTCGGCTCGGGCTGCACCGGGTTGCCCACAGTCTCCAACCCTGCGCCGGATTTGAGTTCAACCTTGACGGGTCGGGGACCCGGGTCGAATTTCGTCAGCGAGTAGATGTGCCACCCTTTGAGGATCGTGGCCTCGACTACAAGTTGTGCCTGCTCCCCGGAACGGGCGTCCGGCGGCTCAAGGCGAGCCTTCCAGGTCACTTTGGGTGCGTTGGGGTCGCTGGACTCCCCGGGGCCGGGAGGCGAGACGGTCTCGGGCGCCGGGACAGTCGCCGGAACGGGAGCGGCCCCGGGGCGCGCGGGAGCCGCGTTCGGAACTAATGGCGCAGCCTTCGCCGGCTGCGCGGCGGGCTTCGGGGACGGGGCGGCGGGCGCAGGCTTCAGCGCGGCAACGGGAGGTTCAGACGCATCACCGCCAGATGTCCCACTACCGGCACCGGCGGCAGGTGCGGCGGTCTCCCCACCCGGAGGCACTGACGGCACGAGCGGCTCAGAAGCGCCGAACGGTGCGCCACCAGGGGCGTTGAGCGCCGCGATGGCCGGGGACACCTCCGCACTCGCCGTCTGAGTCTTCTTGTAGGCGGCGGGCTGTGCAGGCGGCGCCGTAATCGCCTTCCGGCGTTCGGCTCGGGTGGCCCCCGGCGCCACCATGAAGGTGAGCGGAAGCTCCACCTTCTCGGGCGGGAGGCAGAGGCGGGCATCGCATGCCTGGTACTCGATCTTGACAGTGGCCTTGACCGCACCCGGGGCGCCGCTCACGCGCACCGGAATCCCAAACGCCACTGCACCGACGAACTCCTCGATTTCCTTCTGGAACCCCTCGTCGAATTTCTTATGCGGCGCAGGTTGAACCGGCGAGCCTTCAGCCTTGATCGCTTTGCCGGCAATAAGTTGGAGGTGCACCGCGCGAGGACCCGGATCGAGCCGCGTCAACGAGTAAATGTGCCACCCATCCTGAATCGCCGCCTCGACGACGACCTGAGCCGCTTCGCCAGCCCGTACATCGGCAGGCACAAGGCGCACTTTCCAGGTGGCCTTGCCCTCGGCGTGTGCCTGCGGCGCCGCCGCAAGCAACACCAGCGCCAGAATCCATTTCAGCTGGTTCATTGGCTTTCTCTTGTTTGGGGTGCAGAAGCGGCACCCCGGCGGTCGGACGGCCCATAACAACATTGTTCTACGTTCTTTACACGCACGATGTCAGATCCTGGCGGGAGTGAATGCAACACCGCGTCTTCACCGACGGCCCCGAAACCCTTCTCGGTCCCTACTACGAGCGGATGGTCGAACCCCGTGTGCTGCGCGCTGGGTCGAAGGCGGAGTGGCAGGAGCGGCGCCGCGTCCTGCGGCCCCTGGTGCAGCGGGCATTGGCGCTCGACCCGTACCCCGATCGCCTCCCGTTGGAGGTCCACACCGGCGGCGCTTTGCCGAGAGCCGGCTATCGCATTGAGCGGGTGTACTGGCAGACCTGGCCGGAAGTCTGGGCAAGTGGGTGGCTGTATGTGCCGGAGGGGATTGCAGGACGTGCGCCGGCAGTGCTCAACCCGCACGGTCACTGGCAGGACGGCGCCCGCCACCCCACCGTGCAGAGCCGCTGCATCGGGCTGGCCCGCCTCGGCTACGTGGCGCTCGCCGTGGACTCGGTTCATCTCTACGATTACCCCACCGGTCTGACACCGTTGTCGGTCATGACGTGGAATAACATCCGCGCGCTCGATTATCTCACTTCCCGCCCCGACGTGGATCGAGATCGCGTGGGCGTGACCGGCGCCTCCGGTGGAGCGCAGCAGGCGATGTACCTCTGCGCTCTGGACGACCGCCTGAGGGCTGCGGTGCTCGCCGTACTGGTGAGCTACTTCCGGCGGATCCTGATGCCCGACCGCCATCACTGCCCCTGCAATCACGTCCCCGACCTGATGCGGTTCACCGATGAACCGGAACTCTGCGCCATCTTCAGTCCCCGCGCCGCCCTGATGCTCACGGTGACAGACGATTGGACCGCTGAGTTTCCGCAGCACGAACTGCGCGAACTGCGCGCGATCTACCGCCTCTGGGGTCAGGATGACCGTCTGGCGCACCGACAGTTTCCCGGGCCCCATGACTACTCACGCGAGATGCGGGAGCTTGCCTACGGATGGTTTGCTCGGGAACTGCGCGGAGACCGCACGGCCCCCTACTCCATTCCCGAACCGGAGCACGTTCCGGAGCCTCCCGCAACCCTCAGCAGTCTGGATGCCGCGCCTCGGGCAGATCGTGGTACGGAGGGCATTCTGGACTGGTACCGGCGTCGCTACATCGTGCAACCGCCCGCCCTTGAGGGTCGCCCGTCGCGCAAAGCGTACAACGACGAGCTACGTGCAGGGCTCCGAGGCCTGCTGGGCACAGCCGTGCCGGCAACCCTGGAACCGCGCCGGCATAGCGTGGCCGAACTCGGAACGATTGCGGCCCTTCAGGTAAGCTTCCGCTCCGAGCCCGACGTGCGCCTCCCTGCTCTCTGGATCCCGCCGGCGGAATCCCCAGGCCCAGTCATCGTCCTGCTGCACCCCCTCGGAAAGGGAATGACCTTCGAGACCCCGCACATCGCGGCACTGCACAACGCCGGATGGGGGATCCTCGCGCCGGACGTGCGGCTCTGCGGTGAACTGCACCGCGAGTGGCTCCACAACGGAATCGTGTGGGGCCGGCCGGAAGCGGGCATGGCCGTGGATGACGTGCGTGCGTGCGTTGACTGGCTCTGCGGAGATGAGCAGGTGGATCCACGGCGGATCGTGCTGCTGGGGGAAGGGCGCCTCGGGGTGGTCGCCCTCCTCGCAGCCGGGCTCGACGAGCGCGTGCGGGCTACCGTCGCGGACTGCTGCTCTACTACGTACCGGGACGGGGGCGCCGGCCTCCCGGTCATTCCCAATCTACTGCGGGTTGCCGACCTCCCCCAAATCGCTGGGCTGTCTGCGCCCCGCGCCCTCTGGCTGTACCACGCGCCGCCCGACCGCGTCGGCTTCTCAAGCCGACGCTATTATGACTGGGTCCGCCGCACCTACCAGTCACTCGGCGATGCGGACGCACTGGTGCTCTCGACCGGAGAGAAGCCTGAGCCGGGAGAATTGCTCGCGTGGCTGGAAACGCGGAGAATTGGGCGTGCGTGATACAGGTGCAGCGGAGTCTACGTCTCGGCTCAGACCGGTCTGATCAAGCTCCACCCCAGGAACGCCGGCGTCCTGCCGGCCTTTGCACCAGCATCTGCGCCTCGGCTCGGACCGTACTGACGAAGCTCTTCCCTGGGCGCACCGGCGTCCCGCCGACCCTTCAGGGTTCGCGTAGTCACCATAGATCAACTGCATCCAGCCAAGGAGTCTCCAAGCGTCCGGTGCACCCGCGACACCGTACCGTCATCGGAGATGAACGCGAATGCGACCCTCCACGCGACAACGACACAGCCTGCACAACACCAGTCAAATGCCCCCTACTGTTTCGCCCGACATGCGGAAGCGCCCGCACTCACATCGCAGCCGCCTGACTTCGCTGCTGGTGCTGGTCGTGCTGCTCTGGCTGCCACATGCCCGCTCGCAGACGACAGCAGCTCCGTCCGGCACACCACGTGCGGTGCCTGTGGAGACGAAGTCCAGTGCTTCCAACAGACCAGCGCCTGGTGGCAACGTGCGGAGGGAGCGTGTCGGAACGGCGCATAGCGCGAGGAAGCCGGCCGTCACCGGAGGCGGCGCCCCGGCCGTGCAGCCACGCACCGGCGCGAGTTCTTCGCACCAGGGTGATGGCCTCGCGCCGGGTGTTCCCGCGCCTCACGGGCCGGCAGCATCCGAGAATCACGCTTTTCGGACCAACCAACTGCTTCTCGGGTTGGTCCTCATCCTGGTGGGGGCGAAACTCGGGGGTGAGATCTTCGAGCGGATGCGCCAGCCGGCGGTGCTCGGCGAACTCCTGGTGGGAATCCTGCTGGGCAACCTGGGAATGCTCGGCTTTCATGTCCTCGATTTCCTCAAGACGGCCGAAGGTCTGGCAGCACTGGCGGAACTCGGCGTGATCCTTCTTCTCTTCGAAGTCGGTCTGGAGAGCAACCTGACCGAGATGCGGCGGGTGGGACTTTCATCACTTCTGGTAGCGACGCTGGGTGTCGTCGCACCGATGGCTCTGGGCTTCTTCACCGGCCGGGCGTTCCTCCCGCACCATTCGCCGATGGTCCATGTCTTTATCGGCGCCACGCTCTGCGCCACCAGCGTGGGCATCACTGCGCGGGTGCTGAAGGATCTGGGTCAACTGCATCGTCCCGAGGCCCGCATCGTTCTCGGAGCGGCGGTCCTGGACGATGTCATGGGGTTGGTCGTGCTCGCGGTAGTGTCCGGGCTGATCCAGGCGGCGGGTGGAGGGGGAACACTCTCCCCCTGGGAGGTGGCGACCATCGTCCTGAAGGCCACGGGGTTCCTGCTGGGGGCGGTGATCGCCGGCGGGTGGCTCGCGCCGGTGATGTTCCGAGTCGCGGGCTTCTTGAGTGGCACGCACCTGCTCCTCGTGACCAGCCTCGGCTACTGCTTCCTCCTGGCATGGGGCGCCGCCCAAATCGGCCTCGCTCCGATTGTGGGCGCATTCGCGGCCGGCCTCATCCTCGACCCCATTCACTATCAGGGCTTCCAGGATGGGGGCTCGCACACCATTGAAGAACTCATTCACCCCATTACCGGATTCCTGGTGCCGATCTTCTTTGTGGTCACCGGCGCTCACGTGGACGTAAGTGCCCTGGGAAACACCAGTATCCTGGGATTCGCGGCGGCACTCGCACTGGTGGCGGTGCTGGGCAAGCAGATTTGCGCTCTGGGAGTGTTGGAGCGCGGTCTCGACCGCATTTCAGTGGGTGTCGGGATGATCCCGCGCGGGGAGGTCGGCTTGATCTTCGCGAACATCGGCTTGACGCTGAAACTGCCCGGTGCCGATGGGCTGCTCGTGCCGGTGGTTGACGCCGGAACGTTCAGCGCCATCGTTTTGGTGGTGATGGTGACAACGTTGATCACCCCACCGCTGCTCAAGTGGGCCCTCGCACGGCCCGCCGGAACACCGCGGGAGGGCACACAGTCAGCCGCCGCGGGCTGACGCCGCCCACACAACCGGGCAAAGCAAAAGCGCGCACTCCCGGGCACCCGGAACACGATGTGAGGGGAACCGGGAAACGGCCGGCGGCGGACCCGCTACTGCCCACAACCCAAGCCCCTTCGGCATCATCGCAGCGCCGGGTGCGCCTGGACGTGGTCTCCCAGCCGAACTCCGCACTCCGAGCAGGACACCTGGTGAACAGGACCCGGCGGCGGCGTTACCGGCTACGAGACCGCTTGCCCTCGGAGTCCGGCTCGCCGCGGGAAATAGGATTGGCCGGGTCCGCAGACCACTCGTACCATCCCGGATCGTAGACGGTGATGTACGGCCAACCCATCAGCCAGGCGGCAGAGAACGCTTCAGACGCGCGCCAGCCGGTACCAC
>SXGS01191524.1_pt1 | contig 15010 bp, 6 predicted proteins | sample 3174681 | NCBI WGS metagenome assembly SXGS01 (sample SAMN11356861, study PRJNA531348) | freshwater metagenome | isolation source: freshwater sample F1-80 | place: China: Fuxian Lake, Yuxi | collected 2017-12-25 | reverse complement strand
TACCTGAGGATAATTTTACAGCACTTAATTATGATAAATGGGAAATCTGCAGCCCTGCATGTGAAAAAGGCGCTGCAAGCGGAACACCTTTGTATGTTTTTTTGAAAGAAGCTCTTACCCGTAAATTCGGAGCAGAATTCTACGATGAACTGGATGCTGCTGCCCAATTCATCAAAAGTAAACAGCCCTGAATGCCGATAAATTTTATTGATTGAAGGATATTCTATATAAAGTTTGAAATATCAATACTGAAAACTTACTTTTGCATCGTTTTTCCCCAAACCTAAGCGAAGCGGGTATATTAAAAACACTTAATTGTAAAACAGATCATTAGATGGCAATCATTTCGGATATCAGAAAACGCAGCGGCCTCATCATTGGATTGATCGCTTTAGCCCTTGCAGGATTTTTACTTATGGATATGACTTCCGGTAATCAAAGTCTTTTCGGAGGCAATGATTTTACTGTAGGAAAAGTTGCAGGGCAAAAAATTGACTGGAAAGAATTTTTACAAACAGAAGAAATCCTATACCAGGGATCTTCAGCTGATGTGTACAGTCGCAGAGCTTACCTTTGGAGCTATTTTGTTGAAAAAGCAATCGTTGAAAAAGAAGCCAAAACCCTTGGACTAAGTGTGAGCATTCCTGAATTAAAGGAATTGGAATTCGGATCAAATCTGAGCCCTGTAATTTCATCTCGCTTTGTCAACCAGAATACAGGCCAGATAGATCGTGAAAATCTCAATAGAATCCAGGAGCAAATCACTTCCAATACAATGGAGCCGAACCTGAGACCTTACTGGGCTACTCAGGAAAAGGAAATCATCAAGGACAGACTTCAGTCCAAACTTGCCAACATGGTGAGCAAAGCTATGTATTCTCCTAAATGGTTGGCAGATGAAGACTTTAGAGAAAACAATGCAACTTTTAACTTCAAGTTTGCTTTGGTTCCTTATTCTTCTATTCCTGATGCTGAGGCAGAAGTGAAGGACAGCGATATTGATGAATATATCAAAGAAAATGCCGGTCAATTCAAACAAACTGTTGAGACCCGCAAAGTAGATTACGTAACATTTAATGTAGTTCCCAATGCTGCTGACTCTGCTGCAATTAAGAAGGAGTTGGAAGATTTGATTGAACCTTTTGTTGCTGCTGAAAACGATACAACTTTCCTTGAAGGAAACATGGGTGAAATGGATGGAACCTATAAAAAGAAATCTGATTTGACAGGTGAATTCGCAGATTCTCTATTTGGTTTGCAAAATGGTGCAGTTTTTGGACCATATGTAGAAGGCGGATTCTATAAAATTACAAAAGTTCTGGACAGGTTAATGATTCCTGATTCTGTAAAATCCAGACATATTTTATTGCCTGCTACCAATATGGATGAAGCAATGGCAGCTCAAATGAGAATGGATAGTATTAAAACTGAGATTGAAGCAGGTCGCGCAAATTTTGCAGACATGGCGCAACAATTCAGCAATGATGGATCAGCTTCGAATGGCGGAGATCTGGGATATACCGGACTGGGAGGAATGGTTAAGAATTTCAATGATATGATTTTCTACCAGGCAAAAATGAACGAACTGAATTTAGTATTTACTGAATATGGAGTTCACCTTGTGGAAGTAACTGATAGAAAATATATCACAAGAGAGACAGGGATTTCAATTGCAACTGTAGCCAGAGAAATTGCACCTTCTGATGCAACACAAAATGAAGTGTATGAGAAAGCATTTGATTTGGCATCAAAATTCAAAACAACTGCTGAATTAAAAGAAGCAGTAAAGGAAATGCCGGGTTTGATTGTTGCTACCTCTGAAAATTTGAAGGAAAATGATTATTTAATTTCAGGAATATCACCAACTACTGAAGTGAGAGAAATCGTAAGATGGGCATATTCAGGCGATCGTGATGCAGGAGATTTATCAGGTGAAGTTTACGCAATTGCAAACAAAGAGTCTTTCTATACATCAAAATATGTGATTGTAGGTCTGAATAGTATCAGCCCTAAAGGTCTTCCTTCTGCTAAAGATAAAAGACAGGAATTGGAGGCAATTGTTCGCAACAGAGTTAAAGCAAGACTAATTACAGAGAAAATTCAGGGTAAAACAGCATCCGAAGTTGCCACTATGTACAATACACAGCTTCAACCGGTACAGGAAGGCTCATTCAATAACACCAATCTTGGAGATATTGGAGAAGAACCTGCTGTAGTAGCTACAGCTATTGGATTGGGTGCGGGCAAAACATCCAAACCTATCCGTGGAAATGCGGGAGTATTTGTAGTAACTGAAGTTACTGCCAATGCTGTAAATGATATGATGGACGATAACATGTTCAGAAACTCTACTCAGAGTTTCGCCAGAAGAAACTATGTTAACAACTTTATGATTAAGTTGACTGAGAAATATGATGTGAAAGACAAGAGATACAAGTTCTTTTAAGTTTTGTATTTAGATAAATATAGTGAAAGCCCGGCCTTAAAACCGGGCTTTTTGCATTTTACAGAGGCCACAAGTTCTTATTGTGTGCCCAGGTAATTAAAAGTTATTGAACACAATTTTGGTGGATTGACCGGATATCTTTACTTTCGATCCAAATGCAGTCCTGCTTTTTCAAAAAGCAACAACCTTTATCCAATAAGCAAGTAGTACTTAAGCCCATTAAGTGATCACTCATTATTTTGAGTTGTATACGTATTATGCATGTCCATTATTTCAGTATCGACGGGAAGATCATACTTAATGAGCTGGTTCTTTTTAAAGGAACAAAGTGGAAGATTAACATTCAAAAAGATATTACATGTTCGTTAAAACATTTGCCAGTGCTGTCGAGGGAGTAGATGCCCGGACGATTACCGTGGAGGTCAATGCCGGAGGCGAGGTGATGGCCAGTAAAATTGGGTATTATCTGGTAGGCTTACCGGATAATGCTGTGAAAGAAGGCTATCAGAGAATTGAGGCAGCTATTAAAAATGCCGGATTGAGAATGCCCAGGATCAAGCTGATCATCAATTTGGCACCTGCAGATATTCGCAAGGAAGGTTCTTCCTATGATCTTCCGATTGCACTTTCAATTTTGGGAGCAACCGGTGTTATTCAATCAGATAAATGGGAAGATTTTGTCATTATGGGTGAGCTGTCACTGGATGGTAAGCTGAGGCCTATCAAAGGAGCATTGCCGATAGCTATTCAGGCCAGAAAAGAAAAATTTAAAGGTATTATTCTCCCCAAACAAAATGCCAGAGAAGCTGCAATAGTCAATGACCTCGACGTTTTTGGTGTAGAGACATTATCTGAAGCTATAGATCTTTTGACCGGCATGTCGGATTTGAAACCGGTCACATTCGACACAAGGGAGGAGTTTAATAATAGTGTAAACAAATATGAAATTGATTTTTCTGATGTAAAAGGACAGGAGAATATAAAACGGGCACTTGAGCTGGCTGCTTCAGGTGGACATAATGTTATCCTGATAGGACCTCCGGGTGCAGGAAAAACTATGCTTGCAAGACGTTTACCGACAATTCTTCCTCCACTTGCACTGAAGGAAGCACTCGAGACCACCAAAATACACTCTGTAGCGGGTTTTCTGGGCACGGATGGCGGATTAGTGACTAACAGACCATTCAGGTCCCCTCATCACACCATCAGTGATGTGGCTCTGGTAGGAGGTGGATCCAATCCAATGCCTGGTGAAATATCACTGGCACACAATGGTGTTTTATTTTTAGATGAATTGCCTGAATTTAAGAGAACGGTACTGGAAGTCATGAGACAACCCATGGAAGAGAGAAGAGTCACCATTTCCAGAGCAAAAATTTCAGTAGATTATCCTTCCAGTTTTATTTTGATAGCTTCGATGAATCCCTGCCCCTGCGGATTCTATAATCATCCGGAGAAAGAATGTGTCTGTCCACCTGGTACTGTCAAAAAGTACCTCAACAAAATCTCAGGACCCTTGCTGGATCGGATAGACCTGCATGTAGAGGTAACTCCTGTCTCTGTAGATGAGCTTTCTTCAGGAAAACCATCAGGTGAAAATTCTCAGATCATTGCCGAAAGAGTACTTCAGGCCAGAGCGATTCAGGAAGAGCGGTTCAAGGAATTGAATGGAATTTATTACAATGCTCAGATGCCCGGAAAAATGGTGAAGGAAGTATGTCAGCTGGATTCGCCATGTCAGTTGCTTTTAAGCACTGCTATGAAGAAGCTCCAGCTCTCTGCCAGAGCTTATGACAGAATTCTGAAAGTAGCCCGTACGGCCGCTGACCTGTCGGCATCAAAGGATATTAAAGTGGAGCATTTAGCGGAAGCTATTCAGTACAGAGATCTTGATAGAGAAAGTTGGGGAGGGTAACATTCGAAAATTACAAAAGTGTAAACCAAATAACTCCAAAAGTGTAAACTGAAATGCTCCAAAAGTGTAAAGTGTAATGCTCTAAAAGTGTAAAACAAATATCTCCAAAAGTGTAAAATACTGTTCTTTGGGATTTGAAATTAGGTTAAAATGCCGATCAAAAACACAGATCTTAATTCGCCAGAATTTCTTCCTCTTCCAAAGTATCCTGAAAATCATATTTACCGGCGATATATTCTTTGCCTGATATAATATCCAGCATTTCAAGAACACTTGTAGCCAATAAATCTTTTTGAGGAATGGCGAGAAAATGTGGCTGACCCGGAATCATCATGATTTTTAGAAACGGAACTTTCACTGCCTTTTTTTCTATGAATTTTGCATTGCTGGTATAGACCAACTCATCATTTTCACCCTGAACATAGATGATAGGCTTGGTTAAATTGGCCCAAATATGCTGCATTTCTTCCAGCTCTTTTCTATGACTGAATTTTTCTGCTGTAGCGACATTTAAAACTTTTGGGAATATCCAGTTGGTCATGCTGTATCTCATTAAATGAGAAATCAGGTATACTTTTTCTTCGCCAGGAGCAATAGCCGGAGCTCCCAATACTAACCCATCGACAAGGTCCGGATAGTCCGCTGCCAGTCTGGCTGCAATGGGCCCTCCATAAGAAACCCCAAGGACTATTACCTGATTCCTTGAACTACGAAGACTATCCAGGATGGGTCTGATCATCTCAGATTGCTGCCGGATAGAAGTTACGGGTTCACCAAAACCTGAGTATCCATATCCCGGCCGATCCAGTACAAATATTTGAAATTTATTGACCAGATGCTTGTGTGTCATCAACTGATTAAATACGCTCATGGAGCTGGGAGCACCATGTATCAACAATAATGTAGGCAAACTATCAGCACCGGTGGTAGCGTACCGAATTTCACGGCCATGAGTTTCATAGTAACCGATTTTAATTTCCTGCTTGCGTTTTTTAAAGTAGGCAGTAATATCATCATCCTGAGTTCTGTCCTGAAGTAAAGCACAACCATTAGAAAAAATAGCCAGCGATAAAATATAGAATATCCACATATAAGACTTTTGAATCATTTTTACGGGGGTTCTTTGCTGGTAATAAAAGAATATGAACCCCTTAAATGTTCAGGGTACCCTTTTTATTATACGTAACTTAACTTAATATTTTATCAAGCTGATATTTCGCCTCTTCTAATTCGGTCATCATCTTATGTACTATTTCAGCACAGCTTAAAATTTCATTGACTGCATCAGAAGACTGGCCCGCAGCCCAAAGGCTATTATAACTACCTGGCTTGATTGCTTTTTCGAGTTTGTTTACCCCTCTCAACTGCACCAACATTTTAAAATATTTTTTTGTTCGGGGGTTATTGTTGAGAAACCTTTCCATGAAGTTCTGCTTGTAGCCCAGTTTTTTGGCATACGGAGTATTAATGATACTACAAGGAGTTCCGGAAATTCTTGTTGTCATCACGATATCTTCCAGGCCTGCATCAACAATGGCATCTTTATATTCCTGGCTTACTGTAGCTTCATGTGTTGCGATAAATCTGGTACCAACCGAAACAGCTTCCGCACCGATAGCCAGCATTGACAACATTGACTGTCCATCAGCTACTCCTCCGGCAGCAACAACAGGTTTGTCGGGAAAGGCCCGCATCAGTGCAGGAATTAAATTATTCAGCGGATATGGACCCGCATGTCCTCCGGCACCCGCTCCGACCGCAATAAATCCGTCGCATCCTGCATCATAGACTTTTTTGGCATGTTTCAGATTTATTACATCACAATAAACAACCCCTCCATATGTATGCGCCTGATCAATCACCTCTTTAGGAAACCCCAATGATGTAATATAAAAGGGTACTTTCAGGCGAACACAAATTTCGAGATGCTTTTTGTACATCGGATTGGTATTCTGGGCAATGATATTTACTCCAAAGCTTCCACCACCCTCAGGATGATTGTTTTTGTATTCGTGCAGCCGTTCAATTAATGACTCCAGCTCTCCTTCCTTCCTGAAATTAAGACTGGGAAATACTCCAACAATCCCATTGTCTATAGCAGCCTGCATCATAGCTTCATTCGACACCAAAAACATAGGAGCCATAATGATGGGATACCTAATATTCAACTGTTGGGTAAAGGTGTTTTGAATCTCTTTCATTTGGATGGCGAAGTATTATTGGCTTAAAGCTAATAAACAAAGTAATTTGAGCAAAGTTAATTGCACAAATGCTGAGATGAGTTTGCTAATCCTGTCCGTTTTAAAACCGCGTTAATAGTTGCGCCTATCCAGTATGTAGAAGCGTCACTTTTGGCAGCGTAGCTGACAAAAACGTCACCTTTTGCCGAAGGCAAAACAAGTCACCTCTTTGAGGCGCAGCCGAAAAGAGACGTCACCCGTTCTACGACCAAACCATTTATTAAATTCTCAGATCTAAAAAAGCTTGCACGATATTTGAAGTAAAGTGATAAAGCATTCATTTGCTCATTTGAATCATTTCATTATTTGACCTGCATGAAAGCTATTATCCCGGTTGCCGGAGCCGGCACCAATCTGAGACCTCACACTTATACCCAGCCCAAGCCATTGATACCGGTTGCGGGAAAACCCATTTTGTCTTTCATTATTGATAAACTGATTCAGAGTGGGGTGAATGATTTTATATTTGTCATCGGCTATCTGGGTGAGAAAATCAGACTTTTTGTAGAGCAAAAATATCCCGGTATACGAAAAGAATTCATTTACCAGGAGCCTCGTCTCGGATCTGCGCATGCCATAAGACTGGCCGTCGAATATCTGAAAAATTCTGAAGAAATAGTTATTCAATTCGGTGATACCATAGTTGATCTGGACATGAAGAAATTTCTTGCGTCAGAGCATTCTTCCATTGCAGTAAAAAGAATAGAACATCCGCAGTCATTTGGTGTGGCAGAAATGAATAAGGAAAAACTTATCCTTAAAATCATTGAGAAACCAAAGATTCCCAAATCAAACTGGGCATTGGTAGGTCTGTATAAGCTAAATGATCTCAGTACTTTTACGAAGGCCCTTGAATTTATTATTTCTCACGATATAAAAACGTATGCTGAGTTTCAGCTCACCGATGCACTGATGCATATGATAGAGCAAGAACACAAGTTTTATGGATTTGAGGTGGATAATTGGTGGGACTGTGGGCAAAAAAATCAGTTGCTACAAACGAATGCCTTACTTCTGGATAAAGAACAGATAAAGGAAAATCCTGGAGTAAAACTGGAGCGTACCATCCTGATTCCGCCGGTCAGTATAGGAGCCCATTGTCATATCACAGATTCTATCATCGGACCGCATGTGACTATTGGCGAATCCAGCAGAATTCAAAAATCTGTGATTTGGAATTCCATTATAGGAAATTTTAGCAAACTCGACGAAGCCGTTTTGAAAAAATCGGTTATTGGAAACGATGTAATTATAAAAGGATTTTCACAAAGTCTGAATATTGGTGACAATGCAGATATAGATTTGAGTCATTAATCAATAGGTACCTGTGAATATTTGACAAGAACTTTGTAAGTATGTGATATTTAATACATTAATTAAATATGAAGTAAAAGAGTCTAATATATTTTTATTTTTTTAATGTATAAATATTCACAATCACTTTCTTACTTTTGTGGCGGATAGGATTCATACGGAAAAATTGAGAATGGTTTCGCAAACCATAACATGCTTTTTGCAGTATGTAAGCCTGTCGTATATTTAGTTTACCCTTCTGAACTGAGAAGTAACCGATGAAAGCAGCAGTACGCGTATTAGCATTTCTGACACTATTTGGATGTATTCGTTTGTATTCACAACAAGAAGTCCAGTCAAAATTTGAAGATAGAGTTTCTGAGCACAAAGCTCCCGGTGCTATCGCCAAAGAGGTGGCAAAACGAAAGGAGCAATTTTCAATAGCTCCCAAAGAGTCCATTTTTGAAAAAGTGAAATCTCAGGAGATAAGAAGAGATCTAAGACAGAGTATACCCACTGCTATTTTATTGGAGCCGGATTTTGATAAAGTCAATCCTTCACTACGGAACAAGCCGGAAGTTTTACTTATCGAGCTTCCTTTTCAAAATAATCAAACAATTACGCTGGAGCTCTATGCTCAAAATCCATTTACAGAGGACTATAAGCTCAAGACCTCAGATGGCAGGACTTTTAATGCGCCTGATCAGATTCATTACAGAGGAGTTGTCAAAGGGCACCCCGGTTCATTAGCCGGACTTTCTATTTCCGACAATGAAATTGCCGGAATTATTTCTACACAGGCTGATGGTTCATGGGTTTTAGGCCGGGTAGAGGATGAAAAAACTTTACACGTATTATTTCCCGGTGACGATATTCCGTCTTTGCCCGGTTTTGAATGTCATTCACCTCAATCACTATCTGAAATTTTGCCGGAAGAACTGGAACCGGTTAGTAGCCGTGCTTTGACTGATTGCATTGGTTTATATCTGGAAGTAGATTATGCTATGTATGTAAACAGAAGTAGCAGCATTCCCATGGTAAATTCCTGGCTTAATTCAGTTTTCAATAATGTGGGCATCTTATTCGCCAATGAGCAAATTAATATCCAGATTAGTGATGTATTTGTTTGGACTACCCCGGATTCATATAGTAGTAATACTTCCACAGCTTTAACTCAATTTGGAAATGCCAACCCCACTTTTGATGGCAATCTTGCACATTTAATTCAGCTGGCGAATGGGACACTGGCAGGTATTGCCTGGGTGGATATTTTGTGTGGTCCTCAACAATTTAGATATGGGGTGAGCAGAGTACTATCCAACTTTCAAAATTATCCTACTTACAACTGGACAGTGTTGGTGCTAACACATGAACTGGGGCATAATATAGGTTCACCGCACACTCATTCATGTACCTGGCCGGGTGGAGCTATTGATGATTGTTTTGCTGTAGAAGGAAATTGCAACCCCGGACCTGATCCGGGACCGGGTGGTGGTACCATCATGAGTTATTGCCATTTATCAGGCAACCCCGGCATCAATTTTGCGAACGGATTCGGCACATTACCCGGCAATCGGATCCGAAACCGGGTGACAAATGCAAACTGTTTAGAAGAATGCGGAGCAGGAGATCCTTGCGCAGGATTCACAGCCACAGTAACACCAACTGGAACATCCTGCGGACAAAATAATGGCAGTATTTCTATTTCTCCTGCCGGTGGCACATCACCTTACACAACCAGCATTGGAGGTGGTTTCTCCAGTCAGATAATTTATAATAATCTCAGCTCAGGCACTTATACGGTTACTGTAAGAGATGCCAACAATTGCGAAACAACTTCAAGTGTTGTTGTAGCCGCTTCCAGTGGTATCAATCTCAATCTTAATATAGAAGCTACAAGCTGTGGTCTGAATAACGGAAGCATTCAGATTTTCGCGTCCGGCGGACAATCGCCCTATCTATATAATATTGGACTTGGAAATACATCTAATAATTTTTTCTCCAATCTTAGCAGTGGGCTATACACGATCACTGTAACTTCCAATAATGGCTGTACAGCTACATCAAATGCAGTAATAAGCGCTTCGAATGCCATTACCGCCTCAGCAACGGCTGCACCCACAACTTGTGGTTCCAATAACGGGAGCATCAGTGTCAGTCCTGCAGGCGGCGGCACTCCTTATCTTTACGATATCGGTAATGGACCTGTAGGAAGCTCTGTGTTCAACAACCTTTCTGCAGGAAATTATACTGTTACAGTGACAGATGTGAGTTCTTGTACAACTACAGTATCTGCCACTGTGGTTGGATCGCAGGCTATTGCTATGAATACCAATATTACTCATACAACCTGTAATCTCAGCAACGGTACCATCACAATAAATGCAAGCAATACATCCGGTACTGTTCAATATTCAGTAAATGGCAACAGTCAAAGCTCCAATGTATTTCCCAACCTTGCATCGGGTAATTATACAGTTTTAGTCACAGATGGGATTGGATGTACAGCTTCCAATGTAAGCGTAGTAAATGCTTCCACAGCTTTGAATATTTCTACCCAAACAACAAATGCTAATTGTGGCCTTAACCAGGGATCTATCACAGTATCCGTTTCATCAGGTACTGCACCATATCTCTATAATTTTGGTTCGGGCAATCAAAGTAACAATACTCAGAGCAACCTCCCGGCTGGAAACTATACTGTTACTGTAACCGATGCATCAGCTTGCACCAAAACCGCTCAAGCGGTCATACAGAGCACTCCTGCCGTCAGTTTTACTGCTCAGACGACACCTGCATTCTGTGGATCAAACAACGGAACTATAAGCATTATTGCTTCCGGAGGAAATGGGAATTTCACCTATAGTATTGGGGGTGCATTTGTGCCATCTTCAACATTCGAAAACCTTTCCCCATCAACGTACACTGTGACAGTCCAGGATGGAAACGGTTGTTCAGCTACTCAATCCGTTGTAGTCGGTATTGTCAGTAATTTGACTACTACGATAATAACTACTAGTAATATTACTTGCCCGGGAGGCAACAATGGGGCATTACAGGTGAATATATCAGGTGGATCTCCAACCTTTAATATTTTATGGTCCAATGGCCAGACAAGTAATTCTATAAATAATTTAACATCAGGTACTTATTCTGTTACTGTTACCGATGCTTTGGGTTGTCAAAAAACTGCGACTCAGTTTATATCTCAACCAGAAGTTTTCTCTATCAATCCAAGTTCCAGCCCTGCAACTTGTTTTGGAGGGTCTACCGGGTCTATAACTGTAAACGTAAGTGGAGCTACTCCTCCATATCAGTATTCATTAAACGGAGGAAACTTTCAGTCTTCCAATCAATTTTCTAACCTAATTGCAGGTACATATGCATTGACTGTTAGGGATGCTTCACAATGTACAGCATCTGCATCTGTTGTTGTTTCCCAGAATACTGCTATTTCAGCCAGCACGCAGGCCACAAATGTGCTTTGCTTCGGACAATCAAGCGGAAGTATAACTGTCAGCGCTACAGGTGGTGTACCTCCTTATCAGTTTGCAATTAACAGCGGAAACTTTCAGGGAAATAACATCTTTTCAGGGCTGCCGGCAGGAACTTATCAGATTAGTGTGAGAGATGCAAATAACTGTACTTTGAATGTATCTCAAGCAATTACACAACCTTTAGCTATTGCGGCTACAGCATCCACTCAGTCGGTTACATGTTTTGGGCAATCCAATGGATCTATTACTGTTAATGCTTCCGGAGGTGTCGCGCCACTTCAATACAATTTAAACGGCGGAGCATTTCAAAGCCAAAATTCATTCAATAATCTTGCCGCCGGAAACTATAATATCATTGTTAAAGATGTAAATAATTGTGAGTTTGCACTCTCGGCAACAGTGACTCAACCTACCACCATTCAGGTGAACGCCCAATCATCACCCACTACTTGTTCAAACTCTCAGAATGGAAGCATAACCCTGCAAGCCTCGGGTGGCAACGGGCCTTATTTATATAGTATTAATGGCGGCACTCCGAATTCAAGTGGAATTTTTCCAGGATTAGCTTCCGGAACTTATACATATTTGGTTACCGGTGCCAATCAATGCAATGCTACCGGAAATGTAACAGTTACAAGCCCTTCAGTGCTAAATATTCAACTAAGTGGTAATCCGGTAAGTTGTTTTGGGGGAAATAATGGTGTGATTTCAGTCGCGGCAATTGGTGGTACGGGACCTTACCAATATGCAATTAATAATGGCAATTTTGGGGGCTCTTCGACTTTTACTGGCCTCAGTGCAGGAACTTATAATTTACAAGTTCAGGATAATAATGGATGTCAGGCTTCAAATACATATACCATTACACAACCCAATGCAATCAGCCTAAATGCCAATGCCACAAATGTTTCCTGTTTTGGACTTTCAAATGGATCAGCAACAGCTCAGGCTCAGGGTGGATCTGCCGGATTCCAGTATGTTTGGTCCAATGGAATAACAGGTCCTTCAATTACCAATATTTCCGCGGGTACTTACACAGTGACAGCCACAGATTCAAACGGATGCACATCTACTGCCGTTGTGGCAATAACTCAGCCGACAGCATTATTTGTCAACATTCAGTCCACTCCACTTAGCGGTTTGGGGACTTCAGACGGGACAGCTACTGCTATTGTTTCAGGTGGAACCGCTACATACAATTTTCAATGGTCAAATGGTCAGACAAGCTCTTCAATTCAAAATTTACCTGCAGGAACTTACAACGTAACAGTATCTGATGCTAATAATTGTACTGCAACAGGCTCTGTAATTATAGCTCCATTCAATTGTAATCTATCAGCTATTGCTCAAAATATTGTGGGAGTTTCTTGTTTTGGTTTGCAAAATGGAGGGGCCACTATTGTTCCTGCAAATGGTCAATCGCCGTTCACCTTTATTTGGCCGGGAGGACAGACAACAGCAACAGTCAATAATCTTGCCGCAGGGAATTACGCCATCACAGTTGGGGATGCAGCATCATGCCAATCCATAGTAAATATTACAATTTCTCAACCTCAGCAACTGGAGATTGCGCTGGCTGTAACCGATGTAAGTTGCTTCGGAGGAAATAACGGTACGCTCAATGCACTGGCCTCAGGTGGGACGGCCCCATATACTTACAGCATAAACGGCACCGATTTTCAGGCTTCCGGACTTTTTTCAGGTCTGATAGCAGGTAATTATACGATCACAATCAAAGACTCGAGTCAGTGTACAAAAACTTTTAACGGTCAAATCGGATCTCCTTCTGCCCTGTCTTTGCAGATTCAGGCCGATACGATAATTTGTCATGGTGCATCAACCGGTAATGCGCTTTCTACTGTATCCGGTGGTTTGGCGCCTTATTCCTATACATGGTCGAATGGAAATCAATCTGCAAATCTTCAGGGAGTTACTTCAAATTCATATGGATTAACTGTTACTGATTCAAAGGGCTGTAATATTACTTCTTCGGTGAGTATTGCACAAAATGATTCTCTATATCTGGAGACTCAGATCACTCAGCCTACTGCGGAGATTCTCAATGATGGTAGAATAGAAATCAATCCACAGGGTGGTGCTGCTCCTTATACTATTTTATGGAATAATCAAAGCACAGAAACAATTCTGAATGATCTCCTTCCCGGTACTTACCAGGTAGTGATTACTGATGCTAATGGCTGTGTTTTAACCAGAAATATTGTGCTTAATGATCCTACTTGCACCTTGACAGTTGAGTTAATGAACAGTTCGCAGGTAACTTGTCACGGAGGATCTGATGGAAGAATCGAAATACTTATAGAGGGTACATCACTACCGTTTGAAATAAGCTGGTCCAATGGAATTCAAACTTCCATTGCGGAGGGCTTAAGCGCCGGGATGTATGTTATCACCGCTGAGGATGAAAGAGGATGTATTGACACTTTAAGCATAGAAATTTTTCAACCTGAGCCAATTGCGCTGGAATCTATTGAAGGGCCTGATGCTGCTACAACCCAAGACGAAGTTATTTATACTACAAATTTGCTCAGCGACTTGACATATGATTGGAGCTGTACCAATGGCCAAATACTTCCGGGTGCTCAACCAAATGAAATTTCTATTTTTTGGTTACAAGCCGGAGAGCAGACTGTCGGAGTTAAAGTCACTGATGACAATGGATGCACTGCAAATCAGATAATGGAAGTTTTTGTGGGAACTAATTCAATGCAGTTTGATGATATAGTTTCAAGGATTAGAGTCTTTCCAAATCCGTTTTCCACAAGTGTATGGATACAATCTGAAACATCATTATCCAGACCTGTTTCCCTTGTTTTGATGGATCTGCATGGAAAAGTATTACGTACGGGCATATTACTGGACCAGCTTGAATGGGATCTGGACAATCTCTCGTCTGGAATGTATGTACTCAAAGCTGAAGAGAAATACTTCAAAATTGTCAAGCAGTAGAGTTTAAGTCTTGAGGAGTATAGAAGTTTAGAGGTTGAGGTGTTGAGGTGTTTAGTAAACACCCCGAACTGCATATAACAACAAGCCTTGTTAATTATCCTTTGTTTGAAGCAACGCTCTTTAGAAATGAAATCGTATCCAGCATATCCTGATGCAATATTCTATCATCCTCCAAAGCGGGAACAACTTTACGGTAATCTTTCATGAGCTTCTCGAGTGAAGCTGAAGTTTCTAATGGACGGCGTAAATGCATAGCCTGAGCCGCTACCATCCACTCAATTGCCAATACTTTCCAGACATTGCCGACTACCTGATAACATTTTGTAGCTGCATTTGCTGCCATACTTACATGATCTTCCTGTCCTGCACTAGACACAATAGAATCGACAGAAGCAGGTGTGCAAAGCTGTTTATTTTGACTCACAATGGATGCAGCCGTGTATTGGGGAATCATAAATCCGGAATGCAATCCTGCATTGGTGGTAAGGAATGGTGGTAGTCTTCTCAATCCGGAGATCAATTGAAATGTGCGTCTCTCTGAAATACTTGCCAGTTCAGAAATAGCGATCGCAAGAAAATCCAGGGCATAAGCAATGGGCTGGGCATGAAAATTTCCGCCGGATAAAATCAGGTCATCTTCTTCAAAAAGATT
>SXGS01244546.1_pt1 | contig 15015 bp, 16 predicted proteins | sample 3174681 | NCBI WGS metagenome assembly SXGS01 (sample SAMN11356861, study PRJNA531348) | freshwater metagenome | isolation source: freshwater sample F1-80 | place: China: Fuxian Lake, Yuxi | collected 2017-12-25 | reverse complement strand
TGAAAGGCGAATGTTCGCTTGATGCCCGGAGCCATATTGGATGCGATGAGAGCTGTCTCGATACCAATCGTTCCACTTCCACAAAACGGATCAATGAGTGTTCGGCTGGGGGTCCAGTCGGAGAGCTGAATGAGTGCCGCTGCGAGTGTTTCTTTCATCGGAGCCTCTTTTGCCTTCATGCGGTAGCCGCGCTTGTGAAGACTGTCTCCCGAAGAGTCGATCGAAACGGTGAACTGGTCTTTGTTCGATTTTACCATGATCTGATATGTGGTGCCGGAATTTTCGGAGAGAATTTCTGTGATATGCTTGAGCTGCAGTCGCTTCACGATCGATTTCTTGACGATACTCTGGATGGCTGGCTCGGAGTGCAATGCTGACTTCACGCTCACGGCATCTACCGGAAAGGCATCGTTTTTCCTGATGTATTTTTCCCAGGGTAGCGCGTTCACCTGATCAAAAAGTTCATCAAAGGTCAGGGCCTTGAACTCACCTATCTTGATCTGTACGCGATCTCCACATCGAAGCCACAGGTTGGCGCGAATGAGCGCAAGATCGTCTCCTTCAAATATCACGCGGCCGTCTTCTTTTTTAATCACCCACAGACCGAGCTTCTTCAGCTCATCATGTACAATTTTCTCGAGTCCAAAGGCGCAAGTTGCGATGAGTTCCATGGCTCTACTCTACCCTATTCGCCCCTTTTAAAAAACACCTTTATGCACTCATCCATATCCCGAACTAGCTTCATCTTCAGCGCTTCCTCCGGCGTTACCCAGCGGTATTCTTTGTGCTCTTGTGGATTCAGGGTAATTTCCGGCTCTTCATGGAAATTTGCGCGAAACGGATAGTAGATGAAATCATACTCAGGATAACGAACGTAGAGCGTGTGATGTTGTTTGAATTTTGGTTTTGAAAGTTTGAGTCCTGTCTCTTCCTCTACCTCTCGCATCATCGCCTCCAGTTCGGTTTCTTTTTTGTCTTTCTTTCCTGCCGGGAGCCCCCATTTGTTTTGCTCAAATTTTACGTCATCTTGTCGATGGAGGAGCAGAAATCGATCATCGCAAATAAAAAAGCAACTCACCACTTCAAATCGCGGGGAAAAATTGGTGGGTTTGGTGGAGTGAAGCATCGTATGAAACTTTTAGTCGCTCAACTCGGATGCCGAGAAATCGTTGATAAAGAGAAGAATGAGGCCGAAAATGATTGAGACGACGTAGCTGAGGGCTTGATTTCCTGGGAAAAGGTAGAGGTCCATGAGTCCCCAAGCGCCTCTCCAGAAGATAACCATGGCGAGGCCGGTTATCAGGTGATACATGAATCTGTACAGTTTGTTACGGTTTTTGTATTTTTTGAACATGGGGAGGAGGGTTAGGAAAGCTAGATGAGAAATAAATTTTCGATTGGCGTTAATTCATCTGTTTGTATGATTTTTTTGGAATAGACTTTGCCGTTCTTTTTGTATACCTGATATGCTTTAGCGTACCTTTTTGAGGTTATCACTCGATATTCATCATCAATAAACTCGATGGCGCAGTTATCATCGATTGCAATACCCATTCCTCCGATTTTTTTGATCATATTTTGAAAATATTCTCTTCTTGGTAATGTTAAGGTTTTACTGTTGTAATGAGGACAGTTAATACCTTTTATCAATCCTAATCCATGAACATTCACATACTTCCACTTCTTTGGGTTATAAAAAGACATTGAATCGCTATGTCCCGATTCAAACCAGCAGATCGAACCAGCGCTGATACCACAGAGAACCGTACCCTTTTCCCATGCGCTTTTAAGCAACACATCTACTCCAGTTTTGCGCCAGATTTTCATCATTTTAAGAGTATTTCCGCCGCCGACATAAATAATATCGCTACTTATAATTTTTTCTCTGATTTCATCCGGAGACGGCTGTTCTTTTATCAGAAAAAGCACATCTGTTTTACATCCTAATCTTTCTCCAAAGTATTCTTGAACATGAAGCCAATACTTCTCACTATCCGACATTGCGGTCGGCAAAAAGAGCAATTTCGGGTGTTTCTTTCCCGATAGACGAATTATCTCTTTATCAATCGCAAGCGTGCTAGCGGTTCTGATTTTACCGCCACCGATGGCTACGATTTTTCTGATGGGTTTTTTGGTGTGGGGCATTTAATTATGTGTCCATTTTCGATAAAATTCAGCCGGTGTCACAATTTCTATTGGAGATTTTCCTTTTAATACCAGTAAATCGCTGTCACCACTTACAATATATACTGCCTTCGCTGCCAGGGCGCAATTTATGAATTTATCGTCATCGGGGTCGCGGCAAAGCTTTACTTTTTCTTTTTCCTTCACGACTATTGCACGATTTAGTATTTGCGTTTGCCACTCCTTTGCTACTTTCTTTGAGGCATCTCTTCTATCAATAACTTCAAAATACTCTTTTATTATTTCCTTCGTAGCATATACTTAAAATCTACTAAAATCCATTGCATTAATTTCATTCGTCTTGGCATGCCCTCCAATGATAGGATTTAAAGTTACACTAAAAGTTGCATATTTTGTTCGAATGTACTCATCCTCTTCGTATTTTGATGTGGTGAAATCAAAAGTTTCTTGAAAGACCTCATAGCTAGAATTTACTGCAAATGCTTTAATCTCTGTATCCCAGTCATTTCCTAGATTGAAAAATAATTTATAATCTCCATTCGATATTTTACTTATAGTATAATCACTATTGGCCTTTATATACACTGTAGATATTGATTTATTTGTTGTTACATTTACTAGCTTAGCTATCGCGTCTAAGCTTGTTCCATTGTCTATCTTTAGCTCTCCATATCCTTTAAAATAATAAGGATTTCCGTATAGCATTGTGCCATTATCTAGCGAGATATAAGTCTTAGAAGTTCTATTCTGAATTTCAGGAATATCACTTAGTTCAGCTGATGTATTTTCGCTTTTAGGAATAACTGAAACTGGCTTGTGGCTTATATTATTTTCTCCTTTTTGATTACTGATAAAAATGATTAGCAATAAAAGGGCAAGAATTGGAATATATTTTTTAAAATTATTCCACTCTATGTTTTTAAATTTATTCTTAAATTCCTTAAAATGTTGCGGTTGCTTATTGGCTGTATCTTTATTGGTATGTGATATTACTTTAGGGTAGATTCTTTCAATTAAAACTTGCTTACAGTGAGGGCAAGTATCATTGTTTTGCGTGATAGGTTTTTTGCAAAATGGACAATTTTTCATTTACCTGAAAATTATAAAACTATTCCAAAAGACACTAATGCTATAGCATAGAATACGTCAAACCATAAAAAGCGTAATTTATTAGCGATCCATATTAGACTATAGAAAGGGTACGCCATATAATATAAAAATGATCCACCATTTTTCAGTATAATTCTGGCTTCATCTAAGATAAATGATGCGTCATGATCGCTCGGAAAGGCATGCATTCCAGCGGAAATGGCTATCCATGAGAATAGCCAGTAAAGAAAGCCTCCTGTCTCAACTTGAGATGAGAGATAACCTAACAGAATTGCTAATAATGAATTTATTATTAATGGACCTATTGATATCCAGAAAGTTTGATTATATTTTCTTGGTTGTTCATGCTTAACATAACCAGCAGGGTTACCAATCTGAAAATAGACGACTTCATGAACAGCTACACCTGTCCAATCGCAATATTTCTTATGTGCCCATTCGTGGATTATTACACCAGGGAAAGTTAGCAAAGATATGAGCCAGCCTGGGATAAAAAACATAGTTTCTAAATTAATCCTAATATTGTCCTTATATTTAGTTTTTTGTCTGGCATTGGCCCATATTTATTTTCTCTTTTAATTCCGCTGCAAAAAATTAGATAAAGCAGGAGTATAATACTAAGTAATGAAATCAATAATGGCAACCAATACAGTACACCCTCAGATTTTTGCTGATATTGTAAAATAATTGATAGAGGTAGAATTAGAATTTCCCATCCACTCATGCCAATATCATGAAATCTTCTTACTATAAGCGATATAACAAAAATGATTGCACTAATCCATAAAATCGAGATAAATATCGCAATACTAAGAAGGAAGTCGAAGTTTTTTGTTAAAAAAAGTATTCCGGGTAATAAAATTATGATCCAGCAGAACAAGCTTCCAATAAAATAACTTCTTCTATTTATTCTTCCTGAAATCAGGTTTGATATTTTCATTCTAAGTATTTTTTAAGTAACTTTTTGACGGGCCGAAAGTTGATTGTAAGATATTTCTTGAAATCTGCTCATGGCTAATATTTAATAATTTTTCCACTTATATCGTCAGCCCCTTGTCCCCAAACCACGCCACCAACTCATCAATCGCCACGCGTTCCTGGGCCATGGTATCTCGATCGCGTACGGTTACCTTCTTATCTTCGACGGTGTCGAAGTCGACGGTGATGCAGTAGGGCGTGCCGATTTCATCTTGTCTTCGATATCTTTTACCGATGGAGCCGGTTTCGTCGTATTGGCACATCCAGTGTTTCTTTAACTTCATGGCGATGTCGTGGCCGATGGTTGAGAGGGGTTCTTTTTTCGATAACGGGAGGACGGCCATTTTGATTGGGGCGAGTTTGCGTGGGAGGCGGAGAACAACTTCTTTTTCGTGGATGGCATCTTCTTCGCCGGAACGGGCGTCGAGTTCTTCGAAGGCGGCGCAGAGGACGACGAGGAGAGTGCGGTTGACGCCCCAGGTTGGTTCGACGCAGTGCGGCATGAAGAGTTCGTTGGTGATGGGGTCGCGGTACTGGAGGTCTTGTTTTGAGGCGGTGGCGTGGGCCTTCAAGTCGAAGTCGGTGCGGTATGCGAGGCCGTAGAGCTCTTTCTGACCAAATGGAAACTGATACTCGGTGTCGACGGATCGCTTGGAGTAGTGCGCGCGTTCGGCTTCGGGAATTTCATGGAAAACCACGTCTTCATCTTTGGCGCCGATTTCTTTAAGCCATGCTTTTTGCTGGTCGAGCCAGTACTCGAACCACTTCTCCCAGTCGTTGGGATGAATGAAAAATTCGATTTCCATCTGTTCGAATTCTCGAGTTCGGAAAATAAAATTTCCTGGAGTGATCTCGTTTCGGAATGCAGGACCGATCTGCGCGATACCAAATGGAATTCTTTGACGGCTGGTTTCATGGATCGTCTTGAAATCGACGAACATACCCTGTGCGGTCTCTGGACGCAGGTAAACCGTGTTCTCGGCGTCTGCCGTTGGTCCGAGATGCGTCTGGAACATCATGTTGAACTGTTTTGGCGCGGTGAGCTCGTTGCCCTTTGGGGATTTGAGATTGAGTTCTGTGAGCTTTACCACCATGTCGTCAAACGACATACCGGAGACATTCACTCCCTTTTCTTCGAGGAGGTGGTCGAGTCGGTAGCGTTCGTTGGTTTTTTTGTCTTCAACGAGTGGATCATTGAAGTTGGCGACGTGGCCAGAGGCCTGCCATACTTTTGGGTTCATGATGAGGGCGGCATCGAGACCGACGACGTCATCTCGTTCCTGGACGAAGGTTTTCCACCAGAGTTTTTTGATATTGTTCTTGAGTTCGACACCGAGAGGACCGTAGTCCCATGAGTTGGCGAGACCGCCGTAGATATCACTTCCAGGAAAGATGAATCCTCGTCGCTTGCAGAGGGATACAATTTTCTCCATTTTCTCAGAACCAGGTGTTTGTGGCTTAGCCATAATAAGATGTTATAAGTGATTTTTTTCTATACTGAACGTAGCGGGGCCGTCGTTCTCTAGGGAAACTACCATATGTGCCCCAAATTTTCCAGTTTCTACTGCGATATTTTTGGCTTTGAGAAGTTTCACGAACGACTCATAGAGTGGCTCGGCGTGTTCTGGACGGGCGGCGTTGGCGAAATCTGGACGCCTCCCCTTTTCACACGAACCATAGAGAGTGAATTGGGAAACCACCAGAAGTGAGGTCTTTGCGTCGATCACCGAGAGATCGAACTCTTGCTGTTCCTGAGGGAAGAGGCGAAGATTTGCCACTTTTTCTGCGAGGTATTCAACTTCTGCCATCGTATCTGATGGCTGGATGCCGATAAATACTAATAACCCAGTTTCGATCGAACTGATCATCTGTGAGTCGACGGAAACCGAGGCTTTCTTCACGCGCTGTAAGAGAATTTTCATCGTGCCCGCATTATGCCGTATTTGTTATTTTTTTGTCATCTATTTGTTTGTTGTCTGGAATGGCTGACACTTTCTTGGAGTGAGGTTTTTCTTTTTCCATTCATGTAAATCCTGCTTTTTCATATTTTACGGTTTGACTTCTTTTATATTTTTTTCAGAATGGTGATTCACTCTACCTATTTACCCCCATCATTATGCATGCTGTACTCTTCACCAAAGATTCATCGCGGTGCGTCTCTCTGATCGCGGGACTGCGACATGAGAATATCAAGGTTGATGTTGTGACGCCGTCAGATCATTCACACAAGAGGCATCTGTATACCTCTTCCAATATTTTTCTTTTTCATCAGGAGTTGAGTACGGATGATATTGCGTTTATGAGCATTGCAGCGTGTGTGAAACCGGGGTCGGTGATGGTGTTGCTCGATCCGATTCATCCTGGGTCGTACTCGCAGATGGACCTCGTTTTCCTACGGCCGTTTTCGTATGCGGTTATTGCGTTACATATCCAGAAAAAAGTCGTTGAGAAACGGGAAAAGCTTCTTCCTCGAGAATTACAGGTCGGAAGTTTGCGTCTGGATCTCCATAAACGACTTCTGGTCAAGGAGCAATTTATCATTCCGCTAAAAAATAAGGAGTTTCTCTTGTTGCAGTTCTTCTTTTTGAATGAAGGAAAGATTCTTTCGCGGTCAGATTTGCTCGAATATGTCTGGGATCGTAACGCTTCACTAGCCACAAATACCGTTGATGTTCATGTGAGTCGTTTACGAAATAAATTGAAGTTGTGTGATGCTGATCAGCGTTTGCAGACGGTGCCTTGTGTGGGATACCTCTGGTCAACCGACTCTATATAACAATTTTATTATTAGACAATACCATTTCCTTTTCACCTTTAAAAATTATTCTATAATTCTGATGAATATTGTCTTACAACTTCACTCACTATTATGGCAACCGTACCACAACAAGTCATCGACGTTTTTTCCAAGGTTCCAGAGGTTGTATCTCAGCTTCTGCGCTTACTGTCGCCGAAAGAACGAATGGTTATTGAGCGACGTTATAATCTGGACCACACCCACAAGGCCACTCTTGAAGAAATTGGTAAACATTTCAAGGTTACACGAGAGCGAATTCGTCAAATCGAGAAAAGTGCTCTTCAGAAACTTCGCCGAAATGTTTTTACTACTCCACTTTCATCGCTCTTTACGCTGGCTACTGAGGTTATCATCGAGCATGGTGGTGTCATGAAACAGGATCTTTTCTATAACGAACTCATCCGGCGAATTATGAATAGTGGTTCCGCTGATGTTGATTCACTTTCGCTCGCCTTCGAACTTGACCCTGCCTACGTCGTCGTCGGTAACACGATTAAACTTCATCCATATATCCGACTCCAGCACATTTCTGATGATGCGATTACTGAAGTCTGCGCAACGGCAACCCGTCTCCTTGAAGAAAAGAGTGATGTTTCTCCGAAGAATGAGTTTGTTCGAGAGGTTTTCAATCTCCATCAGGCAAAGGCGAATGTCTCACCTGCCTTTATCGAGTCGTCACTACACCTTGATAAGAATATCAAAGTTCTTCCAGAAGGTTTTGGTCTCTACAGCTGGAGACATATTCATCCACGTACCTTGCGAGATAAGATTTTCTTCATTCTTCGTGAGGCTCGCAAGCCGATGCATTTTGTTGATATTGCCAATAAGATTATCGAGATGCGCTTCGACACTAAGCGTGTCAATTTGCAGGCGGTTCACAATGAACTCATCCGATGTGGTGACTTCGTTCTGATCGGTCGAGGTATCTATGCTCTCAAAGAGTGGGGTTACCAGTCTGGAACCGTTATGGATGTCATCGAGTCAATTCTTCGACAGTATGGTGAGATGGAACAGGAAGAGATCGTTAAATCAGTTCTCGAGCGACGACAGGTCAAACGAATTACTATTCTCCTCGCTCTCAAAAATAGCGACACCTTCGTCCGTACGGGTCGAAAGCGTTACAAGTTGGTTACAGCTTGATAAAATCCTGAGGCGTTGCTTTTGCCTCTTCGGTGAAGGTTACAAAATTTGATGAGATCTGATCCTCTGTCTGATCCTGGATGATGGTCTCAAATTTGCTTTTTCCTTGTTTCCATATGTTCTGGGCGAATCCGTTTTTTGGATCGATGTGAAGAATTTCTTCTGCTACTTGCATCGCCTTCTCGAACTTTCCCAGCTGGAAAAGATTCTTGGCGTTCTCGCTCGCACGAAGAATGAACTCACGATTATTGTCGATTTGTGAGTTCAGAAGCCGTTCGCGGTAGGTTTGAAGAAGCTGTGTCAGCTCCTGTGAGTTACGATCTATCTCCTGGAGTTGATAGAGGTAGTTTACGATTTCTTCATATTTTTCACTCTCGAAGAGAGATTTTTTTTCGGCAAGTTTTGCGGAAATAATATTCTTCCGGTATTCGGCGTGCAGGTCTCGAATGGTGGGATCTTGTGAAGCCTGTGGTGCATTTTTCTGCATTACCTCGATGAGCTGCTGGTACTCTTTTTTCTGGAAAAGATCTCCGAGTGTTTCTTTGTATCCTATTACCTTTGTTTCAGCCTGGGTATTGTAGATACTTCGATACATCGCCTGGGCCTGGGCGAGAGCTTCTTCGAGTTTTTCGTAGTGAGGGGCGTAACGATAGAGCTCGGTCAGCTCCTTGATGAGTTTGTCGTACTCGCCTTTTTCCCAAAGAGGCTTGAGGAGTTCAAGTTTCTGATCAATAGTGTGAATGTTGTAATTTTGAATACTCTCTTCGATGGTTTTTCGAAGTTCGAGGGCACCGGCGTGGGTCGGGTCGGTTTCGACGACCTTCATGCAGAGCGTGTAGGCATCTTTGATCTTTCCCTCGGTGAGGAGGAGTCTTGCGCGATCGATGTATTGATTGAGGACGTCCTGGATATCTGCCATGAAAATAGGGAGCAATGGGTTCTGATATATCCCACTATTATACCATATTTATGCGGCTTTCTCTAGGCCAAGACGGTGCTCTTTCAGCTTTGCTATCGCCTCGGTGTGGCGGGCGGCATCGCTTTGAACCTGTTCAACAACCTCTTTCGGAGCGTTTCCGAGGAAGGTTTTGTTGTGAAGGCGGCCCTGGAGTCCGGCCAGATCTTTCTCGTGCTGAGCGAGCTCTTTCTTGATTCGCTCAAGTTCTTTTTCGATATCGAACATCTGATCAAATGGAATATAGACCTCCATGCCACTTGAGATAATGCTGAGCGCCTTCGCCGGTTTCGTGCCTTTTTTTGAGAGCGTGATATTTTCCAGATTGGCGAGTCGCCTGATGGCCTGTTCTTTTTCTTTGAGCAATGCAGTAAGCGCACCTCCGTAGATCACCGCGTCAAACTTCTTCGCCGGATCGAGCTTGTACTCCGCGCGAACCCTCCTGATTTCACTTATTAGTGTGTAGATTTTTTCGATCTTCTTGGCGTCTGCCGGGAAGACGAGAGACTTGTTGTACGTTGGCCACTCAGAAAGCATGATGAAATTTTTCATGCCGAGCTTTTCCCAAAGTGCCTCCGTGATGTACGGAACAAACGGATGGAGAAGTTTGAGTGTGTCGCGAAGAATGTGTAGAAGTACCGCAGGATTCTTGTGTTCACCCTTGGAGAATTCGAGATACCAGTCGGCCATTTCGTTCCACAGAAAATCGTAGATTTTCATGCCCGCTTCCGAGAAGTGGTATTTTTCGATGAGCTGCGTGGACTCTTTGATGAGTTTCTGGAGTCGGGTGAGAATCCATTTATCGGCCGTTGTCTTCACATCCTTTTTATTGAATGGTTTTGCGAGATCGCTCGGAGTCGTGTTCAGGAGAATGAATCGTGTGACGTTCCAGATTTTGTTGACAAAGTTTCGGTAGCCGGCAATTTTTTCCTCGTAGAGACGGACGTCGTTACCCGGACCGCCACCAATTACCATACTGAGACGGAGCGCGTCGGCGCCGTACTTGGAGATCATATCGAGTGGATCGATGCAGGTTTCTGGTTTGGATTTACTCATCTTTTCGCCATTTCGTGTGCGAACGAGACCATGAAGGTAGACTGTCTTGAATGGGACTTCATTGAGCGCGTAGGTCGTCATGAGAATCATACGAGCCACCCAGAAGAAGAGAATGTCGTAGCCGGTTTCAAGAACGGATGTCGGGTGGAACGTTTTGAGGTCGGGCGTATTTTTTGGCCAGCCGAGTGTTGAGAAGGTCCAAAGGCCTGATGAAAACCAGGTGTCGAGCACATCGGGATCCTGCTGCAATTCCGAACTTTTACACTTCTTGCACTTTTGCGGAGTTTCAATTTCTACGATCTGCTCCTTGCAGTTTTTGCAGTACCAGACTGGGATTTGATGACCAAACCAGATCTGTCTGGAGATGCACCAATCGTGAAGATTTTCCATCCAGTGCGTGTAGATTTTTTCAAACTTCTCCGGAAGAATTTCGATCTTTCCATTTTTTACCACTTCGATCGAGAGCTGCTTGAGTGTCTTGTTGCGCTTTGGAATTTTCTTATCCACACTGATAAACCATTGCGTGGAGGTGAGTGGTTCGATCGTCGTGTCACAACGATAACAGACAGAAAGATTGTGCATGTAGTTCTCGTCAATTTTCTCAACGAGTCCTTTTGCGTCGAGGGCCTCGATGATTTTTTCTCGTGACTGCTTGGCGTTCATTCCTGCAAATTCCCCGGCGTGTTCCGTCAGATTTCCATTCTCATCGATGATCTTCACAATTTCGAGCTTATGTCGCTGGGCAATCTCGAAGTCGATCTGCGAGTGTGCTGGCGTGATCGTCATCGCACCGGTTCCGAAGGTTGGGTCCGAGGCCTTGTCAGCGAGCACTTTTGCCTTTATGGTGCCGTTTATCCATGGAACGTCGAATGTTTTTCCGATGTATTTTTTGTAGCGTTTGTCGTCAGGATGAACTACTACTACCTTGTCGAGAAACTTCGTTTCTGGTCGTGCGGTACCAATGATAAATGGTCCGTACTTTAGGTAGTAAAATTTTGCGCGTGATTCTTTGTACTTTACTTCGTCGTCTGCGAGCGTGGACTGACAGCGTGGGCACCAGTTAACGATTCTATTTCCGCGATAGATAAGTTCGTCGTCGTACATGCGCTTGAAGATCGTTCGAACGGCCAGGGATGGGCCTGGGTCGAGCGTATAGGTTTCCCGGCTCCAGTCGCAACTCGATCCCATTTTCCGTACCTGATTTCTGATCGTGTTCTGAGATCCTTTTACGAAATTCTCAACTTCTTCGATGAATTTTTTTCGTCCGAGGTCGTGACGGGTGATACTTTTTTCGGCGAGCAATTTTTCTACTTTGTTCTGTGTGGCGATAGCTGCGTGGTCAGTACCGGGAATCCAGAGGGTCGGCTCCCCTTTCATGCGATGATAACGAACCATGATGTCTTCGAGGGCCAGCATGACGGCGTGTCCGAGGTGAAGGGTTCCCGTGGCGTTCGGCGGAGGCATGATAATCGTGAATGGTTTCTTTTTTGAATTTTTTTTTGTGACTGGTTTGAAAGCCCCTGTCTTTTCCCAGCTTTGGTAAATAGGATCTTCAAAAAGATTCGCGTCGTAGGCCTTCGGGAGGTCGGCCTCGGTATACTGGGTGATTTTTTTGGGCATTTGGGGGTTGATTTTATGTGCCCATACATGATAAATGAGCTTTAGGGATATGCCAAACTATTTGACAACGTTGACTTTTTGGTCTATAGTTACGTTGTATACATATGCTCTCTTATGGCTGACAGCTCTCAGTTGCACAACTCGGCTCCCGAAAATGAAGCTGGAAATACCCCGGTTGTTTCTCCTGAGCCTACTCAGAATGGCCTTGAATTTACCGTCTCTTCGGATGTAAAAGAGGTTATTGGCAAACTTCCAAAAGAGCAAAGTAGCGGTACTGGCGCCCAATCCCGACAACTTCCAACCACCAAAACTCCCCAGGAGCGTAAAGCTGAACTCCTTGCCCGTCTTCCAAAAGAACAGGAGCGAGCTGAGCGTTATATGAAGCGACAACTTGAGAATACGCTTCACCAGGAGCTTGCTGAATTGGAGGGAAAGGCTAAACACCCTGCTCATTTTCATGAACTTAATGCTGTTGTGGCAAAGATCCGACAGTTCCGTGAAATTCTCGCTGAACTTGCTGGTGTTACCTTTGAGTACCTGAAGACCCTCTGGCTTCAGTTTGTGCATAAGCTTTCGGTATAGTATGATCTGGACGTGGCAACCCAAACCCTCCACCAGATTGAGCTGATTGAGAGAATCCACGCTTTAAAGAAGGAGAAGAATGCTGTTATCCTGGTTCATAATTATTTGAGACCGGAGGTCTATGAGGTTGCTGATTATATCGGCGACTCACTTGGATTGTGCGAGGAGGCGGCGAAGACGGATGCGGATATCGTCGTGTTTTCTGCCGTGCACTTCATGGCGGAGAGTGCGGCGCTTCTCTTGCCGGATAAAAAAGTTTTGTTGCCGAACTACGATGCGGGCTGTGCGCTTGCTGACATGATTACGGCGGAGCAGTTGCGAGAATTTCGAGTGTTGCATCCTGGTTCCGGAGTTGTGTGTTATATCAACTCCTCTGCTGAGGTGAAGGCTGAGTCGGATGTCATTTGTACCTCAGCGAACGCCGTTGCAGTGACGCGTGCCCTTCCTTTTCAAAAAATTCTCTTCGTTCCTGATAAAAATCTCGCGCAGTTTGTGGCGAAGCAAGTTCCAGAAAAAGAGATCATCGCGTGGGAAGGATTCTGTCCGATTCATCATCGAATTACCGTCGACCAGGTCATGCGAGCGAAGGCCGACCATCCCCTTGCGAAGGTTATCGCGCACCCAGAGTGCCCGGATGCCATTCTTCAGATTGCTGACGAGGTGGCGAGTACAACGGGTATGATGAAGTATGCGGAGCGAAGTCCCGGACAGGAGTTCATCATCATCACTGAGTGTGGGCTTACCCAGCGCATGATCAAGGCAATGCCCGAGAAGAAATTCCTCTCCGTCTGCAACATGTGTTACGATATGAAAAAGACGACGCTTGAGTCGATTCATGAGTCTCTCGTTGAGGAACGGTTCCGTATCCAGATTCCCGAAGAGGTTGGTGCACGAGCTCGCAAGAGCTTCCAGTACATGTTTGAACTTACCCGTGTTGCCAGCAATATCCCGTCACTTGTCTCCTAATGGCTGTCACCGACCGACATCTTCTTGCCCAGAAAACTCACAACGTGGCGCAGCGCCTCCATCCGAGCGATCGTCTGTATAAGCAGTGGGTGTTCCGGTATACGTTTTTGGAGCTCGATAAAGATATTGGCGAGAAGGGAGATATTACGACGGATGCTCTTTTTCCGGATGATGTGGAAATTGAGGGATTTGTGATCTCGAATTCTGAGGGAGTCCTTGCGGGAATTCAGGAGGCAAATTATTTTCTTGTTGGAAGTGACCCTGCATTCAAACCCCGCATTGGACGATTGGTGGCTGATTTTTTGAAGAAAGATGGGGACGTCGTGGCGCCTGGAGATATTATTTTGCGTCTGAAGGGTCGAGTGCAGGATGTTTTGAAGGTCGAGCGAATTCTGCTGAACTTGCTGCAGCGCATGAGTGGTATTGCGACGATAACCTCGAAATATGTTGATCTGCTGCGACGACTGGAGTGTGGCGCGTTGCTGGTTCCTACCCGAAAGACAGTCTGGGGCTTGCTCGATAAACGCGCAGTGGTGGTTGGAGGTGGCGGTACGCATCGGTTGGATTTGTCTGACGCGGTGATGATCAAGGACAATCACTCGGTGATTCTGAATCAGGACATCGGATACATGATCAAGACCTGCGCTCAGAATCCCGGACGATTTCTGGAAATTGAAGTTGAGACGAAGGAGCGTGCGGTTGAGGCGGCTCGTGCTTTTCGTCAGCTCCATGTGCCGGGCGGACTCGATGTTCCTGGCGTGATTATGTTCGACAACATGAAGGCCTCTGGTATTCGTGAGTCGATCGCGGCAATCCGTGAAGGCGGTTTCGAGAGCGAGATGCTCTTGTACGAGGCCTCTGGTGGTATCCGTTTAGAAAATATCGAACACTACGCCTCGTCTGGCGTTGATGTTATTTCTGTTGGTGAAATCACGCACTCTGCGGTGAGTCTGGACTTCTCAATGGAGATCAAGGTGCAGAACTAGTCGAGCGTTTAGTGCCTAGTGCCCGATCAAATGCAGATGGATGTGAAACACTTCCTGTCCGCCTTCTTTTCCAACGTTGAACTGGAGTTTGTAGCCGGCGAGTTGTTTTTGTTGCGCGAGCTTTTTTGCCGTGACGAGGAGATGGCCGAGAAGTGGCTCTTGTTGTTCGGTTGCATCCGCTACGGTCGCGATGTGTTCACGAGGAATGATCAGGAGATGCGTTGAGTCTTTCGGGTGGATGTCTGCGAAGGCAACACATTTGTCGTCCTGATGGATCAGTGGTGAAGGAATTTCCTGAGAGACAATTTTGCAAAAGAGACAGTCGGTGGGCATGGTGGGTGGAGGTTTATGAATGCGTGGTTATTGTGGCTTTTTTGTTGAGGTTCGGCAAGGATGGTTTTGTGGTATAATGTTGGTTTTTGTCCGGACAAAGGTAATCTGTCATGTTTTCCTTCCATGGCAAGTTAGTTGCGCGCACACGTCTTTTATTTCAGAAAATGGTCGTTATATGCCCCTATTCTAGAATAAATTACCGTCCTGGGGAACTTAATGCTTTCTTTTTAGTGTAGCCTGAAGTTTTTTCCAAAATCCTGCATCTGATTTTGCTTTCTGATCACACTGACTGACTGCTTCACGGAGGAACTCGTCGTATCTTTTTTGTGCTATTTGCTGAGTTGTTC
>SXGS01039442.1_pt1 | contig 15019 bp, 13 predicted proteins | sample 3174681 | NCBI WGS metagenome assembly SXGS01 (sample SAMN11356861, study PRJNA531348) | freshwater metagenome | isolation source: freshwater sample F1-80 | place: China: Fuxian Lake, Yuxi | collected 2017-12-25 | reverse complement strand
CATCTACCCCCAGTCGCAGCAGCCGCTGGTCAACATTTCGTCGTAGAAAAAGAGATTAAAGACGGACGAACCATTTCAAAAATAACTCGACTGGATCCCGACCAGCGGATCACAGAACTGGCTCGAATGCTGGGTGGACAATCCTCGGCCGCGCGCCAACACGCTGAGGAAATGTTACAATCCCATTAGAGTCGGGTTCTGACTTGGGCATTTGCTCAGGTGCGTATCTCCTGAGAATCCGTTTTGTCGTAACGCTTCATAAAGAACGATCGCTACACAGTTTGAGAGATTCAACGATCGGGCCTCCAAGTTCATCATCGGAATTCGGATCCACCGTTCGGAGTATTGTTCAAGCAATGGCGTCGGTAAACCAGCGGTCTCTCTGCCAAAAACTAAATAATCATCCGCTCCAAAACTGACCTCACCGTAAGATTGTGGGCCATTTGACTCGACCAACCACAGCCGAGCATCCGGCCCGATCGAAGCGGCGAATGACTGCCAATCCTGCCACCGCTTCCACTGCACCTGTTGCCAATAGTCCATTCCCGCCCGTTTGAGGGTTTTATCGTCCAACTGAAACCCCAGCGGTTCGATCAGGTGCAGCGATGTATGCGTCGCCGCACAAATCCGAGCAATATTACCCGTATTAGGAGCGATTTCTGGGGCGACGATAACGATATGCACGATTAATCCCCTTCCATCTCAAGCTCTGCTGGCTGCGAATGCGTAAGCTTTTTGTTGTAATAAACTTTCCAGAGAACCAGTCCCTGAGCAGGGGCGGTCATTCCTGCCACACGCCGATCCTCGCTCGCAATCATCGTTGTAATGTCTTGAGGAGCAAATTTGCCTTGTCCGATCTGCACTAACGTCCCAGCAAGCCCTCGGCACATCTTGTAGAGAAACCCATCCCCTTCAATCACAAAGGTCAACATTGATCCAGATTTCTGGATTGAACACCGCGTCAGAGTGCGAACGGTATTCTTTTTGCGGTAGGGAGTATTAACGGCAAACCCACGAAAATCGTGCTTTCCGACCAGTAATTCGGCTGCTTCTTTCATCGCCTCCAAATTAAGGTTCTTCGGAACGTGCCATGATGTCCCACGCCACAGGGGGTGATGGCATGGATGATTCCACACGTAGTAACGATACTGCTTCCCAGATGCTGAAAACCGTGCGTGAAAGTTTTGCGGCACCACCTTCGCTTCCAAGATCCGGATGTCCTCCGGGAGGTGTGCATTGATGGCTAGTAAAAGTTTTTCGGGACCCATTTGTCGTCCTGTCCGCTGGAGATCCACATGTGCCACCATCCCGACAGCATGAACCCCTGTATCGGTTCTACTGGAACTGTGAACTTGGACTTCAAAACCAAAAACTTTATGAAACGCTTGCTGGATTCGTTCTTGGACCCCTACCCCGACTCGTTGCCATTGCCAACCCTGATACTCCAAACCATCGAATGCTATTTTCAAACGGAATCGGGTTCTCTCCTCCGACACTTCCGGGCCATTCTCAATCCCCACTGACTTAAGATTTGGGGTTAAGGATACGACTGGATTGACTTTTTTTTGGCGCATAGTCACCCAGTTACAACGACTGCCGATCCAAATAACTTTGCAACAGGATCGCTGCCGCCATCCCGTCGACCTTGCCCTTCCGTGCATGTTTTTTTGTTCCCGCCTCAGCCATGAATCGGTTGGCCTGAGTCGAGGTGAGGCGCTCATCCCACATCTTGATTGGTAAAACAATGGCTTCCTTCAGCACTGCAGCGAACTCCTGCACTTTGAGCGCTGCGGGACCATACGAACCATCCATGTTCCGAGGCATTCCTATCAAAACCTGTTGGACCTCTTTTTCCTTAAGTAACACCTTCAGTTGGGCGAGGAAATCAGAGAATGGTTCTGCCGGAATAAACGCCAATGGATGCGCAATCATGCCAAGCTCGTCGCTCAACGCGATTCCCATCCGAACAGTTCCATGGTCGATAGCCAAGATTCTCATACATCGTTATCACTCATCCCGAGCACTCAGAGGGTTGCCATCACTTTTTCGACGGCGCGTAAGGTTTGATCAATCTCCTCCGATCCATGGGCTGTGGAAATAAACCCTGCTTCAAATTGTGATGGAGCCAAATACACACCTTCATGCAACAGCCCGTGGAAAAACTTCGCGAACCGTGCCCGATCACTCCTGAGTGCATCCTCGAGGTTCCAAACCGGACCCTCGGTAAAGTAGCCACAAAACATGGAACCCACTCGGTTGAAGGCAACAGGCACATTCGCTCGCGCGGCAATCTCTCTCATTCCTTTCTCCAATTGAGCCCCCGATTCGTCCAACCGCTGATAAGTCTCGGTGGATAACAGCCGGAGTGAGGCGAGGCCAGCCGCCATAGCGAGCGGATTACCGCTCAAGGTTCCGGCTTGATACACAGGACCCAACGGCGCGAGGTGGTCCATAATTTCTCGACGCCCTCCAAACGCTCCTACGGGTAACCCACCACCGATCACTTTGCCAAAACAGCTCAAATCCGGCTTGATCCCGTAAAGTTCCTGAGCCCCACCTCGGGCGAGTCTGAACCCAGTCATTACCTCGTCAAAAATCAACAACACATCCTGCTCTGTCGTAATGCGCCGCAAGAATTCCAGAAAACCGGGGCGAGGTGGGTAAAGCCCTGCATTCCCGGGGACTGGTTCTAGGATGATACCCGCGACCTGCCCCCGGTTGGCGTCCAACGTCCTGCGGACTGCTTCCTCATCGTTAAACGGAACGACTACGGTATGCTCGACGAACGCGGCCGGAACCCCTGCAGAATCGGGGTGACCAAACGTCAATGCGCCAGAACCCGCCTTAACCAACAGCGAATCCACATGGCCATGGTAGCAACCATCAAACTTGATGATCTTGTCACGTTTGGTAAACCCACGCGCCAACCGGATCGCCGACATGACGGCTTCGGTTCCTGAGTTGCATAATCGGACTTTCTCAATCGAGGGCACCGCATTCACGATCCACTGAGCCATCTCCACCTCGAGCGGATTGGGAATCCCAAAGCTTGTCCCCTGCTCTGCCGCTTCTCGGATCGCCTCGACGATCTGCGGAGGAGCATGGCCATGGATCGCTGGACCCCAAGTCCCTACATAGTCAATGTATTCATTCCCATCGGCATCCCAAATCTTTGCACCCTTAGCTCGAACTGCAAAAAACGGTTCACCACCCACCGCACGGAAAGCACGAACGGGCGAATTAACACCTCCAGGGATCAAACCTAAGGCGGTGGCGAATAGTTCTCGAGATCGTCCGTTCTTCATCGTCCCACAATTTTAACCACCCAACCAGCGGCGTGCAAGGTAGACCCTTATCCTCGGGAAAGCCAATAGGTGGCAAATAGAGGTTTTAAGTCCCAAAAATTGATGAAATATCGGTTGACTTTTTGAAAACAGCCACACAGGATCGGTCTGTATCCAACAAACATTTCCACTGCAGCACCCTGCCGGGGCTTCGGGGAAGGAGCATTTATTATGATTCAAAACGCACAAAAAATCTGCCGAACACTCATCTTGTTCTGCATGCTGTTGTCGGTGACCACTGCCTTGCGAGCGAAAGTTCTCGATAACTTCGATGATAACACAAAACAAGACTGGGCCGATTTTACGTTTATTCCAGGCCTCGGATTGCCAGTCGAGACAGGTGGCCAATTCAAATTTACCCTGCCCCCAGTCGGCCAATCGATTTTTGTCGCCAGCACCAAGTCCTCGCAGACGTTTACTGTTGAAAACGGCAAAACCGTGGAGTTCCGCGTGGATCTTGTTTATGGAAAAGGTCAAGATTCCTTCGCTGTTCTCGCGTTCATCCCCAAATCATCTACCCCGAGCAGCTTGGGTGGCTACGGATTCGCCAAGTCCACCTCCGATATCTTGGTTACCAAAGGAATTGGAAAATATTTTTATGCTGAAAACCCTGCCGAGCCGCTGAAAAATGACAATGTCACCATGGTGCTCTCGCTGACGGGACAGGGTGCGGACGTTCTGATTAACGCCAAGCTGTTGGATAAAGACGACGGGAACAAAGTTATTTTTGAAAAGACGTTCTTAGATACCCCAGCTGCCGACGTTTTAGCAGATGGTGCAGATAGCCCCGCCGCACCTTGGTCCGGGGTCGGAAATTTCGTGCTCTACTGTTATGAGGATGACGGAAAAACTCAGGATTCCTACGAGGTAATCTTTGACAATGCAGAAACCTTCGTCGTGGAAAACACGATTCTGGACGATTTTGATGACAACTCCAAGCAGAGCTGGAGCGACTTTACTTTCATCCCTGGATTCGGTTTGCCCACTGAATCGAACGGTCAGTTCAACTTCAACCTCCCACCCGCCGGACAAGCCTTATTCGTTGCCAGCACGAAGACCTCCAAGACCTACACCGTTGCTGAAGGAGAAAAAGTAGAGTTCAGCGTCGATTTGGTTGATGGAAATGGCAAGGACTCATTTGGGGTTCTTGCATTCATTCCCACCGGTTCTTCTGCAAGTTCATTGGCGGGGTATGGTCTAGCAAAGTCCACGACCGACATTCTGATCACAAAGGGAATTGGTAAATATTTCTACGCAGAGAACCCTGCGGAACCAATCCTAAACTCCAACGTGATCCTCAAGCTTACCTTGATTGGAAAGGACGGCAGCGTTTTGATTAACGGGCAGGTCATTGATAAAGCCACTGGAGCCATCCTTTTCGATAAGACTTTTGTGGATTCTCCCGCTGCCGATGTTTTGGCCGACGGGGCGGACAGCCCAGCTGCGCCGTTCCTTGGTGCGGGTAACTTCGTCCTCTATTGTTACGAGGATTTTGATAAGAACGCTCCGAATGAAGTTTACACCGTAATCTTCGATAACGCGAAGGTCTCGGCACCTCCTGTGGTGGCGAATACGGCACCGATCATCAGTGAAGTTTTGCCAGCAACATCCTCTGCCTTTTTGCCAATATCCAGCCAGATTTCGTTCAAGGTGGCCGATGATCAGAATTTGGTTAACGACAAGATATCCGTCGTGTTGAACGGGACGACCTACACCATCGCAAATGGTCTGACAGTCACGGGCACAGGAAAGACTCTCACTGCAACGTTGGGAGGGTTGGTCACCCAAACTTCTTACACCGCAACCGCAAAAGTCACCGACAGCGAAGGCGCCAACACTGCGGTGACCACCTATTTTGATACCTTCGAGGAATCCAGCCTTGTGGTTGAAATTGAGGATTTCAACTTCGGTTTCGGTCAATTCTTCGATAATCCGTTGCCGATTGCTGAAGGAACCGGCCCCACTGCGGATGCGTTTGCGAATCAGATTGGCTCTCCCGATGTTGATTACACCGACACCCGTGGTGATTATCGGGACGTTCTCTACCGTCCCGATGATCATGTGAGGATGCAACATTCATTGGATGTTCCTCGTGGGAAGCATACGGCTGCTGGAGGATCCGCAGCCGGGGTCTACGATTACGATGTCGGAGATATTGTTGCCAATGAGTGGATGAACTATACTCGGACGTTCGCTGCCGGCAGTTACCAAGTTTACCTGCGGGAGTCCGTGGTCAATATCCCTCAGGTTCAGGCTATTCTCGAGCTGGTGACTAGCGATGCAACACAATCGGGACAGTCGACGAAGAGACTTGGATCGTTTAGTGCCAGCACGAGCGGCTATCAGTTCCGCAACATCCCGCTCACCGACGCCATCGGGCAAAACAAGGTAATCCTTCGCTTAGCGGGCCCAACAACACTGAGGTTGACCCAGGACACTTCGGAACCTGGAGATGGTGCCATTTACCAAAACTACTTGATCTTCATCCCGGTTGCAGATCCAGGCTTGCAACGGCCAACGGTTGAAAACGTCAGCCCAATCGCTGGGTCAATCGTTACATCCGTGAGTCCAGATATCTCAGCACTCATTTTCCATCGAGACACAGCGGTCAAAAATGGTTCCGTTGTTTTGAGCGTCAATGGCAGTCCAGTCAATGCGACCGTCCACCACTCGGTATCCTCCACCATGGTTTCCTATAAGCTCCCAAACAACACATCGACCGCCGCTCCTGTCGTAGTGACCTTGGCTTACTCGGATACCTTGAATGTTTCTCAGACCAGCTCTTGGAGCTTTACCCTCGACTATCAGGTTCTGAATGAAAACAAACGGGTCGAGGGAACGGGATCACAGCCCGGATTCAATGCTCGCTTGGTGCAGGCCCCTATCGGACCTCATCTCGAAAACTCGTTGCTGAGAGCAGATGCCCAACTCGCACCCAATTCCAGCATTCCCGCCTTCATCTCCAACGAATTCACCGTCGATGTGCTTAATTTCAGTGATCGGACCGAAACCGATCAAGGGAACTTTGTGCGCGATTTGATGGTGCCGGGTCTTGATCCTGATGCGAATGGTGGGGACGATTTCGTTGTCGAGATGTCCGCCTTTTTCTACTTCCCTGCAGGGGTTCACCGTCTCGGGGTTCACTGCGATGATGGATTCAAATTCATCGTTGGTAATAGCCTGACGGATACGACAACGCTTCCGTTCGCCTTCCATAACGGGGGCCCAGCCAATAACCAACGCTTCGAATTCGTCGTCAATGCGACAGGGTATTACCCGGTTCGGATGGTCTGGTATGAGGCTGGCGGTTCTGCCCACTTCGAACTCTATTCGGAGAACCTGTCCACAGGTGAACGTGTCTTGGTCAACGACGAGTTCGTTGCAAGTTCCATCAAAACCTTCCGTTCGGTCATCCTTGCACCCGCTCAGGTGGCGGCATTCACCTCCTCGAATGTCGCTGGTCCGTATGTCCAAGACGCGGCGGCGATCGTCGATTCAGCTGCTAAGACCATTACATTGGCTGCTGATGGAGATACAAAGTTCATCCGCCTACGCCTGTCGAACGCCCCCGGCACGATCACCATTAAAGGTGCTCAACTTAGCCCACAAGGGAAAGTAGTTCTGACCTACCAAGTGACGAACTAAGCGGAATCCATTCATATCCATTAAGTGAGGTTGGTAGAGATGCCAACCTCATTTTTTTTGTTGATAATCAAGAGCCCTTGTCAGTTCGTGTGAGCGAAAAAATGTTGGGTTTCTTGACAAACAGAACCACTCCAGCGAACACTGCGCATTCAATTATATGGCCGAGCCAAAAGCTAATGAACGGATGGAGAAAATAGTCTCCCTCTGCAAACGACGCGGTTTTGTGTTCCAATCCTCCGAAATCTACGGAGGCATCAACGGTTTTTGGGATTACGGTCCCCTGGGTGCGGAATTGAAACGCAATGTGAAGGATTATTGGTGGCGCAGCATGACGCAAAAGCGTGAGGATGTTGTGGGCCTAGAGGCTACGATCATCATGCATCCCAAGATCTGGCAAGCGAGTGGCCATACTTCCACATTCAGCGACCCCATGGTGGATTGCTTGCTGACAAAAAAGCGTTTTCGAGCCGATCAGATCGATCCTCAAAGCGGTGATATCCATAGTTACACTGGAGCCCATGACACGGTCGCCGGAAAATCATCCAGCGAGACTTACTCGGTGTTGATCCCGACAGGGAAGCACCCCGAATATGCAAGGAAAGTTGCCCGCCAATTCTACGCAGCACGGGGTGTGCCTGCTCCTGAATTGCTGGGTGAAACCATCGAAACGGTCAAAGAAACCGTCCGTTACAACCCAGATAACGGTAGCCTCCTGACAGAACCCCGCCCTTTCAACCTAATGTTCAAGACCTTTGTTGGTCCGGTTGAAAGCGAAGATAACGTTGCTTACCTTCGACCTGAAACCGCACAGGCTATCTTCGCCCAATTCAAAAACGTTCTGGATGTCGCACGTCAAAAGCTCCCGTTTGGAATCTGTCAAATCGGGAAAGCGTTTCGAAATGAAATCAACCCACGGAATTTCACCTTTCGTTCGCGCGAGTTTGAGCAAATGGAGTTGGAGTTTTTTATCAAACCAGACGACGCTGCGGCAAAGTCGAGTTTAACTGGAGGACCCGGAACCGAACCCAACTGGGGTTGGGAACAGTGGCACAAATATTGGGTTGAGCAGCGTGTCCAATGGTATGAAAGCATCGGTTTAAGCCGTGATGTGCTTGATTTCCATTGGCAAAAAAAGGAGGAACTCGCCCATTACGCAAAGGCAACGGTCGATATTCTCTACAAGTTTCCCTTCGGAACGCAGGAGTTGGAAGGGATCGCAGCACGAGGAAATTACGATCTGACGCAGCACCAAACCTTCAGCGGCAAATCCATGGAATACTTTGACGAGGAAACAAAGACTCGTTTCGTTCCTCATGTCATTGAACCAAGTGCCGGGGTCGATCGCCTGGTCCTCGCCCTAATTTGCAACGCGTATACTGAGGAAGAAATCACCGATGAAAAAGGGGTAAAGGAAACTCGTGTGGTGATGAAACTCCACCCACGCGTCGCTCCTGTCAAAGTGGGAATCTTTCCGTTGCTGAAGAACAAGCCTGAGCTAGTCAAAAAAGCTCAGGAGGTGCGCGACCTGCTGCGAGCGGAGATGCCTGTTTATTATGATGATGCTGGAGCCATCGGTCGCCGATACCGACGCCAGGATGAGGCTGGGACACCGTTTGGAGTTACGATCGACTTTGATACTCTTGGTGAAAAACCTGAATTGAAAGATACGGTCACATTACGGGATCGTGATACGATGCAACAATCCCGCATCGCAATCGGAGACCTCTTGCCATTTCTGCTCTCTAAGATTCGTTAATTAATTCTCATCTCGACCATACCAAATCCTCGTCGAACCAGTATCACTTGAAAGGAATTCCGAATCCAGACCCTACGCCGGCAATACCCGGAGTTCCCCCCAGTCCGGAACATCGCCCTGTAACCCTTTATCTCATCATCGGTCTCAAATTGATCAAAGGAATCACGTTACTCCTGATCGCGTTGGGTCTTTATCAGTTTAATGGAAAAAACTTAGGTGTCGCTTATGACTCCCTAATTCGTTTGATCCAAATGGATTCAGAAGCCGGGTTTTGGGGGACGATGGGTAATTGGTTTGATGGAATCAGTCTCCCGCTCAATGTTTGGATAGTGCCTTGCATCCTAGCTTATGGATTATTCTCGTTCGTAGAAGCGGTAGGGCTTTGGCTACGATCGAGTTGGGGTGGATGGCTGGCGATCGCAGAGTCTACATTTTTCATTCCCGTCGAGCTCTACGAACTGGGGTCAGGATTTACTTGGGGGATCTTTAGCATCTTAATCCTTAACGTGGTGATCGTCGTCTACCTTTTCCTAAACCGTCATCGCCTTTTTTCACAAAAGTAGAAAATCCACATCATTGGTAATGGGGTGGTTTTACATTGGTATTCCGAACTCGTTCCATTTCGATCTCTTCAACCGAGTTGGTGATCCCTCTCAATTCATTTTCCAAGCGAGTTATCCGTTTTCCTTGATCAACAATTACTGAGTTCAATTGATCGCAAAGATACTCGAGGTGGGTAATTTTGATTTCTAAAGATTCCATGAACCCACACTACCCTAATCCGACAATCAGTGGAATTGCCGTGTTTCTTGTTTCAAAATGGGTTCTAGATCTGCAATGTTGCGAGCCGGATGCGGTTTGGATAAAGTCCTCCAGTGATTGCGTTGCTTGATTACGGTGCGGGAAATCTACGGAGTGTTTTTAAGGCATTAGCCCACGTGGGGGCGGATGTCCGCATGGTAACTCGCCCCGAAGAACTCGATTCAGCTCATGCAGTGGTTTTGCCCGGGGTTGGTGCGTTCGACGACTGCTTAAATTCGATGCACCGCCAGGAATTGTTTTTGGGAGCAAGGGAATTTGTGAAAACCGGCCGTCCCTTTCTCGGGATCTGTGTTGGATACCAAGCGTTGTTCGAGAGAAGCGAGGAGTTTAACAGCTGCGCAGCGGGTCTGGCGGTCTTCTCCGGACGTGTGGTTCGGTTTTCTGCACAACCAGGGCTAAAAATTCCGCAAATTGGTTGGAACCAAGTCCGGTTGCTCAGGCCGGAATGTCCCCTATACAATGGAATTCCGGACCAAACTTATTTTTATTTCGTTCACAGCTTCTATCCGCAACCGACTGATCCTTCCATTGTTGCCACTGAGACAAACTACGGAACGACATTCGCCTCTTCCGTTTGGCGTGATAACGTTTTTGCGACGCAATTCCATCCTGAAAAAAGCCAGAAAGCAGGACTGCAATTACTCCACAATTTTGTCGCCTTGAGTAAATAACCGCCTTCTCTCAATGTGACCGAACAAGCTGGGTCACATATTTGGCGAGCAGGTCTGCCTCGAGATTCAAATGACTCCCAACGACTCGTTCGCATAAGGCTGTGACTTGGTAAGTATGCGGGATAACCCAAAGTCGAATCCTGTCTTCGAGGACTTCTGCGACAGTTAAACTGATGCCATCCACCGCGATCGAACCCTTACTGACGAGGTAGCTTTTTATTTCCTCGGACGGGGCTATTTCCAGAACCCAATCCGCTCCTCTTTTTTCGAAAACCAGCACTTCCCCGACGCAATCGATGTGGCCTGTGACGAAGTGCCCGTGCAACCGGCCGTCCACTCGCAAGGAACGCTCCAAGTTGACCATCGCACCGACTTTCATTTCTGAAAAACTCGTTCTCTTCCAAGTTTCTTGAAGCAAATCAAAACTCAGTAAAACGCTTCCTTCCTCAGGTTGAATGGCAACAACAGTTAAGCAGCAACCATTGACCGAAACGCTGTCCCCCAATTGGGCGTTTTCCGCAGTCAGCTTTACACGAAGATTTAGTCTTTTGGAGTTCGCACTGGTAATGATGCGAACAATCGTCCCCGTCTCTTCAATAATTCCGGTGAACATGGCGACAAGTTAGCGAGTCTCAACCCGCGCCGACAACATCAAATCCACCCCCAACCAACGCATCCTGAGATCAGTCAGTGGGATCGCGTCTTTAATTCGTTGAATTCCAAGGCCGGCGACGCTTTTCTTCGCTTCTCGGCCCCCGATAATCAACGGGGCATAAAAAAACACGATGCGTTGCGCATAACCATTGAGCAGAAATTCGGCGTTCGTCTCTCCCCCTCCCTCCACAAGTAGAGCCGTGATGTTATTCCTCCCCATTTCCGCTAATACCCAGTCCAAATCCAACTTGGTTTTTGTCGGGCATACCCAAACATTCACCTTGTTCTGCAAAGCACGGACTCGATTCGCTGCAGCCGATTGGTTAACCACAATGGTTGTCAATCCGTGCGGATCATCCACGATGACCTTGCTCTGGATTGGAATGCGTGCCGTTGGATCCAGCACAAAACGGCGTAATCGCTGCTGAGTGACAGGATCCTTGGCGCGGAAAGTTAAACTGGGATCATCAGCCACCAGGGTGTTTACCCCAACAAGAATTGCGTCGGTTTTCCGGCGTAAGTTCATCCCCTCCAGCCGAGCCTTTTCCCCTGTGATCCACTTGGATTCGCCCGTCGATGTAGCAATTTTGCCATCTAACGACATTGCAGCTTTGACAGTAACCAAAGGTCGTCCGGTCACGATCCAATGGTTAAAAGCCGGATTCAATGCGGTTGCTTTTGCCTCCAGACTCGATCGTCGAACCTGCACCCCTGCCGCTATGAGCAGGTCAAGCCCACGACCCGCATGTTTAGGATTGGGATCGATGGCACCAACGACGACCGTCTTGATTCCCGCGTGAAGGATCGCCTTTGTGCAGGCTGGTGTTCTGCCCTGAGTTGAACACGGCTCTAATGTGACATAAAGGATTGCTCCTCGAGGTTTATTTCCTCTGGAAACACAATTCTGAATTGCTTCGACTTCAGCATGGGGAAGTCCCGCGCCACGGTGCCAACCCTCTCCGATAATCTTCCGTGCCCGAACAAGAACCGCACCGACAATCGGATTTGGAGAGGTGCCACCCAACGACCGACGTGCAAGAGTGATCGCCCGCCCCATGAACGTTGTGTCATCAACTTTCTGGGATTTCGCGAGGATGTTCATCGCCGTTAAAGAGTCCTACTCTGATGGAAAAAGTGCGGCAGCAAACTGTTTCGGATCGAAGGGTTGTAAGTCGTCAGGTTGTTCCCCGACTCCGATGAATTTGATCGGCAATCCCAATTCTCTTTGGATGGCCACCACCATCCCGCCCTTGCTGGTGCCATCGAGTTTTGTCACGATTAAACCCGTCAACGGAACCGCATTGTGAAACTCTCTCGCCTGAATCAGGGCGTTCATACCCGTGGTTGCATCCAGTATTAGCAACGTCTCGTGAGGCGCACCTTCCAATTGTTTCCCGATCACCCGATGCAACTTCTTCAATTCCTTCATCAAATTGCTCTTGGTGTGTAATCGGCCTGCTGTGTCGATGATGAGGTAGTCCGCTTTTCGAGAGACCGCCGCACTCACGGCGTCGTGGCCGATAGAGGCAGGATCTGCCCCGTAATCTCCAGCTATAACAGGTATATCGATGCGGGCGCCCCAAAGTTTTAATTGTTCAATGGCGGCCGCTCGAAATGTGTCGCAGGCCCCTAAAACTGGAGAAAGGTTTTGTGACTTCATCCAATGTGCCAACTTCGCGGTGGTCGTTGTTTTGCCGGTTCCATTAACTCCCACGATCGAAATCACGGTGGTTTGTCCATCCAACCGTTTCAGTGGCCTGATACCGCTCCCTAGTTCTCGCTCGATCTCTTGTCGGCCGATGGCGAAGAAATCGAACCCTTGGCCACCTTGGGTTTCGTATGCCTTCTTCACCGCAGCCATGATTTGCTCCGTCATCGCAACTCCCAAATCAGCACCCAGTAGGACGGCCTCTAATTCCTCAATATTGGCAGAGGTAAGCTTTGGCGAAAACGTGATGATCCGCTTGATTTCATGCACTAGCTTGTTTTGGGTTTTCTGCAAACCCGCCTTCAGACGATCAAAGAATCCCATGAAAAATTGCTGGAGTTGAAAAGTTAATAGGTGCCGGAAGGCTCCGGAACAAGCCGGGATGGGTGGCTGACGGCCAATCGAGACTTCATTCGACGAATGTTCTCGTAAGGCAGTTTGATCGAACCAATGAGGGGTTTTCCCTTATTCATCCCGTGACAATCCGATCCCCCGGTCACGAGCAGCCCGTACTGATCCGCTAACAATTCGTAATGTTCAGAAATAGACGGAGTATGCCTCGTGTGGTAACACTCCAATCCATCGAGTTTGGCTTCCACTAGTTCTGGGATTAACTCATCACGCCGAATCAAAAGCGGGTGAGCCAAAACAGCCAACCCACCAGCCTCATGGATTAACGCTATCGCATCGACAGCATCAATTTTGAATTTTGGAACCCATGCAGGACGATTCTTCTTTAAAAAACGCTCAAATGCTTCATCCACTGATCGACAAACCTTCGCTTCGATCAGAGCTCGAGCGATATGAGGACGGCCGGGAGAGTTGCAATTGGCTAGGGTGAACACGGCTTCCTCTGTGATAGGAAGATCCAACGCGATCAGTCGGGCCACCATTTCGCGGATCCGATTTTGGCGAACCTCCTGAAATCTAGCCATCTCCTGTAAAAGGCTATGATGCTTGGTATCGATGAAATACCCGAGCAAATGCATCTCTGTGCCTTTGAATTCGGCAGTTAACTCTGTAGCTGCCACGAACTCGATTCCCAAGTCTTCACAGGCAACCTGTGTTCGATCACAACCCTCAATGGTATCGTGATCCGTCAAAGCAATTGCCACCAACCCGAACCGCTTCGCCTCAGCCGCCAAAAACTCCGGGGTATACGTCCCATCGGAGAAATGCGTGTGGAGATGAAGGTCAGTATACATGACTTCTCAGAACCCGATTCATCGGGCTGGTCGAAACACCTCAGCCTTGACTCGATCCAATATCCCGTTCACAAATTTCCCGCTGTCTTCGGTCGAAAATCTCTTAGCGATGTCCACGGCCTCATTGATGCTGACCACGGGTGGAATATCATCGCGATGAAGCATCTCATAAATCGCAAGTCGCAGAATATTACGATCTACTACCGCCATCCGATGGATATCCCAGTTCTTGGCCAGACGGACAATCATCTCGTCAGCCTCCTTGATGTGCTGAATGGTACCACGGATCAGCGGCTCCGCGAAAAGCCGCAAGGTAGCCTCTTGGGTCGATGGAGCAGGCGTTTCGATTTTCTCTCCCCATCGGGCGGGTGCCTTGTCCTCATTGATAGCGGCAAGGCTTTGAGAGTCCCAAAAATGATTGAGAGCCAACTCCAAGTCTTCCGACTGGTTCAGATCATATTGGAACAAAAATTGCACAGCACGCTCTCGTGCCTCTCGTCGCATCCCCATCTCAGAACCATGAAGGAGGAAGCAGGAACCGGCAAGGAAATCCATTTACCCAGCGATGGTTGCCTCCAAAAAACATCGACCCTTGATCGAGAGGGAGGACAGTGGATCCGTTAGGTTTTCTGGATCTTCCAAAGATGACGATCACTTCGGAAATAAATCCCACCGCCTCCGATAGAAGGTGTTCCAATGATGGGTTCGCCTAGGTCTAATTCCCCCACAACTTCCCCCTCGGGCTTGGAGAGATCCACGACCTGTGCCAATCCTTTCTCATTTACCAAATAAAGAAAATGTCCCGCAGCCAAGGGTGTGGCACTAAATGGGCCTTTAAGGCGAAGTTGCCAGAGTCGTTTTCCCTCGATGGTGTCGCCACAATTGAGCACTCCGGCATCGTTCAAAGTTAGGATTCGATCCTCTACCACAATGGGGCTAGCGGTGGCAGGTCGCAACTGAGTGGCTCTCCAGAGTTGCTTGAAGGGTGCGCCGTCTTGGCTCGTCTGCAAGGCTGTGATTCCATTGGAAGGAACATACAACGTGTCCCCACGCACTGCACTCGAAGGAACCGTGGATGCACCTTCAGTGTATTTCCACAACTCATTCCCCGACGTCGGGTCGATTGCAGTAATCCCCGTACTGGCTTGGAGAGCAACCACCATTTTCCCCTTGGCACCTCTAACCAGTAGTGGCGAGGTCCAATTCGCTTTCTT
>SXGS01616739.1_pt1 | contig 15020 bp, 10 predicted proteins | sample 3174681 | NCBI WGS metagenome assembly SXGS01 (sample SAMN11356861, study PRJNA531348) | freshwater metagenome | isolation source: freshwater sample F1-80 | place: China: Fuxian Lake, Yuxi | collected 2017-12-25 | reverse complement strand
GCTCTGCCGCCCCGCCCGCCACGACTCGCGTCGTTCCCGCCCCTCGAGCAGGAGGACCCATGCGCCGCCGGACCCTCGCCGCCACCCTCGTCGTCGCCGCCGCCCTTGTCGGTTGCACCGAGGCCTCCGTTCCCACGGTACCCGACGTACCGTCCGCGCCGCCCCCGTCGGCCGTTCGCTTCCAGCCCACCTACCTCGATGCCTCGGGCCTCGGCGGCATCGACGGCTTCCGCTTCGCCCCGCCCATCGACGAGACGGGCCTGCCGAGCGATCGCGACGGCTCGTTGCTCGCACAGCTCGCGGTGGAGGTGTGTGCACTCTCCGGCACCACGTGCGACGGCGCGCCGATTCGCACCTTCACGTCGTCGGGGCCGTTCGCCGAGCGACTGCGCGTGACCGATGGCGTCTACTCGGTCACGTGGAACACGAGCAAGGACGTCCTCGACCCCGCGCGCTCGTACCAGGTGCGCGTGCGGCTGGCCGGTGCGCTCGTGGGCTACGTGACGCTGGTCAAGGCCGGCTACGATGAGGCGCCGCGTCCCAAGGGCTCCCTGCACCTGGTGGCCGGTGCGCTGCTGCCGCTCGCGTTCGCGATCGAGCAGGGCGCCGTGGCGCCCACGGGCGCGGGTGGCGGCAGCGCCACGCTCGCCGAAGGCGCCGTGTCGCTCGCCCTGCCGGCCGGCGCCGTCTCAGGGGCGACGTTCCTCACGGCCACCGCGCTGTCGCTCGACGCGCTGCCGGCGCGCGCGGGGCTGGTGCCCGGCACCGCGGGGGACCACGGGCCGGACGGGCGGCAGTGCGCCACGCCGGTCACGCTCACGCTGCGCTACGATCCGGCGCAGCTGCCGGCGGGTGTGAACCCGGCCGAGCTGCGCATTCACAAGCTGGTGGACGGTGCGTACGTGCAGCAGGATGCGGGGCGCGTGAATCTCGCGACGAACACCGTGTCGGCGGAGATCGAGGGGTTCAGTGTGTACGTGCTCATTCCGCGTCCGCCCGAGAACCCCGAGGACCGAGCCGCGCCACGCGTGACGGGTGTCAGCGTGCGCGTCGGAAGCACCGGGGCGTTCTCCGATCTCGCCACGATCGACGCCAGTTCGGCTGACGTGACGTACTTCCTGCGGCTCGCGATCGTGGACAACATCTCGGGTGTGGGCTTCCTCGCGGCGACCTACCGCAGCCCCTCCGGGCGACAGCTGCGGTTCGTCTGCTGGCCGGGCCAGCCGCTCGCCATCGATGGTAGCGATACGAACGGCGACTTCACGTGCACTTCGACCATGCCGCAGTACGCCGAGGCGGGCGACTGGGTTCCCGGCGACATCACGGTGCGCGATCGCATCAACAACACGGCGGCGTATGTGGCGCGCGCCGGTGGCTTCTGCTCCGAGGCCGGTGACTGTGTGAGCATGCCCACGATTCGCGTGGTGGCCGGAGTGAACGATGTCGACGCGCCGCTCATTGTCGCGCCGCGCTGGAGCCTGGATGTCTCCCCGCGCAACTTCACCGACACGCTGCGTCTCGCACCGGATGCGGCGGCACGCACGCTGATCTTCGGTTTCGAGGCCACGGATGCACTCTCCGGTGTGGCGGGCGGCTTCATCTTCGACTTCTTCGTCGCGTTCTTCCGTGATCCGAGCGGCAACCAGGCCTACCTCTTTCCGACCTGCGCGCTGACGTCGGGGAGCAATCTGGCCGGCTTCTGGGAGTGCCGCTTCACGCTGCCGGCGCAATCGGCGCCGGGAACCTGGCGACTCGAGTCCCTGAACGTGCCGGATCGCGTCGGCAACGGTGGCTTCTCGGGGTATACCACGTGGCGCCATCGGGCCGCGACCGGAGAGCTCTGCAACCGCGACAACGTGTGCGTGCCCAACCCGGTGATCGAAGTGAGCGCTGGCGGCGATGCCGCTCCGCCCGAGCTGCAGGCGATCACCATCACCAGCGTCGGAGCCGCCGTCACGACCGCGCTCGATTTCACCGACATCGGCACCGGTGTGGCGTCCGTCGAGGTGATCTATCGCAGTGCCGAAACGACCCAGTTCCAGGGCTGCGGCGCCACACGCCAGAGTGGTTCGGCGAACGACGGACGTTGGAGCTGCACGATCAACTTTCCCACCACGGCTGCGAGCGGCGCGTGGAACCCCACCATCACCGTGCGCGACGTGTCCGGCAATCTGCGCCAGTACACGCGGCGGGCCACCGATGGTGCGCTCTGCTACTTCGATCCGATGGTCGGCCAGGTGTGCCGCGACTTCGGACCGAACACGAACATCACGCTGTCCACGCCGTGACGCTCGCGGCTCGACGGGCGAGCGTTGCTGCTCGTCCGTCGGGCCGGGGCCGCCCATCCCTCGCCCTGCAGCTCACGACGTGCAATGCAACAATCCGCGCGCGCCCTTGACACGGCACACGGTCCGGCGGCACTCTCGCCGGCGTTCCCGCTCCCTGCGATCGCGAGCGCCCGCCCCTCCCGCCGCCAGAACCCGCGATGGCACCGCGCGTGCCCACTCGTTGCTGTGCATTGCTCCTGCTCGCCACGCTCGCCGTGGCTTGCACTGGTGAGCCACGCGATGGAGCGGAGGCGGCGGTGCGCGTAGTGTCGGCGAACTGGCGGCATCCCGTCGCACTCTCCGGGCGGCTCGGCGGAGGCTGTGACTCCGTGCGCATCGCCACACCCGTCACCGAGTGCGCTGGTGCTCCGCCACTGCCGACCGAGGCGCTGCGGCAACTGGCGCAACACGCCTCGCGCCTCGCCGCACTGCGCACGCGCGAACCGACACCGCGCGTCACGCACGCGCTCGGCCTCGTCGAGCTCGCCGCGGCGTCCCATCCCGCAGACCTCGACCGCGCCGTGCGACTCCTGCGCGAGGCACACGAGCGGTCGCCAGGGGAGCAGGCCGTCCGTGCCGACCTCGCGGCCGCGCTGCTCGTGCGCTACGCGGCGCAGTCCCACGTGCCCGACCTGCTCGAAGCGACCGAACTCACCGCCGTCGACGCCGGAGGGTCGACGCGGACCACGTGCCGCAATCTCGTGAGCGGGCTCGCGTGGCTCGGCGCGCGCACGGAGGCGGCGCGCGCCCACGAATCGTGCGCGTCGGTGTGCCGTGATCGAGGCTGCCGCGTGCCCGTGCTCGTGGACGATGGTCCGGTCCGAAACGCGGCGCCGCGCACCATTGCGCTGGCCGCACGCTGGACGGACTTCGCGTGGGACCACGCGTCCTCCGTGATGCTGCCGGCCTGGGCGCGCGCTCGTCGGCTCGGCGACAGCACGACGGAGCGCCAACGCCGCGCCGACCTCGACCGCATCGATGCCAACCTGCGACGGCGCGCGAACGATTCGAGCCTCGCGCGTGCGATCGCCGAGGCCGTCGTGCATGCGCCCGCGTCGGAGAGCGGGCGGCGGCACCTGCGCGCGATCGAGCAGTACGGGGAGGCGCGGGTCGCGGGGCGGGCGGTGGACGGTCGACTGATCGACGCGCTGCTCGACTCCGTGCGCGCCGCCACTCGGCCGGACGAGGAGCTGCATCGCTGGGCCGAGCACGCCGCGGCGAACCGCGCGCTCAGCTGGGGACGGCCGCGCGAGGCGCTCGGGCGGTATCGCGCGCTGCACGCAGCGCGTCGGGAGGTCACCGCCGTGCTGGGTACGCGCCTGCGCTTCAACATGGCGATGGCCGAGTTTGCCATGGGCGACCAGCTGGCCGCGCTCGACACCATCGAGCGCCATGCCGCCGACTGCCTCGCGATCGCCCGTTCCGAATGTGCCTTCGCCGCGCTCGGCATGGCGGCCGGCATCGCCTCGCGCGTCGGCGATCCGGAGCGCAGCGAGCGCAACGTGCAGCGCGCGCTGACCGCCAGCGTGGGCCCGCTGTCGACGTGGCACTGGACGATCACCTCGGCGCTGCGACAGGCGGCCGAACAGTACGGCTGGCTGACGGTGGCCGACCGATTGCAGCTCGAAGCCGCGTCGGTGGCGGCGGCCGTGGGACGCCCCGACCTCCAGGTGCAGGACCTCGTGCTGCACGCGCGGGCCAGGGTCGCGAACGGCGACACGGTGGCGCTGCGTGCGGATCTCGAACTGCTCTCGCCGCTGATTCACGAGCAGCTCGGACCGGAGGACCAGCGGGTCCACCTCGCCGATCTCGCGAATCTCGAGGGGGACTACCTCCTGCTCGCCGGCCGGCGTGGCGCCGGCGTCCTGCTCGATTCGGCGATCCGCCTCATGGCCTCCGACACCAACCTCTCCCGTCAGGTGCGACCGGCGGTGTCACGCGCGCGCGCCGATCTCGCCGAGGGCGATACGGCGCGCGCGGTGCGGCGGTCGGACTCGCTGCTGCGCGTGCTCGCGGTGCGCGGCGCGCGGGCCTCGTACTTCGAGCAGCAGCGCCTGGTCGAATCCGCACGCGCGGTCTCCCATGTGATCGCACCCGTACTGCGCGTGCGCGGCGAGCCCATGGCCCTGCTCTCGGCACTGTCGGGTGCGCCGTTCTCCGGCACGTCTCGACCGCGCGCGCCGCTTGACCCGGGTCGGCTCGACCTCGCCTTTCGGCGGCTCGGAGACTCGGTGCTGGTGTGGTCGCATCGCGATGAAGACTGGACGATTCGTGCCGTGCACCTGCCACCACGGCGCCTGCGCCACGAGGCATCCATTCCCGACTCCGCCACGCTTGGCGAGTTGCACGAGCTCCTGCTCGCGCCCGAACTCGAGCGCGCCGGGGTGAGCGTCACACAACTGCGGCTCGACGTGCGCGATGACCTCGTGAACGTGCCATGGGCGGCGCTGTACGATCGCAGGCGCCGGCGTCATCTCGTGGAGCGCTTCGCGATCTGGCAGACGGAGGACATCGCGCGCGCGCCCGATGGCGGTTCGTTGTTCCGCACGCCGCGCGCGCGAAAGGCGGGCGTGCTGCTCGTGGATGCCGCGCCAACCGAGGGGCGACGCGCGCTGCCCGGCGCACGCGAGGAAGTGCAGCGACTCGGCGCCCTCTGGGGCGATCGGGCGAACACGGTCGATGCGGCGCTCGGCGCGGACGCACTCCTCGCGCGGCTCGCGTCGTACGAGGTCGTGCACTGGGCCGGTCACGCCGTGCTCGACGCGCGGCGTCCCGAGGATTCCTACCTGCTCTGGCCCGGGGTGCGGGATGCGCGCATCGACGGCGCGCAGCTCGCCGCGTTGCCGCTGCCCAACACGGCGCTGGTGGTGCTGGCCGCGTGCGATACACGAGCATCGGGCAATGCGGCTGGCGGCCTGCAGTCGCTCGCCCACGCCCTGCGCTCGGCCGGCGCGCGGCACGTGCTGGGCGCCGCCTGGCCCATCGACGACGCCGCCACGGCGGTGCTCATGGCACGGTTTCACGCCGCCCTGCGCGACGGCCAGCCCGTGGCCGTCGCCCTCAGGATCGCACAACTCGAAAGTCTGCGTTCACCGGATCCCGCGCTCCGTTCTCCCCGGGTGTGGGCTGCCTTTCAACTGCTGGGGAGCTGAGCGGAGGAGCTCATGCAGCATCTCGAAGTGGTGATCGAGGGGGTCTGCCTCTGGATCGATCGCGGGACGTGGTGGGATGTGTTGTTTCCGAAGGCTGACGCCTCTTCAGATCAGCACATTCCGCTCCTCACTGGTGAGGTCGCTGACGTAACGATCATTCCCGGATGCTCACTCGTCGAGCAGACTCTGGACCTCGTGCACCTCGCGCCTGGAGCTTCGACGAGGCCGCCGCTGCATTGGATGCTTCCGGTCGACGCTCCAGCGCATCGTGCTCCCGCGCACGCTCTCGACGTCGCCCAATCCACCGACATCGTCGCCTCCGTTCGCCTTCCGAAGGCACGTCTCGCACCGGTTCGTGTCTTTCAGGTGGGGCCGGTCCACTATGGTTCGAACCCGCCGCAAGACCTTGACTACGGAACGCGCTGGTCGTCGCCCATCGAATCCGGCTCGGGACGTGCCATCTTTCGCGATCGGAAGTCTCAGGCCGCGATCGGCGAAGAACTGCTGAACGCCCCTGGTCGGCTCATCACGCTTCGCATTCGCAACCGAACAAAGCGCGAGCACGCTACCAAGAAGAATCCGAATCCCACCAAGAAGGGAGATCGGCTGCGTGAGGTGGGCGACGTGCACCGCCTTGTGGAACTCCCGGCGGAGGAGGAGGATCTTCCGCAGTACAACGGAGACGACCTCGACGGATCGACGTTAAACCCAGTTAGTCTCGACCTTCGAGAGATCAGGGTCGATCCCGAGAAGCTCTGCCCGCACTGCTATCTCCTGTAGTGCTCCACCTCGTCACTCGCTGAATCCGTCCCCAGCGTCTCCCCCCTCACGACCCCACCCCCCGCAGCACCGCCGTGGCGGCGTCGCGCACCCCGCGCGCGTCGCCACGGCGCACTTGCGCCTCGAGCGTCTCCATAGTCCCTCGGAGCTCCGCCGCGTCCGCCTCCTGCGCGCCCCGCCGCTCGACCACCCGCGCCACGACCGAGAGCCCCTCTGCGTCCCCCGGCACTCCCGCCCGCCGCAGCTCCAGCCACACGCCCGCGTCGTACGCGTCCGTCGGCACCAGGCCCCGCACCACGGCAAACGCCGCGCCCCGCGACGCCGAGTCGCTCGCCGCCTCGAGCAGGCGGGATGCCGCCGCCGATCCGTCCACCGTCTCCAGCAGCGACCGCATCTCGTCGATCGCTTCCGCGCCGCCACCCTCGCGGTCCAGGTATGCATCTACCGATAGCGCGCCAAGCCGCACCGCCACGGCGTCGGCGTTGAGCACCTGCGTGCCGGCGCGCACCACGATCCAGCGATCCTGCACGAGCTGTGCGCGTTCGTCAGGCGCGAGCACCACCGACGTCGCGCGCGCTGGAGACCAGGGCGCGTCCGCACGGCCACCGGGCGTCCCGTCGCGCATCAGCACGAACACGCCGAGCGACGCGGCAGCCGCGAGGCCCAACCACGGTCCCAAGCGTCGCGACGTCGTGTGGGGCGCGACATTCGGCACCACTGGGGACGCCCCGCCCGCCGCATCGCCGAGCGACGGACCGGACAACGGCCCACGCTCGCTCGGCGTCTCGTCTCCCAGCGCCTCGTCCCCCAGCACCGCCGCCGCATCGGCCGCCACCTCACGCCAGTCGGGATGCGCCGCCATCTGCGCCAGCACCTGCGCGCGCTCGCGCGTCGACAGTCGCCCGTCGAGCAGCGCGGCCACGCGTTCGGCATCGAGCGGTCGATCAGTCACAGGGCCTCCTCCAAGGGGCCGCGGCCGAGCGTGGCCGCTGCCAGAGATGGACGGACGAGCACGCACGGGTTCCGGTGACGCCCATCACTCGGCCTCCGACACGAGGTCGCGCACCGCCTCGCGCGTCAGTCCGCTCGCCGTCAGCTGCTCCCGCAGTGTACGCAAGGCGCGCTCGACACGTCGATACAGCGGCTTCTGCTCCACACCAAGCACGCGCGCGATCTCGGCGATCGTGCGTCCGTCCAGGAAGCGCATGCTCACGAGCAGGCGGTCTTCCGCATCGAGCGTCTGCAGCGCCGCTTCGAGCACCGATCGCGCGCGCGCCACCGCCAGGTCATGCTCGCCATGCACGACGCGCGCATCGGCTCCGCGCGTGAGCACATCGGGCAGCTCGCTGGCCGCCTCCGTGGACACCTGCTCGGGGCGCAGCGGCTCGCGCGCCGGCAGTTCGCGCAGCATCGCGCGCAACTCGCGCTCCGTGTACGGCTGGTCGTCGCCGGCCAGCAGCTCGGTCACCGCCTCGTCGGCCGAACGTCGCCCACGCGTGACGAGGCGCTCGAGCTGTACCGCCACCGGTCCCAGCCGCAGTGCCGCCGCCGACGGGCGCCAACGCCCGTCGCGCGCCACGAGGTGATCCTTGAGCCAGCTCGCGATCACCACCGCGAGGTAGGTCGTGATCGACGCGTCACCGCGGACCTGCCGGATGGCCGCATACTCCGATTCCACGAACCGCGCGCGCACCGACGCCGCGAAGTCCTCCGCGTCGGCGCCATCCAGCCCTCGGCGCCGACAGAGCGCGGCCGAGAGCCGATCGATGGTGGGCAGCAGTTCGAGAAATCGCGCTTCGGCGGACACGGGGCGGGAGGCGGGGACTCGGCCGTCGTCGAGGCCAAGCTACCGGTCCGTGCAGCGGGGCGGAAGTCAGAGCCGCCCCACCCACTGCTCCCGGCGACGCAGCGCCTCGGCGTAGCACGCGCTCGGGTCGAGCACGCGCCCCACGGAACAGTCGCCGCGCGCCGTCGCCCGCATCACCTGGATCACCTCGCGCGCCGTGATGTTCGGCATGATGAGCATCATCTTGGCCGCCACGTTCGCCACCATCGGAATACCGAACGACACGCCGTCGTCGGCCACCTGCTGGTACTCGGGACCCAGCACCAGGTCGGCTGCACTCGGCGGCACCACCGGCAGCTTCGCCTCGCCGCTCGACACGAACCGCTGATCACGCGCCAGCGCGCTCTTCAGCCGCGCGTTCTCCGGATCAGCCTCGAGCTTCTGTTGCGTGACACGAACGAGCTCGCGGGCCTTGTCGAGCTTGGCGTTCTCCTCGCTGTACAGCTTGCGCAGCCGCTCGTAGTTCTGCTGCTGCGCGAAGGCCATGGACAGGCGCCCCGGCACCTGCACCGACGGCACGTACACATCGATGCCGTCGCCGAACCCGCGGTTGTGCTCGCGGCTGCCGTCCCGCGAACAGCCACCCACGAGCAGCACGTTGCCTTCGGTGAGGCCGAGTCCGCGCAGGTAGTCGGCGCCGAACTCCGTGTTGGCGTTGCCGCTGGTGGCGAGGAAGAGCACGTTCGAGTTGCCGTTCACCAGCGCGCTGATGGCCGGCTCGCTCCACGGGCACACGATGCTCACGTTCACCACGCGCGCGCGCTCCTCGAGGGCCCACTTGAAGGCCGTGGTCCACGCCGAGAGCTTCACGCTGCCGCCTTCCTGTGTGGAGCCCACCTGCGCGTCGAAGATCCGGATCAGGGTGGTGCCCGACGACGCGATCGAGGCGACGTGCGATCCGTGCTGGCCCGTGGTCGATGGCCGGCCCTGCGTGAGCGCGACGAAACCCAACCCCTCCTGGGCGTTGCCGCTGTTGCCCATGCGCGCCTCGAAGAACGCATCACCGGCCGAGTACACGCCACTGTCCACCACGGCCACGTTCATGCTCGACGGCGGCGGCGGAGCGGGGGTGTTGTTCTTGCGCTTGAGATTGCGCGCGCGCTCGTAGGCGGTCGCGAAGGCGGAGTCGGTGGCGGTGACACCCTGAGCCAGGATGCTGTAGACGCCGTCGGAGAGTTCGGGCACGAATCGCTCGGAGAAGGGAGACAGGCTAGCATGCACCCGTACCACTGGCAGCGCCAGTGACTCCCGCGCACTCACACCATCACGGCCGCCGCACGATCGCGTACACCCGCACGATCGGACGCCCGTCGGCATCTTCACCGGGCACCGCGACGCGATCGGCGCCCCACCCGAGCGGTGCCCACGGTGACGACGGCCACACACCGCCGTCGCCGCGCACGACATCCAGCCACACGCCGTCCGCGCCGAACAGGTCGAACTCCACCCGGCTCGTGTCCGCGAACGAACGGCGTACCCACGTGCGACCGGCCCGATCGACGTGGAAGTTCTCGAAGGGCGGACGCACGTCGGGGATGAGGTCCACGTCGAACGCGTCGCGCAACACGGGTTCCGGCACCGTGCCCGGTCCCGGCTGCGCCGTCATGCGCGCAATGCGCGCATCCACGAGCGCCTGCTTCTCGGCCGGCGTCACCGACGTCGGGGCAAACGCACGGCCATGGAGTGCAACCGTGTCCGCGCCGTCACGCGTGGTGCGCAACAGGTACTCGCCCGTCCACGCCGTGATGAAGCCGCCGCGCGGATCCACCGCCTGCACGTCGCGCGGCTCGAGCGGCACGGCCACCGTCATGCGCAGAGTGCCGCCATCACGCACCTGCCACAGTCGTGGTGGCGACGAGGTGCGTGTGAGCGCGACGCGAACCGTGTCCGACGCATCGCCCGCGAAGGCGGCACGCACGAAGTGCATCGAAGCGCCTTCGCTCGTGTCCCGTTCGGCGCGCAGGGACGGCAGCACCACGCGCCCGGCGCCATCCACCCCGATGGCCGACCAGTAGCAGCACGCCGTGTGCCGCGAGGCCACGAACGCCCCCGTGCTGATCAGGAAGGTGCTGCCGCGGGCCACCTGCGGATCCTGCACGTACAGCGAGTCGCCGCGCGTGGTGATGAACGCCACGCGGAACTCGCCCGGCCCCTCACCCTCGCGGCCGATCCGGCGCCGGAAGCGCCCGTCCGGCCCGAACACCTTGACATGGGCCGGCGTGCCCTCGGCCACCAGCACCGAGCCATCGTCGGCGATCGTGACGTCGGTCGGACGCAGCAGCTCGACGCTGTCACCCTCCGGGGGCTGGATCTCGTGCAGCAGCTCGAACGCCCACCGTCCGGAGTCGGCGGGCGTCGAGGACAGCGTGCGCACCGCGCCGTTCGGCAGCGTGTCCACGGTGACGGCGGAGCGCGAGGCGTCGTCCGCAGGCGCGCAGGCGACGGCGGTCGTGACGAGCGCGGCGATCGCCGTGGCGCGCGTGGTCGGGGGCGAGCGGAACGAGGGCATGTCGCGTTGGACAGCAGGTGGTGCGAAAGGGTTGACTCGCGGGCCTCAACGGAGCCGACGATGCGCCCAGGCCCATCGCCGAGCGTCACTCCCGCAACGCCTCCGTCGGTTGCACCGACAGCGCCCGCCGCGTCGGCACCACGCACGCGATCAGGAACACGGCGGCCATCGCCGTGGTGTACGCGCCGAGCGTGAGCAGCTGGCGCACCGACGGCACCCCGTTGTCGGTGCCACCGAGCAGGGCCCACACCAGCACGGTGCCCGCGAGCAGCCCCCACCCGAGCTGGCGCAGCGGCTGCCGGAACACGGCCCGGATCACGTGCCGACGCGTGGCGCCCAGCGCAACCCGCACGCCGATCTCGCGCGTCCGTCGCGACACGGCGTACGACATCACCGCGTAGATCGACACCAGCGAGAACACGAGGATCATCGCACTCACGAGGCTCGTCATCCGCACCCAGAACGCGAGGAAGTCGAGCTCGCCATTGACCACGTCGCGGAGCGGCATCAGGTCGGTCAGCCGCAGGGCGGCGTCCACGTCCGTGGCGATCGCACGCACACGTGGAGCGACGTCGCGGGGATCCCCCGTGACATGGATGGCCAGGTGCAGCGGGTGCATGGACTCGCGCACCAGCGGATGATACAGCCCCGCCGGTCCCCATCCCGAGGAGATGCCGGCATCGGGCGCAACGCCCACGATCTCGTACCACGGCTGCGACTCGGGGTCGGTGCGGCTCACATAGCGGACGCGCCGTCCGATCGGATTCGCGCCGCCCATGATGCGATCGACGAACGCCTTGTTCACCACGGCGACGCGCGCGTCGGGATTCGCCTCGCCGGGATGGAACCAGCGCCCCGAGAGCATCGGCACGCCCAGCACGCGGAGATAGTCCGGGTCGACGCTCGACGACCCGACCAGGTGTCCGCGTTCATCGTGCGGCGCGACCGCGCCGGTGTCGATCTCGATCTGTCGGTTGGGATGGTACTGGCGCGGCAGGTACTGCGCCATCACCACGCCGGACACGCCCGGCTCCGATTCGAGGCGCGCCTCGAGTTGCTGCGCCGCCGCGAGGTAGCGCGAGTGGAACGCCGCCGCGCTCGTGTCCACGCCGGACTCCACCGCCGGCGGCTCCATGTCGAGCCGTACGGCGAGATACTGATCCACCGGGAAGGGCAGCGGCTGCGTCTCCAGCGTCACGGCGTCTCGCCGCACGATGAACGTGACCACGGGAAACCCCATCGTCACGGCGAGCTGCACCACGATCACGGCCGTCCACAGCCCGCCGAAGTGCGTGCCGCCCGCCCCCGCCGACGTGTGGCGAAGCCGTTCGCCGAGGTTGCGTGTGATCCGGAGGCCCGGGAGCAGCCCCGCGATCGTGGCGGCCAGCAGCGTGAGCAGCGCCGCGTAACCGACCGTCAGCGGCGAGAGTCGGCCGTCCACCCAGAAGGGGAAGTGGCCGCTCCCATCGGTGAGCTGGTCGCGCATGAGCTCCAGCCCCCATTGCACGGCCCAGCGCGCGGCGGTCAGCCCCACCACGGCGGCAACGACGCCGAGCACGAGCGTTTCCGCGAACATCTGCATCACGATGCGCCGCCGGCTCGCGCCGAGCGCCGATCGCACCACGATCTCGGTCTCCCGCGTGGCGGCGCGCGCGAACATCAGCAGCCCCACGTTGGCGCACACGAGCACGAGCAGCAGCATCACGTACAGGTTGCCCGTCAGCAGCATCAGCGACTGCCCCGGCCCGTTGATCGCGCGCACCGATTCGGCAAAGGTGAAGAGCCGCGGACGCAGGTGCTCGTGTGTGCGCGGGAAGTCGGCCGCAGCGAGCAACCCCTGCGCGGCCACCTCCGCGCGCGCCTGCTCGATCGAGGCGCCGGGCGACAGGCGGCCGACGATGCCGATCGCCGGTCCCTCACGGCGGTCGTACGCGGCCACGTCGAAGCGAAGCGGCACCCACAGCTCCTGCGCGCGCGGGAACGCGAAGCCGGCTGGCATCACGCCCACGATGGTGAGCGGGTCCCCGGCGAGCCGCACCGCACGTCCCACGATGCCGGGGTCCGCGCGAAAGCGACGCTGCCACAGGTCATGACTGATCACGGCCACGAGCGGTGCACCGGGTGGTTCGTCGGACGCGGCCAACGCACGACCGAGCGCCGCGGGAACGCGCAGCGCGCGGAACGCCGTGGCACTCATCTCGGCCACGTTCACCGGCTCGGCCGTCCCCTCGGTGATCATGAGGTTGCGCGTGGACGTGCGGTATGCGCCCAGGTCCTCGACCGACCGCAAGGTGCTGCGCCAGGCCACGAAGTCGTGCGTCACGCGCGGCTCCGACCGGTTCGCCGACGCGTCCCACTGTTCGAGCACCACGAGGCGGCCGGCGTCCGGCAGCGCGATCACGGGGAACACGAGCTGCCGGATCGCTTCGAACGTGCCGGCGCCCACGCAGATCGCAAATGCCATGGAGAAGCCGCCCACGAGGGTGAGCACCGGATACTTCACCAGCATGCGCGCGCCCAGCTTGAGGTCCAGCCACGAGAAGCGCAGTCCGTCGAACCACGCGAGGCCGCGCGCCCGCCGTGCGCTCTCCACATGGAACGCCGTGCTCCCGAACTCGGCGCGCGCCGTGCGCGTCGCCTCGGCGGGCGTCATGCCGGCGCGCACCAGGTCGGCCGCGCGCAGCTCCATGTGCAGCCGGAACTCCTCGTCGAGCTCGGCGTTCACGTCGCGCGTGCGCACCCCGCCACGCCACAGCGAACGTCCGCGCGCCAGCAGTTCGGCGAGCATCGCTCACACCTCCCGCGGCGTGGCGGACAGCGCGAGCGCCACCGCGTCCGACAGTCGTTTCCAGCTCGCCACCTCCTCGCCGAGCACGCGACGCCCGGCGGCCGTGAGGCGGTAGTACTTGGCTCGGCGGTTGTTCTCGGAGGTGCCCCACTCCGTGTCCAGCAGGCCCCGATGCTCCAGCCGCGCGAGCGCCTGGTACAGCGCGCCCTGCTGCACGAGAATCGCCCCGCCCGAGATCTGCTCGATGCGCAGCAACACGCCGTAGCCGTGCAGCTTGCCAAGCGATACGGCCTTGAGAATGAGGACGTCCAGCGTTCCCGGCAGTATTCCGGCAGTCGACATGCTCTCTCCTGAGTAGGTGAGGAGAGGTACGACGGGGGGCGGGCCGCGGTTTCAGCGCGGGGCCGCGACCGCCGTCGCGCCCTCGACACCCCCCCCACCACGCATAGCTTGGGGCGATGCCACGACCGATCGCTTCCGCCACGGATGCCACGCTCACGCAGCTCGAGGCGGAGCTGGCCACGCTCGACGGCGCCGCGCCCGACGGCGAGGCCCGATTCATCCCGGGCTTCTGGAGCGCGCGCGGACGCGCGGACTTCCCGCCGCCGGCGGTGTCGGATCCCGCGGCCTGGGACGGCTCCGCGCATCTGCACGTGCGCCTGGTGCCGGCCGGCGCGACGGCGCGCGAGCAGAAGCAGCTGCTCGCCCGATGGATCGAGGCACTTCCCACGCTGCGCGGAGTCACCATGCTCTGGATCGGCGGCACCGTGCCACAGGCGCTCTTCGATGCCGCGTGCGCGCTGCCGGGGCTCGTGGGGATGCACCTCGTCACCAACCGCGTGCGCGACCTCTCGGCGCTTCGCGATGCGACCTCGCTGCGCTACCTCGACCTCGGCGCGTCGTCGTACGTCGAGTCGCTCGAGCCGTTGCGCGCGCTGACCGCGCTCGAGTGGCTGCAGGTCGAGAGTCCCGTGAAGGCGTTCGACGTGGCGCCGCTGGGCGATCTGCGCGCCTTGCGCGGACTCGGCTTCGTGGGCGCCGAGGCGAAGAAGTGGACGGTGCCTTCGCTCTCGCCGCTCGCGGAGTTGACGGGACTGCACTGGCTGCACCTGGGCGGTGTGCATGTGGCCGACGGCTCGATCCGGCCGCTCGGCGCCTTGCGCGCGCTCGAGTGGCTCGGGCTGGCCAACGTGTTCGCCATGGAGGAGTTCGCGTGGCTGTCCACGCGCCTGCCCACGACGCACTGTGACTGGCTGCAGCCGTACTGTCGCTTCCATCGCTCGGTGTTTCCCTGCGCGAAGTGCCGGCGCAACGCACGCGTGATGACGTCGGGCAAGGGAGCGCGACTGCTCTGCCCCTCGTGCGACACGCGCGCGCTGGCCCGACACGTGCACGCGTTCCGGCAGGCCGAGGCCGACGCGGCGCGCACTGCATGACGGCGGCTGCCGGGCACGGTGACCCGGCAGCACACACCCGCGCGCGGCCCGTCAGGCCGCAGCCATCGCCGCCACCTGTTGCTCGAGGGCCTTGGGCCCAGCAAAGAATCCGCCGCCCATCTGCGCCGACATCGGATCGGGCAGGATGTCCTCCGTGCCCGCCTCGACCCCGTCCAGAATCG
>SXGS01533600.1_pt1 | contig 15021 bp, 15 predicted proteins | sample 3174681 | NCBI WGS metagenome assembly SXGS01 (sample SAMN11356861, study PRJNA531348) | freshwater metagenome | isolation source: freshwater sample F1-80 | place: China: Fuxian Lake, Yuxi | collected 2017-12-25 | reverse complement strand
GTGAATTTGCCGCGCGTAATCGCGCTGGTCCACGTCCAGCGGAGTGTCCAGGAGCAGGTCGATGAGGCCGAGCACGGCGTTCTTCGGCGTGCGGATTTCATGGCTCATGGTGGCCAGGAATCGCGCCTTGAGCCGCGCATTTTCATCGGCCAGATCACGGGCGCTTTGCAATTGCTCCTGCGCTCGTTGAAGTGCGGTGATGTCGCGCGAGATGCCGATGAGACCAGTGACATTGCCGGCACGGTTGCGGATGGGCACCTTGGTCACCGATTCCCACACGGCGTTGCCGTGGCCCGCATCCCGCCGTTCCACATGGTTGACCACGGGCCTGCCCGTCAGGACCAACAGCTGCTCGGCTTCGTGAATCTCCCGCGCGCGCGTTGCCGGAAGGAAGTCATATTCTGTGCGACCAATGGCTTCCTCGGAGGCGCGCAGGCCCAGCGAATCGGCGAGGGCCTTGCTGCAGCGGATGAAGCGGGATTCCGTGTCCTTAAAGAAGACTTGGTCGGGAACATTGTCTAGGAGGGCACGAAGCAAGTCGCGTTCAAATGCCAGCAATTCTTCCGCCTGCCTCTGCGCCGTGACATCCCAGAAGATGCACTGGATCCCGGCGAGGCGGCCCTCCGAGTCGTACAAGGGCGTCTTGATGACGTGCACGTAGCTGCGGTTGCCCTCAGTGTTAAGGTGTTCCTCCACCGTTTCGTGCGCCGCGCCGCTGTTCATCACGCGTTGGTCATCGCGGCGGTATTTCTCGGCCAGTTCTGGCGGGAACAGGTCCCTATCGGTGCAACCCTTGATCTCTTCCTGGCGCCGTTTCATGGCCTGGCAAAAACGCTGGTTGGCGAACGTGAAGGTGCCTTCGACATCCTTGCGCAGGATGTTCATCGGGATGTTTTCAACCAGGGAATGATGCAGGAGCTCCGAATCGCGAATCTGCTCTTCCAGTCGTTTGCGCTCGGTGATGTCGACGACGGTTCCCTCGTAGTAACGGAGTTGGCCTTGATCGCCGTGGATGGCGCGGACGTTCTCTGAAATCCACCGGATCATCCCGTCGCGGCGTCGGATGCGCGACTCGAAATTGGTGATCACCCGGTGTTGGGACATGAGGCCAATGAACTCGTCACGACGGCCATGGTCCACATAGAGTTGGCCGGAGATGTCCTGGAGCGATGCGATCAGATGCTCCGGTGAGTCGTAACCGTAAATGGCTGCCAACATGGGATTGGCCGCAAGGTAGTGGCCATCGGGCGTGGTGCGGAAGATGCCTTCGACGGCGTGGTCAAAAAAACTGCGGTAATGGTCACTCACCATCTGCGTTGTGGATGCGGGCGATGGATCCATGAGTTTGAAAAACCCCGTGGCCGGCTCATGCCAGAGCTGTGGTGGCCGTGCCCAAAAGCATCACTGCAACCTCAAACCGTGGCAAGCGTTGACTGGATGGAAGCTCGCGGTGGTGAACACCGATGCCGCATGGGGGAAGATTTGTTGACATGCGGTGAATAACCGGGATAGGGTCAACTCCTCAAGGGGAGGGAACAATTCAAGGAGGCAAGGAATGAGGAAGAATACTCTATTGTTTTGTCTGGCTGGGCTTCTCTTAACGCAAACCGGCTGCATTCTCTGCGGACTGGCGGCTGCCGGCAGTACAGGGGCAGGCGTAATGGCCTATCGAATGGGTGATTTGGAGGTGACGGATCCCGTCACCTATGACGAGGCCTTCTCGGCCGTGGACTCCACTATTCAGGAGTTGGGAATGCAAGTGGTGAAACGGGAGAAGCAGCCCTTGATCGGCGAAGTGCGCGCCGACAGCCACTTTGGAAAAGTCACCTACAATCTGGCGAACAAGGGTGAAAAGCTCACCCGGATTAGCATCCGTGTGGGCACGTTCGGAGATCCCGCCTCGCAAGGACAGATTTACGCCAAGCTGAGAACCAAGTATGGATCGGGGCCCAAGATCGATCCTGCCACGGGGCTGCCCACAAAATAGCAGGCATTGGCTAGGCCGTCTTCTTGGCAGCGGGAGCGGCGCACAGGTAATCCAGATATTCGGTGAGGCGCTCGCGCATTTGACGGCGCGGCACGATGGCGTCAATCAATCCCCGGTCGGCGAGGAACTCCGCCGTTTGAAATCCCTTTGGCAGCTCCGCCTGAGTGGTGTCTTTGATGACACGCGGCCCGGCGAAGCCAATCATGGCTTTGGGTTCTGAGATGATGAGATCGCCCAGGCTGGCATAACTGGCCATTACGCCCGCCGTGGTTGGATGGGTCAGCACACTGATGTAGGGCGACTTGCTACGGCCGTGGTAGGCAATGGCCGCGCTGGTCTTGGCTAGCTGCATGAGGCTAAACATCCCCTCGTACATGCGCGCGCCGCCGCTGCTGGAAATGATGATGAGCGGGATGCGCTGGAGAGTGGCGGCCTCGATGAGGCGCGTGATTTTTTCCCCCACCACCGAGCCCATGGATCCTCCGAGAAAGTTAAAGTCCATCACCCCCAAGGCGACGCGGTGGGCACCCATGCGGCAGAATCCTGTGATCACAGCGTCGCAGAGACCCGTGCGGCTCTTGTGTTTTTCCAGCTTGGCGGCGTACGAATCGGTGCCGGTAAACTCAAGCGTGTCCACACTGGTCATGTGCGCGTCAATCTCCTCGAAGGAACCCGGCTTTGCCAGTGACTCGATGCGTTTTCGGGCGCACAGCGGGAAATGAAACTGGCAGTGCGGACAGGTTTTAAGCTGCTCCTCAAGTTCCTTGTCGAACACCATCTCGCCGCATTCCGGACACTTGGTCCACAGCCCCTGAGGGATGTCGCGCCGTCGCGACTTGTTCGCGGCCACCCTGGGTTTTCTTGCGAATGAGGTGTCCAATTGCGCCGGAGGCGGCGTCAGTGCCGGCTCCGGCGGTCGCGAATCCGGGGTCGGCGGCGATGGGTCGGTCATAGTCGGCCGGCCATGCAGGGATGGTCGGGACAGGGAAATCCTTCGCCGCTCACGCTCCGGGGCTCAAGCTTAAAGTTCCGCCCAAGGCGCGCGCAACGGTGCAGGCCACCACGCGTGCGGCGCCGGCCGCGCGCAATGCCTTGGCGCACGCATTCAAGGTGGCTCCGGTTGTCATCACATCGTCAATGAGCAGCACGCGCTCGCCGGATGCACTCGCAGTGGGATGCGGTGCGAAGGCACCGGCGACATTTCGCAATCGCGCGCTCCGCGAAAGGCCCGCCTGTGCATCGGTGAAACGTACGCGACGCACCGCGCGATTATTCATGGGCAGTCCCAGTTGCCGGGCGACCGAGGCAGCCAGCGGCTCCGACTGGTTAAATCCGCGCTCGCGCTCTTTGAGCGGGTGGAGGGGGACAGGGATCACGCAGTCAAAGTTCTCTCGCGAAAGGACGGTCGAAACGACCCCTTGAAGCAGGTGTTTGAGGAAGGGCTCGAAATAATTTGCCTGCGCGTACTTGAACTGGTGGATCACCTGCGACAACGGATCGGAAAACCGCGCCGCAGCGCGGGCGTGATCGATGTGCCAGCTTACGCCGCGGCAATGGCCGCATGAAGTCAAAGAATGCACTTCACCTTCAAAGGGGGTGCCACAGCGCTCGCAACAAGGGTCGGCGATGAGGGAGACCTTGGTTGTGCAAGGCCCGCAGACATAGCCTGCCTTGCGTCCCGCAGCGTTCTCGAGGCAGACCTGACACAGCGGCGGGTACGCAAGGCCGAGACCGCTTTCAAGCCAGTCAGGCAGGGCGGCTATGATGGTCTTGCTCATCGCGCCCCTTTTTAAAGTGATGCAAGAGTGCAACCGAAAAAAAGACTGCCGTCACGACCCAGCTTTCGAGGAAGTCGCCTTGGCCCCAAAGCAGCGAGGGCGGGGTGGGGGAGCCAGTTGTTGAAGAGCGCGTCAGAACTGCTTTCAAGGTTTTGCCTCCGACAATCCACGCGGCGTGCATTCCCATGGAGGCGTACAGGCTGCCCGTTCGCTGGTACAGGCTGCAAAGAATGTAACCGGCAAAGCACAAGGTCAGGAACTTTGGCGCAAAGCCGGGCTTAGAAAGCTGCATGGGAATGTCCGCCATGACATCCAAGCCGGCGTGCCAAGTGATGGGAGATGGGTTGGGTGAGCGGGGGTCCAAAAAATGCGCCGCGGCAAACATCACCGAGGCCAGCATCGCAGCGTGGCGCCAGTTCATCGAACGGCGCAGGATACCAAACAAGGTGCCGCGAAAGAGCAGATCCTCGAGCACGGGCACCAGCAGGGCGGCGATCAGTGTGGAGCGGGCGTGGCGGGCCCAGTCCACCTCGAATTGGAAGCTCCATGGAGACTCCGGCGTGGTTGCGGCGGCCAGCGCCACCACGGCGACCATGCACATTCCGCTGGCAGCGGCGCCGAGCCATTGCCATGCCTCGCCCCCGCCGCGGCCCAAACCGACGGAAAGGGCTTGAGTCATTCCCTGCCAACGCAGCAATGGCCAGATGAGGCCCAGCGCGAGAATCAGCTGGCAGCGATTGACGTAGCGGTGAAAGTCGTCGTGGCGCGCCAGAAAGGTGATCTGGGGCAGCAGGCCATCGGGGGAGTGAACAAGGTGCCATGCTGCCGGAGCAAGCAAGGCGCCGGCTCCCAGCGCGAGGGCGAAAGATGCAACGATCGCAGAAAGTGTCCGTGCCACGTGTGCCTCTTCAACTACTGTGCCTTGGGGGATGCGCCAACCCTATTTTGGAAAAGATACCGCTGGCGCCTCTCCGGGAATTGTGAGAGAAGGCAGCGGGCATGGGCCTTCAGCGATGGGATCGAGGCATGATCACAGGAACTGAGGGTTAACCATCGAATTTAAGCCGCAAGAAAAGTTTGGCGATTACCGCCTGCTCGAGCGCATCAGCTACGGCGGGATTGCAGCAATCTGGCACGTCACTGACGCCCATGGGCGCGATTTTGCCCTGCGTGTTCTGCACGAGGATTTCAAGGGCGATTCTGCAGGGCCGGGCATGTTTCGGCGAGGCTGCGATGTGATTGCCGGCTTGCCGCCCCATCCCAACATCATCAGGCACATTTCCCACGGAACCCACCAAAAGCGGGACTACATGCTGCTTGAATATGTCGAAGGCGCCAACCTTCGCCAACTGCTCATCAGGAAGGACCCGCTCATTGAGGACAAGCTCAGCGACTTCATCCTGGAAATCGCCGAGGCGCTGGCCCACCTGCATGCAAACGACTGGATGCATCTGGACCTCAAGCCGGAGAATCTGGTCGTCAGCCGCAGTGGCGTGCTCAAGTTATGCGACTTTGACACGACCCTGCCGATTCCAGCCACGCCCATCAAACTCCCCAAAAAATCCGGCACGCCTCTTTACATGCCGCCGGAGGTGTTCAACGGCTGGGGGGTGGATCAACGCGCGGACATCTACTCCTTTGGCGTCACGGTTTACGAGTTGGTGACGCAGTCCAAGCCCTTCGAAGGGGACCGTCCCGAGGAGATGTTGCGCAACCAGCTCGACGCGCGTTATCACATCGTGCGCCCACGCGATTTGAACCCGGGCGTCCCCATCCTTCTGGACTCGCTTCTGATGAAGTGCCTGGCCTACCTGCCCGAACGGCGCTACGCCTTCATGGCCCACGTGCTTCGAGACCTGTACAAAGCGCTGGGCGTCCGGTAAACCCACCGCGTGCGGATTGACGCGCACCAACATTTCTGGCGCTACACGCCCGACCGGTATCCGTGGATCGGGCCGGCAATGGATGCGCTCCGGCGGGATTTTCTTCCCTCCGAGCTGGCCGCGCTCCAGGCGCCCATGGACTTCTGCGGCAGCATCGCCGTGCAAGCCCGCCAGGATGAGGAGGAGACACGCTGGCTGCTCGAACTGGCCGATGCCCATCCGCACGTGCTGGGTGTCGTCGGCTGGGTGGATTTGCGTGCCCCCAACGTGGACGATTCCCTTGCGCGATTTGCGGCGCATCCACGCTTTGTCGGAGTGCGCCATGTGGTGCAGGACGAGCCCGATGATCAGTTTCTACTCGGCAAGGAATTCATGCGTGGGCTCGCCCGTTTGTCCCGCCATGGCCTTGCGTACGACTTGCTCATCTATCCACGCCAGCTTGCGGCCGCGGTGGAGCTTGTGCGTCGGATGCCCGGACAGCGCTTCGTGCTCGACCACGCCGCCAAGCCGAGCATCAGGGCAGGAGCATTGCAGCCGTGGGCGGAACAGATTGAGAAACTGGCGTCCCTCTCCAATGTCTGGTGCAAGGTCTCAGGTCTGGTCACCGAAGCGAATTGGGACACATGGGCCGCCTCAGATTTGCACCCCTATTTGGAGGTGATCTTCGGTGCCTTCGGGCCGGACCGGCTGATGGTGGGTTCGGACTGGCCCGTGTGTTTGTTGGCAGGCGACTATGCGCGTGTGATGAATGTGGCGATCGACTACATGCGCCGTCGTGCGCCGCAATCGCTGGACGCCTTCTTGGGAGGAACTGCCGCCGCGTTCTACCTAAAGCCTTCCAAACTCAATGCTCCATGAGCGCGAGCCTGCTCCAACGCTTCTGGTTCCTAGTGGCTTTAATGGCAGTGCTGTTGTTGGGGCTGGTCTGGCCGGAGGGCGGAGTACAAATCCGCCAGGCCGGATGGATTATTCCCACACTCGTCGCCCTTGTGCTGGGTCTCTCAGGCTTCATGGCCGACACGCGAACCCTCGTTGGCCAGGCGGCAAACTGGCGGGCCATCCTACTGGTGTTCGCAAGTGTGTACATCGTCGCACCCTTGTTGGCCGGGCAGTTTGCAAAACTCTTCAGCCATGCGATGCCGCCTGCCGCCGCAGCGCAGTTCTTTGAGGCCATGATACTCATGGCTGCGCAATCGAGCACGATGGCATCGGCGATTGCGCTGACCCTGCTGGCGCGCGGCAACGGAGAATTCGCCATCATCGTGGCACTGCTGACCAATCTGTCGACGGTACTTTTTACGCCGCTCATCCTGAGGTTGGCGCTCGACTCGCACGAAGTGGCCTTTGAGACATCCCGGATGATGCAAAGCATGGCGTTGACGGTGGTGTTGCCGGTGCTGCTGGGACAGTGGGCGCGCCGATGGCTTTGGCATCGGACGGTTGCGATGCGCCCGGCACTACGGGTGGCCCCACAGTGCATCGTGCTCGTGTTTGCTTACACGGGCGTGGCCGCCGCCGCACAGAGTCTCAAGGGCGATGTCGTGGTCCTGCTGCGGTATGCCGGCTGCTGTGCCGCGCTTCACATCACATTACTGCTGGGAAATCTGGCAGCCTGCCGTGCGATGGGGTTGGACGCAATGACCCGGACGGCGGCTGTTTTCGCGGGGGCGCAAAAGACCCTTCCCAACGGCATCTACCTGTGGGAGCGGTTTTTTCCGGCCAATCCACAGGGAGCGGTGGCGCTCATCTTCTATCATGCCATCCAGCTTTTTGTGGACACGCTGCTGGTGGGTTGGTTTGACAGGCGTCAGGATGCGCGTGGTGATGAGCGCGGCGGCGCTCGTGATTTTTGATTGCCCAGTCTCGAGGGCTTCAGCCACACTCATCACCATTCTGGAGAGGTGGCCGAGTGGTTGAAGGCACAGGTTTGCTAAACCTGCGTAGGGGTAAAACCCTACCGGGGGTTCGAATCCCCCTCTCTCCGCCATGCTTGTCATGCAAAACCAACCGCATATTCCACTGTGCGTGGCACTGCTGACGCTGCTCGCGACGGCCTGTGGCACCTTTGATCGCGAGTGGCAACAGGCGATGGGGAGGCCCTCTGCCGGTGTGTCCGGCGCGTGGGTAGGCCAGTGGCATAGTGACCACAACGGGCATGAGGGTGCTCTGCGCTGCGTCATCACGCCCAAGTCCCCGGAGTTGGTGAACGCACATTTTCAAGCCCGATACATCCAGTGGTGCCTCCCCTTGAGTTTTTCAAGCCGGTTGGACATGCTGCGACGTGAGGACAACGGCACGAGTCGCTTCACTGGCTCGGCAGACTTGGGCTGGCTGGCTGGAGGCGTGTATCGCTATGAGGGCAACGGCACCGCGCAGGAGTTGATGTTCGACTTTCGAAGCGCCGGTGACCATGGGACCTTCCGCCTTCGTCGGCCACAGTGACGCATGTCGGCACTCACCCACCTGGAGTGCGCCCTCTGCGGGAAGCACTACCCAGCTCGCCAGCCTTGGAATCTCTGCGTGGATTGCGGGCGCCCGCTTTGGGTGCGCTACGATCTTAAGGAAGTTGCCCGGCAATTCACCAAGCCGGAGCTCTCCCAAAGGCCGGCCACCATGTGGCGATATCGGGAACTCTTGCCCGTGGATGCGCACACCGACATCGTTTCACTGGGCGAGACGATGACGCCGCTTTTGGAAGCGCCGCGATTGGCCGCACAATTTGGCCTGAGCAATCTGTTTATCAAGGACGAAAGCCGGCTGCCCACGGGCAGTTTCAAGGCACGAGGCATGGCACTGGCGGTGACGATGGCCAAGAGTTTTGGCCTTTCGACTCTGGCAGCGCCCACGGCGGGCAACGCTGGCGGCGCACTGGCCGCTTACGCTGCGAGGGCAGGGCTGCAGGCGTGGATTTTTATGCCGGAGGATTCACCGGCCATCAATCAGAAGGAGTGTGCGTTGGCGGGAGCACGCGCATTCGCCGTCAATGGGCTCATCGATGACTGTGGCAGGCTGGTGCGCGAGGGTGCGTCCGCCATGGGTTGGTTCGATTTCTCCACGCTCAAGGAGCCCTACCGCATCGAAGGAAAGAAGACGATGGGCCTTGAATTGGCCGAGCAGTGTGACTGGGTTCTTCCGGATTGGATTTTCTATCCCACCGGCGGCGGCACGGGCCTCCTTGGCATGTGGAAGGCGTTTGAGGAGCTGGCGGCCATCGGATGGCTTAGGGGGAGCAAACGCCCGCGCATCGTGGCCTGTCAGAGCGACGGCTGCGCGCCCATCGTCCGGGCGTGGGATGCCGGGGAAAGGTTTGCCAAGCGGTTTGAAAATGCGCGGACGATCGCCAGTGGTTTGCGTGTGCCCCAGGCCGTGGGAGATTTTATGATTCTGGATGCGCTACGTGCCAGCGATGGCGTTGCCGTAGCCGTGGCCGAATCGGAAATCCCCGGATGGATGAGTCTTGGCAATTCGGAAGAAGGCATTGCCGTTTGCCCTGAAACGGCCGTGTGTCTGGGTGCGCTGCATCGGCTGGTGGGGCAGGGGAGGATCGGCCGAGAGGACCGCGTGGTGATTTTCAACACGGGCGCGGTTCACAAATATCCCGAAGCCATCGGCGCGACGCTGCCGCGCATCGACCTCAGGGAGCCAGTGGACTGGGAGAAGCTGGCTCGTCGCGGGGCTTGAGCTGGGGAAAGAGGATGACGTCACGGATGCTCTCCTGACCGAGCAGCATCATGCAGAGACGGTCGATGCCGATGCCAATACCTCCAGCGGGCGGCATGCCGTGTTCCAGCGCCACGAGGAAATCCTCGTCGAGTTTTTGCTGTTCTCCTCCGGCTTGATGCTGGAGTCGCTCGCGCTGTTCGATGGGGTCATTTTGCTCTGTGTACGCGGGGGCAATCTCCTGTCCATTGATGCAGCACTCAAACACCTCGACCGTATCGGGGTCATCACCAGAAATCTTGGCAAGCGGCACCAACTCTTTGGGAAGGTGCGTCACAAACGTGGGTTGGATGAGCGTGGGTTCGATGAGCTTTTCAAACACGGCGCTGGTGACTTCAAAGTCCTCTCCCGCGGCAGCAAGATCGATCCCCAGCTTGGCCGCGCGCTCGCGTCGCTGCTGGGGCACGATCTTAAACCAGTCGTCCCCCGCTTTCTCGCGCACGAGATCCTTGTAGCGCGCCCGACGCCATTCCGGAGTCAGGTCGATGGTGCGAATGACTCCGCCGTCGGCATCCTTGTGCTCAATACGCAACGTGCCCAGCACCATCTGCGCCACATGGCAGATCAGCGACTGGCACAGTTCCATCATCGTCTCGTAGTCGCCGTAGGCTTGGTAGGCCTCCAGCATCGTGAACTCCGGATTGTGCCGCCTCGAGATACCCTCGTTCCGAAAGTTTCTTCCCATCTCAAACACGCGGTCAATGCCGCCCACAAGCAGCCGCTTCAAGTACAACTCGAGCGCGATGCGCAGAAAGAAATCCCGCCCGAAGGTATTGTGGCGCGTCACGAAGGGTCGGGCTGCTGCGCCACCAGGAATGGCCTGCATCATCGGCGTTTCCACCTCTGCAAACCCGCGCCGATGCAGGAAGGCTCGTATCTCGTGGACGATGGCGCTGCGTTTGAGAAACGTCTCCCGCACCTCATCGTTGGACATCAAGTCCAGGTAACGCTGGCGGTAGCGTGTCTCGGTGTCGGAGAGTCCATGCCACTTGGCCGGTGGCGGACGCAACGCCTTTGCCAGCACCACATACTCGCTCACTCGGACGCTGATCTCTCCGGTCTTGGTTTTGAAAAGGGTGCCGCGCGCGCCGACAAAATCCGCTAGATCCAGATGTCTGAAGCGAGCATAGGCGGCCTCTCCCACATCATCCTTGCGAACGAAGAGTTGAAGGGCACCGCTTTGATCCTTCACATGCGCAAAGGTTGTCTTGCCCATGTCCCGAAGCGAAACCAACCGGCCTGCAACGGCGACGGCGCGGCCTTCCACAAAATCCGAATGGCTGTTGGCGCACGGCTCGCTCGGAGTGAACTTGGCGCGAAAGGGATCGACTCCCTCGGAGCGCAGGGACGCGAGCTTCGACCGGCGTTGCTCGATGAGTGGATTGGATTCGTCCATCGGATGGGCAATGAATACGGATTGCAGAACAAAGCGCAACCCTTTGTGCGCCATGCCGGAGGGAAGAAGGGATGTTGCGGCGCGGCAGGTGTCGTGGCATCGTGCGCACATGAAACTCCTCGTGACTTGTGCGGCGGTTGTGATTGCCTTGGGAATGCAAACGGAGGTTGGACGCGCCGCGGAAAAGCCGCCGGTACGCAAGCTGCGCCATGTGGTTTGCGTCAAGTTCAAGGACGGGGTGTCAAAGGCACAGAGCGACCGCATCATCGTGGCGTTTGCGGCGCTGCCTTCAAAGATCCCGCAGATTCGCGAATTTGAGTTTGGCGCCAACAACAGCCCGGAGGGGTTGAACAAGGGTTTCACCCACTGTTTCATCCTGACTTTTGACACCGAGAAGGATCGCGATGCGTATCTTCCGCACGCCAGTCATCAGGAGTTCGTAAAAATCATCAAGCCGGTGCTCGATGAAGTCCTCGTGATCGATTACTGGCAGGAGACTAAGTCTTCATCACCGTGAAGATGAGCAGCACTGCGATGGCGATTCCCACGATGACAAGGATGATGTTGAAGACCTTGGTTCCGAGGCTCTTCTTGTGCTTGAAGGGGGAGTGAACGTCGCCAGCGCCGCTGCGCACCGCTCCGGGACGGATGCCCGTGGGCGACACCATGATGACGGCCGTGGTTCGTTTGGTGGGGGCGGGCACCACGCCGTTGCCCAATTGCATGACGACGGAGCCCAGCCGGAAGATGGTGCCCATGGGCAAGGCGGCCTCAGTGACGGGCTCGTCGTTGATGAAACTCCCGTTGGTGGAATCCAAGTCCTGATAGCTCACCGCCCCTTGAGCCACGACGAACTGCCCGTGATTGCCAGACAATGAAGAATCGGGGACGTGAATGGCGTTGTCGTCATCACGACCGATCGTGTTGACGCCTTCGCGCAACTGGAAGGATTTGTTGGGAAATCCTTCGGTAAGTATGTAGATCGTTGGCATGCCTCGAACTGCCACCACCTACCCGTGGACTGCTGGCAAACTGCATCACAATTTTCGCGGTGTCAATGTTAGACTTGCCTAACAAGATCGCGGAATCTTGCAAACAGTGGCGAGGCGTCATGGGGGCCCGGTGAGGCTTCCGGATGATACTGCACGCTAAAAATGGGGCGGTGGCGGTGGCGCATGCCTTCAACCGTCTGGTCGTTGAGGTTAATCCTGTCCACCACCGCTTCGGTCGGAAGCGTCGCAGGATCCACAGCAAAGCCGTGGTTCTGGGAGGTGATTTCAATCCGCCCTGACTCCAAATCCTTGACGGGCTGGTTGGCGCCACGGTGCCCAAACCGAAGCTTGAAGGTCTTCCCTCCAAAAGCCTGGCCGAGAATCTGGTGACCCAGACAGATTCCGAAGATAGGCATTCCATGCTTCACTAGTTTTGACGCAGCCTCGACGGCGTAACCCAGCGCAGATGGATCGCCTGGCCCATTGGAGAGGAACACGCCAGCAGGTTTCCTGTGGATGACCGTTTCTGCTGGCGTCGTTGCCGGCACCACATGCACCGCAAACCCATGCTGGCGCAGGCAACGCAGGATGTTGTACTTGATGCCGAAGTCGTAGGCCACGATGGGAATGTCGGCCGGTGGCAGTGCGGCACCAGCCCCCGCAAGCCTCCCGCCCTTCGACAGCGCAAAGGGCTCGCTACACACGCCGTGTGTTTCCCAATCGAACGCTTGGGGGTGGGTCACCTCTTTGACAAAATCCACGCCCGCCATTCCATGCCAAGCCGCCGCCCGATTGTTGGCCTCGGCTTCCGTGCAATCTTGGGTGGAAATAAATCCCTTCATTGCGCCCCGCGTGCGCAGCCGTTTGGTCAGCGCACGGGTGTCGATGCCTTGGATGCCAGGAATGCCGTGTTCCTTGAGATAGGCATCGAGAGATTGGGTGCTGCGCCAACTGCTGCTGAGCGGAGAGAGCTCGCGCATGACAAAACCTGCGACGTGAGGCTTCCACGACTCCACATCCTGCGCGTTGACACCGTAATTCCCGATCTCGGGATAGGTCATCGTCACGATCTGCCCTTTGTAGGAAGGATCGGTGAGAATCTCCTGATAGCCGGTCATGGAGGTGTTGAAGCAAACCTCACCGCAGGCGCTGGCTTGTGCGCCCACGGCCTCTCCGTGGAACACCGTGCCGTCCTCAAGTGCCAGAATTGCCCGCGACCCATTCTCCATGGCGGGCGGATGCTAGGGGCAGCGCGTTCTCGGGGCAAGCGGTAAGCAAAAACGCGGGGAGCGAAGCCCCGCGTTGGCAAAGTCTGGCTGAGAAATCCGGCTATTTGAGGGCCTTCAGCTTGGCGATGTACTCGGTGACGCTCTCGCCGCCAAAGCCCACGTCCTTGAGCACCTGCTTGCCACTGGCATCAAACACCAGAACCATCGGCACGCCATCCAACTTGTACTTCTTTGACTGGCTGTCGTTGTACTTGCGCTGCGCCTCATCCAGCGTTTTCTTGCGGGGAAAATCAATTTCCACGAGCACCAGGCTCTCCTTGGCGAACTTGGCAAACTCCTCGGTGCTCAGCACCTTTTTCTTGAGCGCGATGCACGGCGGGCACCAGTCCGACCCCGTGAACTCGACGAACAGCAGCTTGCCCTCCTTTTTGGCCTGCTCCTGTCCCTTCTCGATGTTGGTCAGCCAGCCTTCAGCAGCGATGGATTGAAAGGCCGACAAAAGGCAGGCGGTCAGGATGAGTGTGGTTCTTTTCATGGCAGTATGTGGAGTTCTTGGATGACTGCATCCTAGGCTCTGGCGCCTAGGCTTGCCAGACAATTTTGCCAGCCACGATGGTGGTGGTGGCACAACCGCGCAGCGCCCAGCCCTCGAAGGGTGAATTGACCGACTTGCTGGCCGTTTCGGCGGCGGAGTACATCCAAGGACGGTCGATATCCAGCACCGTCACATCCGCATCGGCGCCAGGGGCGAGCGTGCCTTTGGCCAATCGCAACAGGCGGGCGGGTGCCACGGTAAACTTTTTTATCAATGACGCCAAGTCGAGCCTGCCCGTGTGATAGAGGTACGTCAGCGACAGGGGCACCTCGGTTTCCAGTCCGGTGATGCCAAAGGGCGCGGAGTCAAACTCCACCTCCTTTTCATGGCGGCTGTGCGGAGCGTGATCGCTGCAAAGAATGTCCAGCGTGCCATCACAGAGCCCTTCGAGAACGGCCTCTCGATCACGCGCCGAGCGCAGCGGCGGGTTCATTTTCAAATTGGTGTCATAGGCCGGCCACGCCGGGCGTCGAGGCTGGGGCAGCAGGGCAGCGCCGTCGGCAGCCCAGAATTGTTCGCTGCCCGCCACGGCCGCGTCGGTCAGCACAAAGTGGTGCGGGCAGGCCTCGCCGGAGATGGGAATGCCACGCGCGCGGGCCTCGCGCAGCAAGCGCACTGCGCCCGCCGAGCTGACGTGCTGGCAATGGATGTGGGTGCCCGTGAGTTCCGCCAACTGGATGTTGCGGGCCACGATCAAATCCTCGCCCACTGCCGGCCAGCCTTTGAGTCCCAAATTGAGGCTCCAATAGCCTTCGTGCATCACGCCGCCGCTCACGGCCAGATAATCCTGGCAATGATCCATTACTGGCAGGTCGAACATCCGCGCATACTCCAGCGCCCGGCGCATGAGTTCGTTGTTCTGCACGCAATGCCCGTCATCGGTAATGGCGACGACGGCGGCCTGCTTGAGCGAACCAATGGGTGCAAGTTCCTCGCCGGCGATCCCCTGCGTGATGGCGCCGGCGATGAAGACATTCACGGCCGCCTCGCGCTCGGCTTTGTCACGTATCCACGCCACCGTTGCCGCATTGTCGATGGCCGGCGACGTGTTGGGCATGCACACCACGCTGGTAAACCCGCCGCGCGCCGCAGCCGCCGTGCCGCTGGCGATGGTCTCCTTGGCGGATCCGCCGGGCTCACGCAGATGAACGTGCAGATCAATCAGACCGGGGCAGACCACCTTGCCCGAGCAGTCGAGTACTTGCGGTGCATCAGCCAGGGCTACCGCGTCGCCCACTGCCGTGATCTTGTCATTCGAGATCAGGACATCAGCAACCTGGTCAAAGCCCCGAGAGGGATCCAGAACGCGCCCGCCTTTCAACAGCAGCAAACTCATCGCTAGGGCGTGAGCATAAGGGCTGGTTCATTGACAACGCAAGGTCTCACGCTAAAGTCGCGGGGCGTTCGCGGGTGTAGTTCACTGGTAGAACGGCAGCCTTCC
>SXGS01326510.1_pt1 | contig 15025 bp, 12 predicted proteins | sample 3174681 | NCBI WGS metagenome assembly SXGS01 (sample SAMN11356861, study PRJNA531348) | freshwater metagenome | isolation source: freshwater sample F1-80 | place: China: Fuxian Lake, Yuxi | collected 2017-12-25 | reverse complement strand
TCGGTCGAGATGTTTGAGCACATGCGGAACTACGAACGGCTGCTGGAACTAATCGCGTCGTGGCTGAAGCCGGACGGCAAACTCTTCGTGCATCATTTCTGTCATCGTCATTTCGCGTACCCGTTTGAAACGGTCGGCGACGCGAACTGGATGGGCCGCTACTTCTTCACCGGCGGCTTGATGCCGACCGAACACATGCTGAAGCACTTCGATCGGCACATGACGGTGACTCGGCAATGGCGCTGGGACGGCACGCATTATCAACGGACGTCCGAAGCGTGGCTCGCGAATCTGGATGCTCGCCGCCGCGAGGTGATGCCGATTCTGGAAGCGACCTACGGCCCGACCGAAGCTCGCCGCTGGTTTCACCGCTGGCGGATGTTTTTCCTCGCCGTGGCCGAACTGTTCGGCTACGCGAACGGCAACGAATGGTTCGTGTCGCATTCGTTGTTGGTGCGTCGATAAATCAGCCGGAACGCGCTAGCGTCCGGTTCGGAAGGTCAAATGACACTCGAACCGGACGCTAGCGCGTTCCGGCTGATAGGTCGCCCACAATTCGTAACGTGTGCTACATCAAACAATACTCAGTCCTCAATCGTCAGATCACATCCAATGACACCGCTTGCCACAATGCTGCTGACTTCGCTGCTGGTCGTGCTCGCCACGATGACGGCGTTGTGGATGCTGAGCCTCGCGATGCGAAACGCCAGCATCGTCGATCCGTTTTGGGGGACGGGCTTCATCCTCGTGACGTGGCTGACGGTCGCGAGTACGCCGCCGGCGTGGTCAGTCGCTCGGTCATGGTTGCTCGCGGCGCTGGTGACAGCGTGGGGCTTGCGTCTGTCACTGTATTTATTGTGGCGAAACAGCGGTCACGGCGAGGACCGCCGCTATCGAGCGATGCGCGATCATCACGGCCCGCGCTTCTGGTGGGTCAGCCTGCTGACTGTCTTCTGGCTGCAAGCCGTCATTCTGTGGATCGTGTCGCTGCCGATTCAGGCCGCGATGCTCGCTGATCCAACCAATGCCGTGCTTGTTCAATCGTCGGGACTGCCGCTCGGCTGGCTCGATGTCATCGGCACAAGCATCTGGCTAATCGGCTTCCTGTTCGAGTCGTTCGGCGATTTCCAGATGTCGCGTTTCCAGGCCAATCCCGTCAACGTGGGCCAAGTCATGGACCGAGGCTTGTGGCGATATACTCGGCATCCCAATTATTTCGGAGACTTTTGCGTCTGGTGGGGCCTGTTCCTGATCGCCGCCGGGGCCGGAGCCGCGTGGACCATGTTCAGTCCATTGCTGATGTCATTCCTGTTGCTCAAAGTCTCCGGCGTGACGCTGCTGGAAAAGACCATCACGAGTCGCCGCCCCGATTACGCCGCGTATCAAGCCCGAACCAGTTCATTCTTCCCGTGGCCGCCGAGCAACTCACCCGCTATTCAATCGCGCGGTGCAGAATGAGCGATGGCAATCACTCCAATTTTCAAGGAGGCGGTTGACGGAGAACGAACTGGAGCCTCGTCGCGCAGGGCCGAAAGGTTTTGGCGCTCGACGAACGGGGTGACTTGCTGATGATGAAAGCAAAGCCCGAAAAGTTTGATCTGCTCGGCCAGAGACACGTCAGCGATTGGATGACGTGGGCGCATCTGGCGGTCTGCGATGGTGAAGTCTTCGTGCGAGACCTCAAGGGACTGACGGTTCATCGTTGGGTCGAAGAATCTGGCACGTCAATACGGCCGCAGCCCCGGCAGTCCAACTCGCGTCACAGCGTGAAATGATGTCTCCGATGAAGGTCTGCTCGAAGGCTACAAGTGGTGGCAACTCGATACCAATGTCATGGGTACTTGATTGAGACTTCTTTGTGTCCAAAAAGTGAATGAATGGGTGACTGATTGTTCGATGCCTTGGTAGGATGGCTGGAAAGTCGATTCCACAAAGACTCCCCGCTTTTCCTGTGAGACTCCTGATGGCGTTACAAATGTCTCAAATGCTGGTCGTGTTGTGCGCGACGGTCATCGCTGTTCTCTCGTCACCGCAAACCCAAGCGGATCAGTTGCCAATTTCAGGGAACATTCAAGCCGTCCCGTCCACACTGAAACTGATTCATCACCGCCACGAGCACTCGTTGACGGTCAGCGGCCGAACGGCGGACGGCTTTGCAGTTGATCTGACTCAGCAAGCCACGCTGACCAGTGCCGATCCAACAATCGCGGTCGTCGAGAACGGTTGGGTGAAGCCGTTGAAGTCGGGGCAGACGCAGATCACCGTGCAAGCGGCGGGACAGACAGTGCAAGTGCCGGTCAACGTCGAGCTGCCGGCAGCCGAGAAGCCGTACAGCTTTCGACATGAAGTCATGCCGGTGTTGTCCAAGGGTGGCTGCAACATGGGGGCGTGCCACGGGTATTCGCTTGGCAAGAATGGATTCAAGCTGTCGCTGCGCGGGGGCGAGGCGACTCAGGATTATCAGGCGGTCTTCGGCGATCAGTTTGGACGCCGCGTCAATCTGCTCAAGCCGAGCGAGAGCCTCTTGCTGAGCAAGCCGATCGGCGACGTGCCACATCGCGGAGGGATTCGGATCGCGAAAGGTTCGTTGTCGCAGAAGATTCTGCAAACGTGGATCGAGCAAGGGGCGAAGAGCGATCTCGATGACAAGGCCGAGGTCGAATTCGTCCGCGTCTTCCCGGAGCGATTCGTGCTCGAACCGGGCATGTCGCATCGCTTGCAGTTGGTCGCGCATTACACCGACGGCACGACGCGCGATGTCACCAAGCTGGCGATCTTCAACGTCAATACCGAAGGGGTTGCGGACGTCACCGACGTCGGTCATGTGACAGCTCGCGAGGTGGGCGAGTCGGCGGTGGTTGCTCGCTTTGAGAGAAAGTTCGCCGCCGCGCGGTTGATCGTGCTGCAACGCAAGCCGGACTTCAAACCGACTCCGGTGCCGACTGAACACTTCGTCGATCAGCATGTTGTCGCGAAGCTCAACGACTTGAAGATCACTCCGTCGGAATTGGCGAGCGACGAAGAGTTCCTGCGGCGCGTGTCGCTCGACCTGATCGGTTTGCAGCCGACGGCGGAAGATGTCCGAAAATTTCTCGCCGATGCCGATCCGGCCAAGCGGACGAAGGCGATTGACGCGCTCTTTGCTCGGCCGGAGTTTGTCGATCACTGGTCTCTGAAGTGGGGGGACTTGTTGCAGAACTCGCGCGTGCGAGTCAGCGAGCCGGCGATGTACAGCTTCCGCGAATGGATTCGGAGTGCGGTCGCGTCGAACATGCCGCTGGACGAGATGACTCGGCAACTGCTCACCAGCAAAGGGGGAGCCGCCGACAACCCGGCTGGGGCATATTTCCTCATCAGCAAGGACACGAACGACACGCTTGAACGAGTTGCCGAGGTGTTCTGCGGCGTCCGCATGTTGTGTGCTCGCTGCCACACGCATCCGTTCGAGAATTGGACGCAGGAGGATTACTTCGGTCTGAATAGCTTCTTCAATCAAGTGACAGCGAAGAATGATCCACGGATGGTCGGCGTCCCGAACGCCCGCGCGGTGAGTCTGAACCTCGCCACCGGTTTCGCCACGAATCCACGCTCCGGCCAAGCACAGCCGCCGCGGTTCCTCGGCGGGATTCAACCACCCGTCTCGACCGGCACCGATCGCCGAGTTCAATTCGCGACGTGGCTGGCCGCTTCCGACAATCCGATGTTCGCTCGGAGTCTCGCCAATCGTTTCTGGAGCTACTTCTTCTCACGCGGCATCGTCGATCCGGTCGATGACTTGCGCACGACGAACCCGCCGATCAATCCGGAACTGCTTGAAGCGTTGACCAAGGATTTCATCGAGCATCGCTTTGACGTGCGGCACCTGATGCGCCGCATCGTCACGTCGCAGACGTATCAACGCAGCAGCCTCGCGAACGACAGCAATCGGCACGACACGCTGAACTTCTCGCACGCGCTGCCGCGACGGATCCCAGCGGAAGCGTTGCTCGATTCTCTCGTCCAGGCGACAGGAGTGCGCGAGAACTTCGGCGGAGCACCGGCAGGATTCTCGGCCGCTCAGCTTCCCGATGCCGAGATCAACAGCGATTTCCTCGCCCTGTTCGGCAAACCTCAACGAGCCGACGCCTGTGAATGCGAACGTGACGGCGACAGCAACATGCTCCAAGCCCTGCACCTGATCAACGGCCAATCGATCCTCCGCCGAGTCACCGACCCCAACGGCCGAGTCGCTCAACTGCTGAAGCAGGCTCCGCCGCTCACCAACGATCAATTGGTCGAAGAACTTTACCTCTGGTCCCTCACCCGTCGGCCGACAGCGCCGGAAATCGAAGTCGCCAAGAAACACTTCGCGACCTACGGCGATCAACAACGAGCCGATGCCGCTCAAGACCTGATGTGGAGCCTGCTCAACAGCCGAGATTTCTTGTTGGTGCGGTGAATCGTTGAGACGATTGATGAATCCGCACGACGCGCCAGCGAGTGGTTGACACCACGCCGATCGACCACTCGCTGGCGCGTCGTGCTAACAGAAGCACCGTCACTTGGCGAAGATGAAGTCCGCCATCTCTGTGGCGACGAGCAAGGCCATCGCTCCGCCACGATCGTCGGGGCCGAGGATCGCTTTGCGGTCCAGGTAGGCTCGGAGCGAAGTCTGTTTGCCAGTCCCTTCGCAGACGTCGATCAGTGAGCCGTCCGCGCCGATGCGAGCCAGAATCGCCGGCCAGGATTTGAGGACGCAGGGTGCGTAGGTGGCTCGGTCGAGCCAGCCCTGCTTCATGCCGCGCAGCATTGCGAATGTGATCATGCAGGTCGCGGTCAGTTCGCGATAGCTCCCCTCGAGATCGATGACCTGATGCCACATTCCGGTTGGGTCTTGATGCGTCCGCAGCGCGGCGAGGTGTTCCTGAAACACGCGGAGGACTTCGGCTCGGCCGGGATGTTCGGCCGGCAGATCGGTCAGTGTCAGCGCGAGACCCAACGCCGGAAACCCATTGCCGCGTCCCCAAGCCGCGTCGTTGAGCGGCGAGTTGCGATACAGCCCGTCCGGACGAGCACACAGCTTTCGCATGAACGCGAGATGCCGCACGGCCATGTCGTGGTATTTCACGTCCCCGGTCAGCCGACCGACTTGCGCGAGGATCGGGCAGGACATGAAGACGGCGTCGGACATCTCGACGTGCGACGGCATCGACTCGCGCGGCTTGCCGTCGGCATCGAATCCAAAATCGGCGGCGGCTTTCGCGAGCGCGATCAGCTTGGTATTCGTTGGCTCGTCCTTGGTTCGTTGAGCCAACTCGCCGAAGACGAGATGCCCGGCGAAGTCGCTGCCGCTCGGTTTGTCGCTGATCGCCTTCTGTTTTCCAGAGACATACGGCTCGACGATTCGCTCGGCATCTTGCCGATGCGACGGGTCGTTGGTCAGTTCACTCAGCCGAATGCGACCGATCACAGCGACGGCCGGGATGTACTGCACCGACTTCAGCGAGTGGCCGTATCGTTTCGCGAGCTGCTCCGCGACTTCGATCGGTGATCGGTTGCGACGACGCAATCGCTCGCGGCGGGCCTCACTTTGTTCCGATGCGGCCGATTCGAGCAGCGATTTCGCATTCGCCGATGTCAGCTTGCCAGCGGCAGCGACGGCGAGCGATTGAACTCGGAACCTGAAGACTCCGGCAGCGGAATGCTTCGCGAGTTGCCGAGCGAAGTCATCGTCCGCCGTCGGGCCATCGACCTTCTGTCGGACGTCGATTACGGCATCGGGAGCCTGCGTTCCCAACCAGCGCCAGAGATACTGAGCTTCCGGGACCGTCGGACTCAGATAGCCGTCCGCTGGCGGCGGGTAGCCGCGCGTCAGTTCGCCGCCGGAGAGGTTCTTCGATCCCTGCTGGCTCACCCAGCCGTCCGGGTTCGCGATCACGACGGCCGACAGGGCCATCGACTTCCGCAATTCGCCGGCGTCGTCCGATGAATGAAACCAGCGAAGCAGCTTCAACGTCTCATCCACGCTGGCATCTGTCCCATCCAAGCCGCTCACCAGCCAAACATTCCGTCGATCTGGTTCGTCAACCAACTCCGCTCGGTCGATCAGACAAGGGATCGGCGTCTCGCGCCGTGTGACTCCGATCGCCGACGCGATGAGTCGCGAGTCCTTGATCCACGCTTCGCGGCTCAGTCGCTCGGCGATGCTGCGCTCCGCAGCGTTTGCCGGGTAACTCAGGCCAACGATCAGCAACAACAAACCAACGTGGCGGATCATCGCAGCAGCTCCTGTGGGGCGAAGAGTGTGACCTCGATGCCGGTGATGCTGATGAAGTTGGCATCACGCCGCCAGCCTTGCCCAGCCGTAAACCGATGGCCGTCAGCCGTTGTCCTTTTCCCTGCCTCGGAAAAGAATGATGGTGTCCGGCCATCGGCTCACGGCTGAGGGCCGGGCAATTGGTCGTTCTGTCGTTAAACTTTCGCGAAACGAATTTCACTCCTGCCGTTCGAGGGGTCTTCTCATGCGTTGTACTGGCTGGCTGGCGTTGATTCTGACTTTGTTGGCGGTCCTGCCGAGTCGGGCCGATGATGCCATTCTTTACAACCGCGACATTCGGCCGATCCTGACCGACATGTGCTTCCCGTGTCACGGGCCGGACAGTGCCGCTCGGAAGGGGGACTATCGGCTCGATCGTCGAGACGATGCGATCGGCAAGAAGGTCATCGTGCTGGGGAAGCCGGACGAGAGCGAGATGCTGCGGCGCATCCTGTCCGCCGACGCGGAAGAGGTCATGCCGCCGCCGGCCATCAAGAAAACGCTGACCGCGAAGCAGAAAGAGTTGTTAAAAAAATGGATCGCTGGCGGGGCTGAATATCAGGCTCACTGGTCGTTCATCGCGCCGACGCGACCGGCGTTGCCAAAGGTCAAGAACGAGGCGTGGGCGAAGAATCCGATCGACCGGTTTGTGCTCGCGAAGCTCGATGCGGCAGGACTTGCTCCAGCGGCCGAGGCGGATCGTCGGACGCTGGCTCGGCGAGTCAGTCTCGACGTCACCGGTCTGCCGCCGAGTGTTGAGCTGGTCGAGGAATTCCTCGCCGACAAGTCGGACAACGCTTACGAAAAGCTGATCGACAAGCTGATGACCTCGAAACAGTGGGGTGAACATCGTGGGCGGTACTGGCTCGATGCGGCTCGGTATGCCGACACACACGGGATTCACTTCGATAACTTCCGCGAGATGTGGTCGTACCGCGATTGGGTCATCGGTGCGTTCAACCGCAACATGCCGTTCGATCAGTTCACGGTCGAGCAACTCGCGGGAGACCTCTTGCCGAACAAATCGCTCGATCAGGAAGTCGCGTCCGGCTTCAACCGCTGCAACATCACGACCAATGAGGGCGGCTCGATCGCGGAGGAAGTGCTCGTCTCATACACGCGCGATCGGACGGAGACGACGTCCCAAGTTTGGATGGGGCTGACGACGGGCTGTGCGGTCTGCCACGACCACAAATTCGATCCAATCTCGCAGCGCGAGTTCTACTCGCTGGCGGCGTTCTTCAATAACACGACGCAAGGGGCGATGGACGGCAACATCCCGAACACGCCGCCGATCATCACCGTCCCCAAGCCGGAAGACCGCGAGAAGTGGGAAGCAGTCTCGGCTTCGCTGAAGGAGATGCGCGGCAAGCTGGAGGCTCGGAAGAAGGAGGCTCGCGCCGACTACGACAAGTGGCTTGCCGATGCGAAGGTCGAACAACTCGCCGCACTCGTGCCGACCGAAGGATTGAAGCTGCACGCACCGCTCAACGAGGGAACCGGCAGCTCGCTGAAGCTGATCGTCGACGGCCAAGAGCGGTCGACCGAGGTCAAATCCGGCTTCGACTGGGTCGGAGCCGGCAAGGTCGGAGCGAAAGCATTCGCAATCAAGATCGGCGACAACCCGCTGGAGATTCCCGATGCCGGCGACTTCGAGAAGGATCAGGGCTTTACTGCGTCGGCGTGGGTCAAAGTCACGAAGCGGAACGCGCAAGGAGCGATCCTGGCTCGCATGGACGCCGGACCTGGCTATCGCGGTTGGGATCTGTGGTTGCAGGCGGACAGGCCAGGCATGCACATCATCAGTGCGTGGCAACAGGACGCTCTGAAAGTCGTCGGCAAGACGCCACTCCAACCGAATCAGTGGAACCACGTCTGCGTCACCTACGACGGCTCTGGCAAAGCGGCCGGCGTGCGAATCTTCGTCAACGGCGTACAGCAGCCGATCGATGTCGAGGCGGATCAACTCAAATCGACGATTCGCACGAACGTCCCGCTGACGATTGGCCAACGGAGCAAGGGCGAGCGGCTGCAAAACGTCGTCCTGCAAGACGCTCGCGTTTACGGCCGAGCGTTGGTCAACAGCGAGATCGAACAGCTCAACCGCACGCCGCAAGCGGTCGAGCTGCTCGCGAAGCCAGCCGACAAGCGGACGCCGCAAGAGGTCAACGAACTCTTCGACTGGTGGCTGGTGACGATGGACAAGCCGTTCCAGGAACTCAACGGCCAGATCGCGACCGCTCAACAGGAAGAGATCGCACTCAAATCGCGCGGCACGATCGCTCACGTCATGAACGAGAAGTCGGAAGAGGCGATGGCCTACATCCTCTTTCGTGGCGAGTACGACAAACGCCGCGATCCCGTGAAGCCCGCGACACCCGCCGCGCTTCCCGCGTTTCCGAACGAAGTGCCGAAGAACCGGGTTGGTCTCGCTCAATGGCTGCTGCAACCGGATCACCCGCTGACGACGCGAGTCACCGTCAATCGCTTCTGGCAAGAAGTCTTTGGCAGCGGACTTGTGAAGACCGCCGGAGACTTCGGCATCACCGGCGAACTGCCGTCGCATCCCGAACTACTCGATTGGCTGGCCGTCGAGTTCCGTGAGTCCGGCTGGGACATGAAAAAGTTTTTCAGGCTGGTGCTGATGTCGAACACCTACAAGCAATCAGCAGTCGTCACCCGCGACAAGTTGGACAAGGACCCGCAAAACCGGTTGCTCTCGCGCGGCCCACGATTCCGCATGGACGCCGAGATGATCCGCGACTACTCGCTGGCGGCAAGCGGTCTGCTGGTCCCGAAGATCGGCGGGCCGAGCGTCAAGCCGTATCAACCCGACGGCGTCTGGGAAGCGGTCGCAATGATCGGCAGCAACACCCGCGACTACAAACGAGACACCGGCGAGAGCCTTTACCGCCGCAGCCTCTACACGTTCATCAAGCGCGCGGCACCGCCAGCCTCGATGGAAATTTTCAACGCAACCGCTCGCGAAACCTGCATCGTCCGCCGCGACCGCACAAACACGCCGCTGCAAGCGCTCGTCACATTGAACGACGTGCAGCACGTCGAAGCGGCACGAACGCTCGCACAGGTCGTGCTCAAAACCGGCGGCGAGTCGTTCGAGTCACGAGCGGACCTGCTGTCGAAGCGACTGCTCGCTCGGCCCCTCCGTACGGAAGAACTGGCGGTCGTGAAGGGATCGCTGGGAGAACTCACAGCGTACTACCAAGCTCACGGCGAGGACGCGAAACAGCTCATCGCGTTCGGCGAATCCAAGCCCGATGCTGGACTCGATCCCGCGACGCTCGCCGCTTGGACGATGCTGACGAACGAAGTGCTGAACCTCGACGAAGTGTTGAACAAGTAGCCCGCTTTCGTTTCGCGAAGACCAATTCATGCCCCGGAAATCGACCACCGAAATCGCGTCTGCCGAAGCCATCGAACGTCGAATTCACATCATTCGCGGACAGCGCGTGATGTTGGATTCCGACCTCGCGGACATGTACGGCGTCCTCACAAAACGACTCAACGAGCAGGTTCAAAGGAATGCCGAGCGGTTCCCTGAAGATTTTGCGTTTCAACTGACGCAGCAAGAGGTTGCGAACTTGAAGTCGCAAATTGCGACTTCAAGTTCAGGCCACGGAGGCCGTCGAAAACTCCCTTGGGCCTTCACAGAACACGGCGTCGCCATGCTCTCCAGCGTGTTGAATTCGCCGACGGCCGTGCGGGTCAACATTCAGATTATTCGCGCGTTCGTTCGCATGAGACGGTTGCTCGCCACGCCGGGTGAATTGGTCACACAGCTTCAACAGTTGGCGGAGACTGTGCAACTGCATGATCGGCAGATCAAGGCGGTAACCGACGTGCTCACGCGGATGCTCGAACCTGTCCCCGAACCGCCGAAGAAGGGCCGCATCGGATTTCAATCGCCCGAATCCGCGAACTGAAAGTTCGAAACTCAAACCTCGATCCACTGAGGAGACAAACCATGAATCTGTTTCAGGAATACCAACGGAACGTCACACGTCGTTACTTCTTCTCGCAGGGGTCACACGCGCTCGGTTGGGCGTCGCTGGCGTCACTGATGGGGCGAGCGCCCGGAGTCGCCGGTGCGGCGGAGGCCAGCAACTCGGCGGCTTTGCCGAAGACGAACTTGCAGCACTACGTCGGCAAGGCCAAGCATGTCATCTACCTCCACATGGTCGGAGGTCCGCCGCAAATGGACCTGTTCGATTACAAGCCGGTGATGAATGACTGGTACGACAAAGACCTGCCGGAGTCGATTCGCAAAGGACAACGACTGACGACGATGACCAGTGGACAGGCTCGCTTTCCGATCGCGCCGTCGATGTTCAAGTTCCAGCAGCACGGCGAGTGCGGCATGTGGCTGTCGGAGTTGCTGCCGTGGAAGGCCAAGATGGTCGATGACATGGTCTTCATCCGCTCGATGAACACCGAGGCGATCAATCACGAGCCGGCGATCAGCTTCATTCAGACCGGCAATCAAATCACCGGTCGGCCGTGTCTCGGAGCGTGGGCCAGCTACGGACTCGGCTCGCTCAACGAAGACCTGCCTGCGTTTGTCGTGATGGTCGCGAAGCCAACCAACACCGAGCAGGTGCAAGCGATCTCCGCGCGGCTCTGGCAAGCGGGCTATCTGCCCGGCGAGCACGCAGCGACGAGCTTTCGTTCCGCGGGCGATCCGATTCTCTACATCAACAATCCTCCAGGCGTGCCCACCGAGATTCGCCGCAAGACGCTCGACGGTCTGAAGCAGCTCAACGAGCTCAACCTGCAACAGCTCGGTGATCCGGAGACACGAACGCGGATCGAGAACTACGAACTCGCCTTCCGAATGCAGGCAAGCGTTCCGGAATTGACGAACCTTGCCAGCGAATCGGAAGCGACGCTGAAGATGTACGGCGACGAGGTTCTGAAGCCCGGCACGTTCGCCAACACCGTGCTGACCGCGCGACGGCTTGTCGAGCGTGGTACGCGGTTCGTGCAGGTCTACATCAACAACTGGGACACTCACGGCAACGTCGCCGGCCGCTTGCCATCGCAGTGCAAAGACGTCGATCAGCCGTGCCACGCGCTGATTCAAGACCTCAAGCAGCGCGGCTTGTTCGACGACACGCTGGTCATCTGGGGCGGCGAGTTCGGCCGCACGATTTACTCGCAAGGGGGCCTCTCGAAGCAGAACTACGGCCGCGACCATCACCCGCGCTGCTTCACCTGGTGGATGGCCGGAGGCGGCACGAAAGGTGGCACGATCTACGGCGAGACCGACGATTTCTCGTACAACGTCATCAAAGACCCCGTCCCGATCCGCAACTTCCACGCGACGGTGCTGCACTTGCTCGGCTTCGATCACGAGCGATTCAGTTACAAATATCAGGGACTCGATCAACGCCTGACTGGTGTGGAGCCTTGCCGCGTCGTGACGGAATTGCTGGCCTGACGAATTGCTGACAGAAAGTCAGATGACAATGCCATCGTGATCGGTGAGTTTGTGGATCGACCAGCTCAAGGCGGGGGACCGTGAGGCGACTCAGCAATTGTGGGGGCGGTATTTTCAGCAGATGATGGAATTGGCTCAGCAGAAGCTGGCGAGCCGGCCGCGGTTGGGGGCGAATCCGGAGGATGTCGCGCTGTCGGCGTTTGACAGTTTCTTTCGCGGGGCCGAGGCGGGGCGGTTTCCGCAGCTCAATGATCGGGATGATCTGTGGCATCTGTTGGTCACGATCACGGCCCGGAAGGCTCAGCGGTTGTTCGATCAACTTCCCGAAGAGGACTTGCGAGCGATTGCGGTGCTGAAGATGGAAGGGCACATGATCGACGAAATGTCTGCGAAGCTAGGATGCTCGCTAGCGACGATCGAGCGAAAGCTGAAAGTGATTCGAGCCGTATGGGAGAAAGACTTGGCCGGAACGTAGCCTGACTCTCCGAGTCGGGCAGAATGCGAAATTGGTACGGAATACGCCCGACTCAGAGAGTCAGGCTACGCGATGCGCTACGGAGCGACACAATACCTTCAGTTCATGAATCAGCGGCTCGATGGTTGAGTCTTGATGAGGTGTGGGACCGGTTTGAAGAGGCGTGTCTCGCGGGATCGAAGCCGAAGATCGAGGATTTCCTCGCGAACATTCCGACCGAGCATCGGTTCGAAACTGTGCGCGAGCTGTTGAAGGTCGATGCGTATTACTGGCGGAAGGTCGCGGATGAGCCGAGCGTGGCGGAGTATCGCGGGCGGTTTTCGGAGCTGGACAGCGCGTGGTTGTGGACGATCGTTGTCACCGTCGTCGCGATCGGGAAATCCGTCGCAGAGTTCGATCACTGCGAAAGGGTAGTCGGCGATTGATCCGTTCAAGCTGTCGAACATCGCCGGATACGAAGTGCTGGAGTTGATCGGTCGCGGCGGGATGGGGGTCGTCTACAAGGCTCGGCAGATCAGTTTGAATCGGCTGGTCGCGTTGAAGATGGTGCTCGCGGGAGACATGGCGGGACCGGAAACGCTGGCTCGGTTTCGAGCGGAAGCGCGAGCGGCGGCGCAGTTGCAACATCCGAATCTCGTGCAGATTTTCAAGGTCGGCGAGCAAGAAGGTCGGCCGTTCTTGTCATTCGAGTTCATCGAAGGGGATGGTCTCGATCAGCGGTTGCGAGGCATCCTGCAGTTGCCAAAGCCTTCGGCACGGCTGATCAAGGAGTTGGCTCACGCAGTGCCGTTCGCACATTCGCGGTCGATCGTGCATCGCGATCTGAAACCCGCGAATATGTTGTTGGCTCAGCACGAGAGAAGAGCCGGCGATCTCGATTCCACGTTCACCGAAGAGAAGCGGTCGTCACAGCGGACAGATGGAAAGCCGCCCGATTCGGAGAGTCAGGCTACGACGGATCGGACATCGGAACTGCTCGAAGCGATGGAGATACCAAGTCCAAAGCCACCGAACCCAAGCGCACTGAACCCAGGCGATCCGGAGGGCGTTAGCCTTCGGACCGGAGACGCAATTCACTCTGCCGACATGAATGATGCGCTGCTTGCGGCGCAGGATGTCTCCAGTTCCTCTGCGTCCTTCGCTCCTCTGCGGTGCAAAAAAGAACTCGTTGCTCCGCAGAGGAGCGAAGAGTGCAGAGGAGACATGACCTGCTTCGCCTTTCTCCGGTTGGTATGAGGTGCTCGGCATTTCACGGACAGTGTAACTCACTAATCTTGGCACGCATGTTCAACTCGAATTGTGTGGGGGTGAGGTACTCCAGCGACGAGTGTCGGCGGGAGTTGTTGTAGTAGGCGATGTAGGTCGCGATCTCGCGCCGAGCGGCTGCGATGGATTCGTAATCGGTCATTTCGAGTTCGGTCTTGATGGTTCCGAAGCAAGATTCCATGAACGCGTTGTCGTAGCAGTTTCCGGCGCGGCTCATGCTTTGGCGGATGTGGGTACGGCGCAGGACGGCTCGATAGTTCGTTCCCGCGTATTGGCCGCCGCGATCGCTGTGGTGGATCAAGTCGGCGGTCGGTTGTCGTTGGCGAATGGCCGAACGTAGCGCCGACAGCGTCAGTTCTTCGGCCATCGATTCGGCCAGTTCCCAACCGATGATCTTGCGTGAGCAGCGGTCCATGATCAGCGCGAGGTACGCGAAACTTCCATCCGACAGGGGCACATAGGTGATGTCCGCCACCCACAGCTCATTGAGCCGCGTGGGATCGTCCGCGTCGAGGATCAAGTTCGGCGAGTAGCCCAGCGTGTGACGGCTGTCGGTCGTGCGGGGCTTGAAGGACTTGGGCTGAATGGCCTTCAAACCCGCGGATTTCAGCAGTTTGGCGGCTCGTTCGACACCGCACGACTCACCCCGTTGGCTCAGTTCAAAAGCCACGCGCCGAGCTCCGTAACGCCGCCGGTGTTCCCGGAAAATGTCGCGCACGAAAGGCATGAGTTGCTCATCCCGAACTTCACGAACCGCCGGCTGGTCATCGCACCAGGCGTAGTACGCCGAGCGACTCACCTGCAACACGTCACACACGGCCGTCACCGCGAAACCGTTCGCCGCCACGATCTGGTCAATGGCGGCGTAGAGGTCGTTCACTCGTTGCGGCCGAAAATGGCCAACGCTTTTTTTAAGATGTCCCGCTCCCGCTCGACACGCCGCAGCTCGTCTTCCAGCTCCCGCACACGAGCCTCCAACGACTCGGCCGCCACCCCGCCGCGACCGATCAAGGTCTTCTTCCACTGATATAACAGGTTGGTCCCGGACAGTCCCAGCCGCTGAGCCACGGTCGTCGCCGACTGCCCATCCACCAGCATCCGCACCGCCTCCTGCTTAAACTCTTCCGTAAACCGACGCCGCGCCGGACGTGACTTCAGTCCTCGTTTCATGGACATCTGACAGCCTCCTTTCGGCTGCCAAAATTAGTGAGTTACACTGTCCGTGAAATGCCGAGCACCTCACACCGTGTTGCAACCGCCATTGGACACCAGAGCCATGCCTCAAAAAATCCCCGTGGTGCGTCCCAAAAACTGGCAACCCGTCCCAACCTCAAAAAAGGAATTCAAAATGCTTTTTGAATCAGCTTTTGATCTTTTTTAAGACCGTCGCTGAGCCGAATGGCACTTAACGAGTCAGTAAATCCTTGGCTGCCATTGAGCTAGACGCAAAACGCCTCCTTGGTGCAGAACCGGATTGTGGTGACATGATCCCTGTTCTGACGCAAGGAGGCGAAAGATGTCGGCACGTCGT
>SXGS01724775.1_pt1 | contig 15028 bp, 15 predicted proteins | sample 3174681 | NCBI WGS metagenome assembly SXGS01 (sample SAMN11356861, study PRJNA531348) | freshwater metagenome | isolation source: freshwater sample F1-80 | place: China: Fuxian Lake, Yuxi | collected 2017-12-25 | reverse complement strand
GCTGATCCCGGCGATGAATGCGACCACCATGTCGAGGATTTTGAAGAAGTCGTAGAACTGCTGTAGCAGATCACTAAAGTCGAGTGACTCAAAGTCCTCGACCCCACGGTGCTGTGCCAACAAACGCCCATTGGCAAGCTTCACCACCGACGGATTGTACTTGGGGTCCTCCGTCTGCGCGATGATCATCTTGGCGTCTTTCGGCATTCCTTCGCGCACTTCGGCCGTCACCTGTGGAATGAACACCGACTCATCCCAATCAAACCCAAAATTGAGTCCGAACATGGAGGATTTTTCCATGACCCCGATCACTCGGTACGGTTTGCTCAGCACGGTGATCGTCTGCCCGATCGGCTCCTTGTCCTTAAACAGCCGATCGGCGAGCGGTTTGGTGAGGATGGCGACCCGACGCCGCTCCACCGCGTCCTCCACCACCAAATTCCGTCCCGACTCCAAATTCCAGGAAAATACGTCGGTAAACCCGAACGCAGCGCCCACCACGTCGACATTTTCAACGCGCTGATCGGCGGTGTGGAACACCGGAAACTCGCCGTAGGTGGATGCGGAAGACAGCAGTTTCAAATACGGAATATCTCGCAACAGCTCCACGTCCTCGATCGTCAACCCCTTGTCGTATTTGGTCCGCTGTTGGACCAACCGCTCGCTGTCACCGCTCGGAAACCAGAGAATCAGCCGCATGCCACCGGCTTGTTCGACCCGCCGGCTGATGGTCTTGTGCCCTGACTGCGCCAGCGACAACATCACCACGATCGACAGCACGCCGATCAGCACCGAGAGCATGGTGAGGAACGTCCGGAACAAATTGCCCCGAAGCGTACGCAGCGCGAGTTTGACGGATTCCCACCACAATCGGTTTTATTCCATGTCCGAAGAGAGATCTTTGACTTCGCCCGCTGCGTAGTACTTTTCGCCGACCTGCAGTCCGCTCGCAATTTCCAGCTCGCGTCCGCCGCGGTTTCCGATTTTGATCTCCCGTTTTTCTTTGGTCTGAGCGCCATCTTTCTCGACGATGGCGTAGATGTAATCCTTGCCCTCTTCGTTGAACACGGATTCGACAGGCACCTTTACTACTTGAGGGTATTTGCCGATCTGGATGCGCACTTCGGCGGTCATTCCAGGTTTGATATTTACTTTGGTGTCAGCCGCATTGACTTCCACCTTGACCGTAAACACGTCGACCCCGCGTTGATCGCTGCGGTGTCCCGCCGCCGCCACCTGCGTGACCTTGCCGGTGACGCTTTCACCTGGAAAAGCATCCAGGAGAATCTTGGCTTCCTGGCCCACAGCCACGCGGCCGACGTCGACCTGATTGAGTTCAATTTCTAACCGCAGCACGTCGGTCTGCGCGATGGTCAGCTGGGAAACGCCATTGACGGTCGCCGTGACGCCCGCGGTGATCAGCTCGCCCTTCTCCACATTGCGGTGGATGACGGTGCCGTCGATCGGAGATTGGATTCGGGTGTAGGAAACACGATCCTGCGACGCCTCGTACTCCACCTTTGCACGGCGTAGATTGACCTTCGCCAAATCCGCCTGTCGTGCGGCAGAATCGTACTCATTCTGTGAGATGCCCCGGGAGGCCAACGCCATTTCTCGGCGCTGACGCTCGAGCTCAGCGGCTTCGAGCTCCAGCTTTGCGCGATCAACGCCGACCTTCGCCAATTCCAAATCGCGTCGGTAGTCGTGATCTACCAGGGTCAACAGCAGGTCACCTTGTTTGACCGTTTGACCCTCTTCCACCAGCACTTCGAGGACCTCGCCCGACACCTTCGATTTGATCGGAACCTCGAAGGACGCGGTGATCTTCCCCGACTCGGAAACCTCTTCGAGAAGATCGCCCTTCTCGACCGTGCGGATCAAGTCTGGAAGAAGCTCTTCCTCCTTTTCCTTTCCGAACATTCCGCAGGCCAGGGCCAAGGCCAGCAAACCCGCCGCAAACAGCGAACGGGCCAACGTTTTTTTCGCATCAATTCTGGACAAAGCGTTCTCCAACCGTCCAAAGCAGTTCATATTCGGCATTGACCAACGACACTTGAAATGCCGCCCGTTGAGAGGACGCACTTCGAAAGGCCGCTTGGGCGTCAAACAATTCGAGCAGTGAAGCGCTGCCTTGGGCATACAGATCGCGAACGATCTTAAGGTTGTCCCTCGCTAATTCGATGCGCTTCTCCACCAATTCGCTCCGCTCACGCAAGGATCGAACCGTTTCGAGCGCCTGCCGCACATCCGTTTCCAGCGCCAACTCTTGGCTTGCGAGCGTGGCATCCACCTGTTTCTCTCGAATGCGGGCCGACTCCACCGCATCCCGGGTCCGCAGCCAATCGAAGGCATTCCAGGAGAAATACAGGCCGCCCCCCGCGCTGATCGTTGGACGAAGCTCGCGATCGCCATCGGCGATCAGCGGACTCTCCGCCTCCATTCCCGCATAGGCTTGCAGACCCACCGTCGGGAAATAACCGCTGATGGCTAGTTTCCGGGCGACCTCAGCTTGTTTTCTGCGTTCACGCCAACCGGCAAAGTCCGGCCGACTGTCTTTCGCGCGGTCAACCCAGGCCTGCGCATCGGCGATCGAAGGGGCATCCTCGCGTTCGATGGAGTCAGTGAGCCGCACGCCGGTCGGTTGCACATGCAGCAATTGCAGCAGATCTTGCTCGGCACCGTACAATTCGGCTTCCAGGCTGATCAACTCGCCCTGCCCGCTCAGCAGATCGACGGTAGATCGGTTTACGTCCAAGGTCGCCGCTAAACCGGCTTGTTCCTTGGCGATGATGATCTTCAGCGCCTCGTCGGTCGAATCGAGCGACTCGCGCGCAGCCGCAATCTCCGCCTCCAACCCTTGGATGTTCCAGTACGCGAGATACACGGCCCGAATGAGCTCCCGCTCGACCTGCTGTCGGTCCAACGCCGCAATCCTCTCTCCAATTTCCGCGGATCGAATGCTATTTTGAATAGCCCCTCCGGAAAACAGCGTCCAACCGGCGCGCGTTTCCAAGGAATAGCTGAAGGCATCCGTCGCTACCGCATCTTGATCCGGCGCTTTGACGACGCCCGCCCCCCAGTCCGATGCCGCATCCACCGTCAGGGAAAACCGGTCCAACTTGGCGCGTCGGGTTTCGATTGCGGCCAATTGTTCGGCAAAAACTTCCGTATCCACCTCTGGATTTTGCTCCAGTGCGATTTCGATCGCCCGAACCAACGACAGTTCAATCTCCGCAGATGGCTCGAAACGCGGCGTTCCCCGCTCTACCTCTGGAGCCGCCCATGCGAGGGCACACATCCACCACATCATGCGTTCCCCCCGACTCGCCCCGACAAAACCTGCTCCGGAGGCCCATCTGCAATGATTTTCCCATCGCGCACCAGCACTACCCTTCGCGCTTCCGCTGCCACATCCGGTTCGTGGGTCACGATCACGATCGTCAGCCCTTCTGCGTGCAAGCTCTTCAACAAACCCAAGATTTGTTGGGTCATTTCCGTGTCGAGCGCGCCCGTCGGCTCGTCGGCGAGCAACAACCGCGGCTTGGTCACCAGCGCCCTTGCGATCGCCACCCGCTGCTGGTGGCCACCAGAAAGCTGGGTTGGACGGTGATCCATCCGGTTGCCGAGCCCCACTTTTTCCAGGCTTTCTTTGGCGCGCGCGCGGCGATCGGCAGGCCGAACGCGAGCATACACCAGAGGAACCTCCACATTTTCCAAAGCGGACAACCGCGACAGAAGGTTGAAGCTCTGAAAGACAAAGCCGATCTTGCGATTCCGAAGGCCCGACAACTTGGCATCGCCCATCGTCGACACCGCCTCACCATCGAGCAGGTACGAACCGCCGCTTGGGCGATCGAGGGCCCCGAGAATGTTCATGAGCGTCGACTTTCCCGAGCCAGACTGCCCCATGATGGCCACAAACTCTCCCTCATCCACCGTGAGGGAGACCCCCTGCAAAGCATACAATTGTTGATCGCCGCTGCGGTACACCTTTTCGATGTTCGTCAGCTCCAGCAGATGCCCCATGGTTCCTCGCGCCTGCGTTCGCAACAGCGGCAAAACTATTGCCACCCTTCTATAACCAAATTTCACTCAATTCCGAATGGCCGTTCGCAACTACAACAATGCGCAACACCGACCCAAATGTTGCCCAAAACCGACGTTCACAAGCTCCCTCCGACCGTCATTTCTTGTTCACGTTCGTTCCACGCAGGACGCGCTTGCCCGTTCCCCAAGGTTCGGCTCTATATGGTAAGTCACTTTACTATCTGGGGCGGGACGGCCATGTTCCGTGCGACCGACCCTATGGATGGCCCGTCCTAAAAGTAAAGCACTTTACTTTTCGAAGTCGAGCTCCCGAAAATATCGGTACCAGGCGACGTACGCAATGATCGCCGCGGCAACACCACAGGCGGCGAACTCCATAGGGCCGAAGTGGAGTTCACTCATCCGAGCGCACCGGCCTGCCGAAGTTCGCGGACTTCATCATCCGAAAACCCGGCTTCACTCATTACCTGAGCAGAATGTTCTCCCAGTTTCGGCGCGGGTCCCAACGAACGAGTCGACAGGGGTGGCACGACAAAGGTCGCTTGTCCCGCGCGTTTCAGTGCGCCGCGCTCCAGGAAGGGCGACAGCTCCGCCACCTCCTGCGCCGACAATACTGGACCAACGCATTCTTTACCCAACAGGCGAACCCATTCGTCGCGCGGCTTTTGGGTGAACATCCGCGCCAACCCTTCCCGTTCCACCGTGCCCGTTTCGGCGGCGATCGCGGCTTGAAATTTTGGTTCCACAGCGCCGACGGTGAGGAACTTCCCATCCAAACAGCGATACACCCCATACAGGGGCACGCCGCCGGACAAGATCTCCCCGCCTGGGGTCGGATCCTTCTGTTCTTGCGTCCAACCTGGTAAATACGTCGCCACGAACGCCAAGGCAGACTCTGCAAGCGACACGTCCAAGATCCGCCCTTCACCGGTTTTTTCGCGTGAATACAAGGCGGCGGCAATTCCCGAAGCTGCAGCCCACGCGGCGCCAAAATCGGCCACCTGCACTGACGGAATCATCGGACCATTTGCCGTGTGCATGTTCGCCGCTAAGGCACCGGTCAGACCGACGTAATTGATGTCATGGCCGGGAAGATTCCTCCAAGGACCCGTCTGCCCGTACCCGGAAATGCGGGCGATGATCAGACGCGGAAATTGGGCGCGCAACGCCAGTGGGTCGAGACCCATCGCCTCCATGACTCCCGGCTTAAACCCCTCCACCAGCACATCGTAGCGGGAAAGCAAACGATGGATCGCGGTAATGGCAAACGGATGCCGAAGATCGAGCGCGATACTGCGCTTACCACCGTTGACTCCGGCGAAGAAGGCGCCGACGCCGTCGATGAACGGAGGAATGTACCGGGTTGGATCGCCGGTTCCGAGGGATTCCACCCGGTCGACCTGAGCGCCCATTCCCGCCAAAAACCAGGTGCAAGCGGGTCCGGGGAGAAGGCGGGAGAGATCGAGGATTCGAACGTCGGACAGCATGCGAGCTCCGCCAATGATGCTCAACGAGACTTATAGTGGGTCGCCGACCTTTCCTCAATGTTCGGGTCGCCGCGGCTGCGCTTCGAAACAGGTTGACCAACTTGGTCAACCCCGCTAAAATCCCCTCATGACTACCGTAAACATCTACGAGGCCAAGACTCACCTCTCAGAACTGTTGCAGCGCGTCAGCGAGGGCGAAGAAGTGATCATCGCCCGGAATGGCACTCCCCTCGCTCGACTTGTGCCGCTCACCCCCGCGATCGCGCGTCGCCCGGGCGGGTGGGAAACCCTCTGGATCGCATCCGATTTTGATTCGGCCGATGCCGAGATCGCAGCGATGCTGCTCGACGAGAAGCGGTGAGACTCCTCCTGGACAGCCACGTGTTTCTGTGGTGGAAATCGGCCGATCCCCGGCTGTCCAACACGCTCGTTGCCATCATCGGCTCCGCCGCCGAAGTGTACGTCAGCGCCGCCACGGCGTGGGAGCTGGGTCTCAAGGAGGCGCTTGCAAAGCTCCGTTTGCCTGAGTCTGTGGAAGATGGGGTGGCGTCTGCGGGATTTCTTGAATTGCCAGTGACGTTTCATCACACCCGCAAAGCGACGCTATTGCCGCCACATCACCGCGACCCCTTCGATCGGATGATGGTCGCACAGGCGTTGTGTGAGAATCTGACTTTGGTAACGCACGACGAACAGATCCTGCAGTATGAAGTTCCCATTCTACGGGCCTAACCCGTCGTGGAGTTGCCATGGGACCAATCGGCCGAGTCTTCCTTGGGCTTTGCGCATTTCAAGCGGCGTACACCTCGATCGCTTGGGCTTGCTCGTGCAGGCCAACCACCGCTGAAGAGGCGATTGCGAGCGGCGATCCAATCGTGGTCGCCGATGTGACCTCCACCCGCTCGGGATGCAGCGGCAACACGCGGGTCACCATCGATGTGCAGGAGGTGATCGCCGGAACCGCCAGTCTCGGCGAAATGCAGGTTTTTGACAACCGGTCCACCTCCTGTTCCCTCGGCGTTCAAGAAGGAGAAACCTGGATTCTGCAGATCTTCAACGAAGATCGGATCGCTCTGTGCGACGCCTCCCAGGAACTGGAAGGCGAAGACGACCCTTGGCTCGCCGAACTTCGCGCTGCGGCCGCGGAGTAGTCGGAGATCGTAAAGTTCTTTATTATCCGCGACAGCGGGCGAAAGGGCGCCAAAGGCGGTCGCGGTTCACCGCGACGGAACCCCGAAAGCACGCGGTCGGCCGAAGCCGCACGGCGAGGCCGAGTCGCCCAGAATCTCAGCCAGATCGTCAACCGGTTGACCACACGCTACCGCTCGTTGGTGCTCCGGCGCGGCACAGGAACAGGCGTCGTCCGAAGTGCCCTTTCCAGGCCCAGTGCCAAGCCGACATCGCCGCGGATCCGCAGTCGACCGTCGAAGAAACCCTGGCGACCGTCGAGCTCACCGCGAATCAGTGAACCAAAGTCCGCAACCGAGCACTCCAAAATGCAATCTACGGTGGGCTCGGAGCCGTCGGTGACCCGGGTATGCGCATCCTCTCGACGCAACGTCCACTCCCCGCCGCCCGGCCCCCGCAAGCGCACCGCGATCGACACATCCTCCGGAAGAGAACGGCCAACCGCCGCAAGCAGGTCTGGGCCAAGCCAGGAATCCACCATCGTCCCTCCATGGGGTGCGCCCGCTAGAGTATGCTGAGCGCGTCCTTGCCACAAAGGGGATCGCGTTGCCGGAATCTGACGACGGTGCAGCAACTGATCAGGTGAAACTTCCGCAACCGGTGTACATCGTCTCCGACGGCACCGGCGACACCGCGGAAAAAGTGGTGCGCGCCGCTTTTCGGCAATTCAGCGGACATTTGGTTCACCTGCGGACATTCAGCCATGTGACCCGCATGGACGAATTGACCGCATTGCTTCGTCGGGCCGCCCGAAATCAGGCGTTGGTCGTTACCACGCTGGTGCGCAACGACATGCGGGAGCTGTCGAAACGGCTCGCAAAAGATCTCGGTGTTCGACACATCGATCTGATCGGCGAGCTCCTCGTGGAATTGGAGGCTTTCCTCAATGAAGCGCCGGTTGGAGTACCCAACCTGTTTCGCGCGGCGGACGAATCCTACTTTCGTCGCATTGAAGCCGTAGAATTCACAGTTAAGGCGGATGATGGCAAAGAGCCTCGGATGTTGCGCGAGGCCGACATTGTGCTGGTCGGCGTCTCCCGCACCAGTAAGACGCCACTTTCCACGTTCTTAGCCCACAAAGGCTTCAAAGTCGGCAACGTGCCCCTGTACCTCGATTCCACTCCCCCTGCCGAATTGTTCACGATCGACCAACGCAAAGTGTTTGCCCTCCTGATCGAACCCGACGCCCTTCAAGCGATCCGACGTGGCCGGCTGCGTTCGATGGGGATGCCGTCCGACACCAACTATGGAGATATGGACTACATTCTCGCAGAGCTGGAGCACGCCCAACGGCTGTTCAGGACCAACCCGGCGTGGCCGGTGATCGACGTCACCAACAAGGCGGTCGAGGAAACCGCCGCTACCATCCTACGCATCTTCCAGGACCGTGGGTTTGGTATTCCATTGGGAGATGTCAGCCAGTTGTGAACGGTTGAGGGCGTCGATCCGATCGCCATCAGTTATAGTGGTTCGCACTGGGTGCGGGGCGTCGTTGATCGGAACTGTCCTCGACAAATACGAGGTGATGCAGAAGGTCGGCGAGGGTGGCATGGCCACCGTCTACCGCGGCCGGCATACCACGCTTGCCCGCGAAGTCGCGATCAAGGTGCTGCATCCCCACCTCTCCTCCTCCCAACGCAACCGCAAACGGTTCGCACGCGAGGCTCGGACGATCGAGCACCTCCACCACGAAAACATCCTGGAGATCTTCGACTACTCCGGCGACGAAGCGGATGAATGCTACATTGTAACTGAGTTTTTGCACGGACTGACCCTCACAGACTGGATCGTTCGCGTCGGCCGGATGCCCTCTGAAATCGCCGCCCAGATCGGGATTTCGCTCTCGCGAGCTTTGGATTATGCTCATCAGAGTGGGGTTTTGCACCGCGACCTGAAGCCCGACAATGTGATGGTCCGGCCCGACGGCGTGGTCAAACTGATGGACTTCGGAATTGCGCGATTCTTGGATGAATCCCAGGTGACCATGACCGGCGCTTTGGTCGGTTCCCCAGCCTACATGAGCCCAGAGCAGGCCCGCGAGGGCGATCTCGATGGGCGCTCAGATCTGTTCTCGCTCGGCACTCTGCTGTTTCAGTTGGTCACTGGCCACCTTCCGTTTGGCGGCAGCAACCCCAGCGTCATCCTCAAGAACATCATCGAGGGCAACCGTCCAGCCGTCACCGAGCTTGCGGGCACGGTTTCCCCGGCGCTGGCGGACGTGATCGAGCGCCTGCTTCAGCCGGATCGCGAGCAGCGGTTCAATCGCGCGGCAGATGTCACCGAAGCCTTGCAAGCCTGTTTTGAAGAAACCGGATTCTCTCCAGAACTCCCCGAGTGGCAATTAGTAAAGTTTCTTGACGATCCGAAGGGGTACGAGCAGCGCCTCAACCAGTGGTTGAATGGCGTGTTGTTGGAACGCGGCAAAGCCCACCTGCAAAGCGGTGACGCGCTGTCGGCACTCCGACAATTCAACCGTCTGCTCTCCTTCGACGAGGAGAATGCTGAGGTCCTGGCGCTCGTGCAGGGTCTGCACACCGACCCCACCCCCGACCCGCCTCAGGCGTCGTCGTCGCGGCGGTGGTGGGCGCTGGGTGCCGGCGCACTGGCGGTGACCGCGGCCATAACGCTCGGCGTTGCGAGCCAACAAGAAGCCCGCATGACGGAAGCACAGGCGGCGCTCCCCGAGGAGCCTCCACCGGAACCGCTCCCCCTCCCCCCGCCCGAAATGCCGATCGCCGCGATCGAGCCCCCCCCTCTCAAGACCGAGCCAGCCCCCGCGCGCCGACTGGAAATCGGCCCCCACAAAGCGGACCCCGCGCCCCCAAAGCTCTCGGTAATCCAGCCACTTGCACCCGCGGAAGACGATCAGCGCCCCGCGCGGGTGACCTTTCAGGTGACCGGCGATGGGTGGGCCGAAGTGGTCTGCGACAACAAACACCGCATCGGAAAGACGCGTCCACCCAACAATGTCGTGGACATCTCGCCAGGTACACACCGCTGCAAGTACAGCTCCCCGTACATCCTCGATGAAAATGTCGAATTTACGGTGCTCCCTGGCCAGACGCACACGGTCAGCGTTCCCGTGCGGGCTCGGCCGCTGGTGATCCCAATCGACAAATCCTGCGCCGAAACCTGCGAAATCCTACGAGACGGCGTGTCGATCGGCGCAGTTTCGGGCTTGGGCGGCGCCGTGGAGATCCAGAGTCCCGGCGATCCGCACCAACTTCAGGCGCGTTGCGGCGGCAAGCATTGGACTCTGGAGGTTCAAGGTACCGCGCGCCCCCTGACCTGCGAGTCGCCGTGATCGAAATGTCGCGGTCTGCGCTTCGGGTACGGGGACGACTCCACGGTTCGGACCGCAGGAGCTGCCTTTCGATAGTCTGGCACGCCATTTGCTTTATGACCGGTGGGGGGTGCCTGTACGTCCCCCCCGTTCAGAGGCCCGACGTGAACCACGCCCCGGACATTGAAGTTCCCACCTCGCTCAGCAACACGCTGACGCTGGTGAGCACACAAGAACGCATTGTGTTGGTCGCATGGGACCAAGACGGCGACGATCTGGAGTTTTTCTGGGGTGGATTGCCCACCAGCTACGCGGGAACACCGGTGGAGCCGGTTCGCGAAGAGCGCGACGATGGCGTCGTCCTCTGGTTGGCAGGGTACGATCTGCCATGGAATCCGAGCCTCGACGGCCGTACGCTCGAGTGCGTGGTTTCGGATCTCGAACAGAATGTGACCGTTCGATGGACGCTTCAGGTGGAGGAGCAATGACCCGTCTCTGCTGGGTGTTGGTGCTCTTGGCCGGCTGCATGAGCGAGAAAGACATGGACCTGGTCACCACCGGGGATGAAAGTCTGGATTCCCTGGATGGCGGGTACCGTTTTGATGTGACCCCTCCCGAGGCGCAGCGCCTCGATCGCGCCTTTGTTCCCCAGACCTTTCAGGTGAGCTCCCTCGACGGCGCTCTCCAAGAGTTCCACCTCGAACCCACGGTTCGAATCGAAGGAACGGTCTCCTATTTCGACATCACCCCCACCTACGCCACCCTTCCCGGCGACCAAGCGAGTGCGGCAGGCCTACAGGTGGCGTTGGAGCAATGGAACAGCATCCAGTCCGCCAACGCTGTGGTTGGCGAGTCGGGCGAATTTGGGCTCCAAGTCGCGCCCGGCGCTTACGACCTGTTGTTTCAGTCCACCAGTCCAACCATGCCCTCACGACGGCTCTCTTTGCAGGTGGAAGGCGACGATTCGATCGATACCGATCTGGGATATGGGCTGCCCGTGTGGGGACGGGTGCTTCGCCCGGATGGGAGCCCGCTCGCCGGCGCTTTCGTCCAGGCGTTTGACACACAGGGGCTTCCAAGCGGTATGGCCCAAACCGACGATTCCGGCGCCTACACGGTCCGAGTCGACCCGGGCACCTACCAGGTGGTCTGTTACGGCACCGATTCTGGGCGCGTTCCGGTGTTGCGTTCCGAGCCGCTCACGCTCACGGAGACCGGCGCCGAGGCGAATTTTCAGTATGCCAATCTGACGTATTCGGCGGTGGCACTGCGTTTGGAGGGCAGCAGCGGCGACGGGATAGACAACGCGATTGTGCGGTTTCAAGCACTGTCCCTCGAGGGATACGCCGACACGGCGAGCCTCACGCTGGAGGATAGCTCCAGCTCCGGGAACGTGAATGTGCTTCTCCTCCCCGGCGAATACACTGTGGAAGTTCTGCCACACGCCGACAGCCCTTATTCGGGCTACTCCACCACGGTCAGTGTGGATGATTCCTTCGTGGAAATGCCGGAAACCGTGTTGGCGGACTTGACCGACACCACCGGTGTCGTCACCGACCCCGACGGATCGCCCGTCCCAGGAGCATTGGTCGTAGCCATGGAAACCGCGTCAGGGGGCCGGAGTTGGTCCACGACCACCAACGACGCAGGCCAGTTCGTCCTGGCGCTGCCCAATACCGCCATGGAATTTCTGCTGACCCCACCAGCGGATCGGCGCGACCTGCCGATGACGTACACCTACGGGCCCGATCTCGGCGAAACCCCCGTGCTCACCTTTGTGGCGGGATTTCAAACGGAGGGCGTGGTGCTCTACCCAGACGCCGATGGCGAACTGCAACCGGCGGAGTACGCGGTGGTGGACGTCATCGGGGGTTCCGGGCGGCGGATCGGGTCGGCGCTCACCAACAGTGAGGGCGAGTTCTCCTTGAGCCTCGCCCCCTGAGCATCGATCGTCAACCGGGTTGACGATTACAGCAACGGCCCCACGAGGGATACCTTCACCACATCGGCGGTACGGCCGACCGTTTCCGCAACTTTCTGAATGGAGTCTGCCAATACCACCCGGTCTTGTCCATTCTGAAAGCTCACCAACCACGCTTGATTGCCGCTTTTTCCAGCCGATGGGGCCGGAGTAGGCGCATGCCTTCGTCGAGGGCCGTCATAGGCGCTGATTCGGTGCCGCGCCCGAAAACTCGCGACCGTGCGCAGGCTTACCGCAGCCTCGCGGGCGATTTCATTGTCGGGTACCGTGCCCATCTTGCCCATCAATGCAAACAAAAGAGCATCCTTCGATCCACGGCGTCGAGGCTCGCTTTCGTCTGCACCGGCTTCGGGAGGCAGATCGTCGTCGTCCGTCTTGGACGGCACGCTTCGGCCGTCGCCAACCCGCCGCAACGCCGCGCTGATCGCGCCAGCGGTTGTACCAAAACGCTCGGCAAGCTGTTTCAAAGATAGGGTGTCTTTGTGTCGGAGAAGTTCCGGCCACCAATCCTGGGTCTCAAGGTTCTGCATATGTACTCCTGGTGCAGCAACGTGGGAATAACCGCGCTTGTCCTCCCGGTCGAGGGAGTTGACCCGGCGAGACTGAAGCGCTACACCGGCCAAGATGATGGCGTCGCTTGGTCTACTGGCGTGGAGCCTTGCGTTGGCGGACGGGCCAACGCCAGAAATGACTGCGCCCGATGCACCTACGTCTGCGAAACCGCTGCCCGAGCCCATCCCGTCCGAAGAGGCGGGGACTGGGCCGGACCTGATTGCCGAGCCCTTCCTTGCCCCATTTGCCGATGTCCTCGGCCAAGCCAAACGGCAATACTTATCGGGCGATCACGAAGGTGCACTGAAGTCGTTGGAGGTCTTGGAGCGGCGGCTTGCCCTCGGCGAGGCCGTGGACCCGGATGCCGCGGCCGACGCGATGATTTACCTCGGTGAAATTCGATATAGCCTCGATACTTTCGAGTCCTACGAACTGGCCGTGGCAACGTTTCGTAAAGTACTCGAAAAGAACCCGGACCAGGCCATCAACCCCTACCAGCACCTCCCGGATGTGGTCGGAGTTTTTGAATTGGTCCGGCAGCAAGTGGTGGCGGAACGCGCCAAAAAGATGCGGCGACCGCGATATCCTGCCTGGGGGTTTGCGCCGTTCGGCATCCCGCAGTTCGGACAGCGACAAAAAGGTCGCGGTGCGCTCTATGCCACCCTACAGGGCACACTTGCCGCCACCTCCATCGGCGTCCTGGTTCATCTTTCCGTGATCAACGGCGGCCCATTTACATCCAAAGAGTGGACCCCCGCCGAATACAACGAGATGTACCCCAAGGTCCAACGAGAACGGTACGGCGTGCAATGGCCTGCCACCTTTGGTTTTTACGTGGTGTGGGCGGTTTCAGTGATCGACGGCAGGCGCCATTGGGCGAAGCCGCTGCCCGAGATCCCGACCATTGGGTTGATCCCCGATCCCCGCCAGCCCGGCGTCGAACTCGCTTGGCAGTTCTGACGTTTTCGGCTTAAGTTGTCGCGTCGGAGGCCGTCATGGCTTGGCTGCGCTGCGAAAACACTGTCCACAAGACCATCAAGAATTTTGTCCTCCGAAAGCCGCTCACCACCGTCGGCCGGGCTCAGGGCAACGACCTGGTGTTGGACGACCCCGCCGTGGGCGCGAGCCATGCGTCCATCATCCGCAAAGGAAGCGCTTATACGTTCTCGCTCACCGGCACCGGCGATCTGGTGATCAACGGTCAGAAGCTCCGCACCGCCACCCTCTCCGCCGGCGACAAGATCGTATTGGGCTCGTGGAACCTTAGCTATGCCGAGGGAGAACCCACCGAGGAGATGAAAAACCCTCAGACCGGTCCGTCGATCGACGTCTTGGAGCGGCTGGTCTCGCTTTCTGACGAGTTGATGCGGGACACCGCCCCGAATCGGCTGTTTTCAAACTTGTTGAAAGGCCTCATGGCACTCACCAAAGCGGAAAAGGGCTTTGTGATTGTGTTTCAAGACGGTCAGCGCCATCTGGCGGCCTCGCACAATGTGGAAGACGAAAAGCTCGATATGACAAAGGTTTCGGACTCGATCATCCAGCAGGTGGTCGACTCCCAGCAGCCGATCATCGTTTCCGATGCTCTTCACGATTCCAAGTTTGGACGTGCCAAATCCGTCGTCGATTTGAAGCTTTCGTCGGTGATGTGCGTGCCGCTGATCTACCGCGGCGACATGCTCGGCGTGATCTACCTGGGCAACGACTCGATCGCCGATCTGTTCACCGAGCGGGATCTGACCCTGCTCAAGATCTACGCTTCGCAGGCGTCTTTGATTGTTTATCACGCGCTGATGCTGAACCAATTGCGGCTGGACAACCGCAATTTGCGTGATCAACTGCAACAGGCATCCCAAGGGCAGATCATCGGCACCTGCGTTCCCATGAAGGCGCTGTTCAAGGTCGTTCGCAGGGTTTCCCCGACCGAGCTTTCCGTACTTATCCTCGGCGAGACAGGCACCGGAAAGGAATTGGTCGCGCGCGAGGTGCACAATCTTTCGCCTCGGCGTGCCAAGCCGTTCATCGCGATCAACTGCGGCGCTATCCCGGAAAACCTGTTGGAAAGCGAGCTGTTCGGGCATCGCAAAGGCAGTTTCACTGGCGCGGTCACAGACAAGGTCGGCAAGGTGGAAGCGGCGCATCAAGGTACCTTATTCCTCGATGAAATCGGGGAAATGCCGATGAGCCTCCAGGTCAAGCTGCTCCGCGTGTTACAGGAACGCGTGATCGAGCGGGTAGGCGACATTTCGACTCGTCCCGTGGACATCCGCGTGGTGGCTGCTACCAACAAGAATTTGGAAGAGCTGATTCGGGAAGGCGGCTTCCGGGAAGACCTGCTGTACCGGCTCAATGAAATCACCCTCAACCTCCCTCCCCTGCGGGAGAGAGGCGAGGACATTGAGGTTCTCGGCCAATATTTCCTCAACAAATACCGAGAGCAATACGGCACAAAGACAAGGGGCTTTACCAATCAAGCCCTGTTGGCGATGC
>SXGS01022877.1_pt1 | contig 15030 bp, 10 predicted proteins | sample 3174681 | NCBI WGS metagenome assembly SXGS01 (sample SAMN11356861, study PRJNA531348) | freshwater metagenome | isolation source: freshwater sample F1-80 | place: China: Fuxian Lake, Yuxi | collected 2017-12-25 | reverse complement strand
CAATCTCAAGTGAGATCTCACCACCATCAATTGCATGAAGAAGGCTCATAGCGCTAAATCTAACTCTTCTTTCCAGGGCGGATTAGCACCAGCTCTAGAGCAGGTAATTCCAGCAGCTTTTGCCGCCCGCTCCAATACTTGCCTTAATACATCTGCTGTTAGCCCATCTAGACCGAATTTAAGAAGGCCCTCAACAATTACTGCTCCAATTGTGTCGCCCGCTCCAACGCTATCTACCAATTCAACCTTTGCCGCAGGGCAATCAATTCGCCAATCTCTAGTAAAGGCAGATAAGCCCTTCTCAGCTCTTGTCACAACAACTATCTCCGTGCCTCTTGAGAGCCAGTTGGCAATTACTTCACTCTCTGGCGATTGATAGAGCCAGGCGAAATCATCTTCACTTAGCTTCACAATCTTTGCTAGATCTATCCATCTCTCAACGCTATTTCGATAGATCTCTCTAATGCCTTGAATTGAAGGTCTGACATTGGGATCAAAAACTACCGTTGCGCTCTTACTTGATAGCCAGTTATATAGCTCAGAAGCACCTGGCTCTAATAGGGTGGCAACTGAGCCAATGTGAATTACCTCAGCATCCTCTTTAGGAAGCCAAGAGGAGTGGAAGTTGAAACTAACTGTTGAATCTAACTTGAATTCATAGCTAGCAAGACCTGCTTCATTGATACTTGCTATGGCAAGCGCAGTTGGAAGATCAGAGCGATGTACAAAATCTAGGCTAACCCCACTATCTAAAAGCTCGCCCTCTATCGCCTTGCCATAGCTATCACTTGAAATACCACCAATAAAAGTAGTTGAAAAACCTAGGCGAGCCAAGGCCTTTGCGCTATTACAGGGACCCCCTCCCACCATCTCTGAAATTCTTCCCCCAGCTACTGGTATCAGATCCATGAGAGCCTCACCAACTACCCAGATCTTTTCAGCTCTTTCAGCCACTATTTGCTATTTTCATTTCTGGAGCAATCGAGCACTAATTACTTGTCTTACCGCTTCCCACTCAGAAAGTTCAGATGACGAAAATGGGCTCTGACTTGGTTTGACAATATAAAGTCCTGAGAAATAACTTGATTTGAATTGATAATATGCAAGTAACCACCTGGCGTTATTTCCAGCACCAATCTTTACATGCATCAAAAATCCATTATCAACCTCTATATACTTACTTCCTTTTGAGTCTAAGGACAAAAATTCATAGGTTTCAATATCACCGCTAGTGGTTTTGAATCCACCCAGCTTGATACAGTCGTCTAAGCGCTGTATCAACTCTTTCCTTGCTAGTTCTGCCCCAGCAACGGATTCATACTTAACAACCTCTGTCGAAAGAAATAGGTAAGGCGAACCATTTTGAAACACTTGCAGCTGTCTTCTCGACATTCGCTTCTTGTCTGAATCATAATTTTCATAACACAAATCTAGAGTAGGACTTTCAAGAGTAGTTCCTTTTGCTAAAGGTTGAACAATCCAGGATTCCTCAAAGTCATTAAAAGAAAACCCAAGGTCTCTTAATTCACTTTGGCTGCTTTCAGGAAGGGTTGGATCAACATAAGGCGCTGATCTCCTAATCTGAGCGGTCTGGCCGAATACTGCTTTGAGCATATAGGCATCAAATATCTTCAGGTTATTTCCAGATATTCGAGCGGTCGCACTCTTATTGCCCAAGTTTGCAGAATACACAATTCTTTCTTTGTCTGAATCCCCAGAGAAAAACTTGCTCACCTTTTTATTGTTAATTAAGACATCACCTGTTGAGTTGCCTGCGAATAATGTATAGGCACCACGCACGGTAAATGAAGCAGAGCATTTACCCTCACAAACCCCAACTTGATTTCCCCAGGCGTCGGTAGAAATCTGCCACTTACCTAGCTTTCTCATCTTGCTCACTGGTACCTTACTTACCGAGGCTTCAATATCTGTCCGAATACCGTTACCTTTGCAATCAAAACTCTCAAAAGTGCCTTTTAGTTTGTTTAGGGGCATAGCTAAAGAATCTGGATTAGAAATTATTGATTGCGCTATCGAGAAGCCCGTGCCATTGTAGATTCGACTGAGACATATCCCCGAACCTTTGTCACTTACCGAGAAATTAACTTTTGCATTCAAACCTAAAGTTCCAGATACAAAGACCTCTTTTTTAAACTCCGGATAACCTCTATCAATCGAAACTTTGACATAATCCGACCAGGCGCTGCGATTACCCCAGGCATCGACCGCTCTAACTCGCAAGTCATACTCACCCTCAGCTAAATCTTTTCCTAGAACAGTTATAGGCGGGGTAAGTGGATACTTAGGTGAAGGTTGAAAATTTGACAAATAACTCTCAACTTTTCTTATGCCACCTGGAGCTTCAATCTCATAGAAACTAATAATTGAATCCTTATCTTCAAATGTGATTCCTGACTTTAGAATTGCTGCATCTGGGCTAAACCAGGATTTAGGATCTTCAAACTCAGGGGTAGGAGGTGAGACTAAATCTGGAGATCGAGTTATTTTGACCTTTACTTTTTCAAAGTCAACAGAATCAAACTCAATTTTTGCCACTCCAGACTTAGTCACAAAACTCTTTCCTACAGGAAGTGTCATCGATCCAGATGCTCTGCCACTGAGGTATTGGTAGTCATCAAGATTGATTAGCCACATATCTGTTGATACTCCGTCACTTAATTCCACCCCATCTATGTAATCTGGGTTTGGAGAGACTATGGCGCCAGGTGGTGGAGGATCGATGCGATAAATTACCAAACCAGGTTTGTTTGAACCATTAAATGATTCTCTGCGATACTCAATCCAATAACTAGCGTCTTTATCTCGAATAAGTATAGATCTAGACCCCTTGCTCGCATCAACTGAACTGAGTTCTACTTCTTGACTATTCCAAACTTCCTTGACATCCTGATTTTCTAAAAGTCCCATTCGCCACAGATGATAGGTCGATAACGAAGTCCTGACCTCGACGTTTCCCATAACATCGACAGCTCCTCCGTACTCAATACCGCGGCAGTCATTAAGCCAATCTCCGTCTGTTTTCCCAAGATTACACGCTAGCAAATTAGAGTGACCAAGGCCTAGCGCATGACCTAGCTCATGTGAAATTACAAATTCTTTATCTGTTCCATTAAGAATCATCCCTCCCGACCACTTACCGTTCTGATTAACGCTGCTTATTGCCTCCCAAACACAGTTCAGTCTCGGGGTTAAAACAACTAAATATCGATTATTAAAGTCTATGCCTGGATATCTTGGTTGCAAGAGTGATTTGACTGTTTCTATATAGCGAATGGACGTATTGCCATCGCAGTTAATGGGTGGTTTTAATGATAATGGTGAAAAATCCTTTATTCCTAATTTTAATTCATTACTTGCTTTAGATTTACTAAGGACCGAATTCCAGTAAGGCAGATTTTTTTCTGTTAAGTTTGAAGTAGCCAGCTCGATCGATGCTGAATTATTTGAGTTACTTCCAAATGAAACTCCAACAATGTCTATGATTTTCACCACTGGAGAAGAAGAAGCAGGGTAGATTTCACTAAAAGCAAGAGTAAAGAAAAGTAAACTAATGAAAAACTTTCTCACTGTAGTGGCTTAATTCCCACTTGGAATTGATTCAAAATCCTTTTCAATCTGAGGAATTTGATCTTTTATATCTTGAGTCAAAAATACTTGGAACTCCTTCATTTTCTCAAATGCAGCACGGGCTTCACTTAGCCTTCCGGCAGCACGAAGGTCATAGGCATAACTTAACCAAATTCTTGGATGTCTTTGCTCGATTTTCAGTTGGCGTTCTCTGAAGGGAATTGCCTGCACTTGTTGTCCCCGTTGTTCGCGAATTCCCGCACTCAGATCCAAGAGACTGAAATCGTTTGGATAGCGAGTGAGAGCAAGGTCCAATACTGCAAACGACTCACTAATGCTATTTGTTCTATTAAGTTCAGATGCGAGGTACCAATACTCAGTTTCCAAAACAGTTGGGGATTGGGCCACTTTGATTATCTCGCTTACTCTAGCTGATATAGCCCCTGAGTTCTGAGGGTCTATTTGAGTGGCTAAAAACTTTTGAGTACTTCTATCTGGATATGAGGAATACCAACCAGTTGCAAACAAAACCCCTGAAAACAATAGGGCGATATATCTCTTCAAATCTACATTGTGCTGACCTCTTTTTTCTCTAACTGGAGAACTTAAAGAGTCCTTGACTTTCCTAGTTCTCAGGGCTAACACAAGGCCAAGAAATGCATAATTCCAAACTGCAATTGAAATGTTATCTATGGAAAATATAGACATAGACCAAAGTGCTAAGAAAACAGAAGAAATACCTTTATCGATATTACTAGGAGTATCACTAAGAAGCGTTTTTAATGATATGAAAAGTCCGATGAGAACAGGAATTAGGACTGCTATTAAACCAAGTAATCCAAGGGTGGTAAATGCTTGGACAAAAACATTGTGAGCGTTATTTGTTACCAAATCAATAGTTGTTCTTTCGGCCAGTGCCTGCGACCTAAATGTCCTAAAATAGTCCCCATAACTATCGACTCCTACCCCCCAAATAGGTGAAGTCTCGCCAATTCGAATTCCTGTGAGCCAATACTGATAACGTAGTTGAACCGTATATTGACCAATTACGTTTCCAAGTAGGCCGAATCCTAGAGTCCCCAAGAAAACGAAAATTCCCAGAAAGCCAGCACAGGTGAGAAAAATTAGTTTTTTGACTAGGCCCACAATATTTAGCCATATAAAGAGCGTGAGCAAGCCAACGATTAAAATGGCTCCAAGTCCTTGAATGGAATTAGTAGCAATAATTAGTCCCAGTGAGATTCCAACAAAAGTTATTCTTGTTAGACGCAGAACTAGATTGGACTTCTCCAAGACTGACAATATTAGAAAGCAAGATGCCGATAATGCGAATATTGCGGAGGCAAAGTTTGTATTTCCAAAGAAAGAAAATACTTGATTGCTCATAGACCACTTTACAGGATCAGAGCCTAACCACTGCACCAAGCCATATGAACAGAAAATTACTGAAGCTAATTCTAAACTATGTAGAAATTTGGAACCAAAAGTCCTTGCATGATTCATAATAGAAAAGGAGAGAGCAACGATAAAAAGAGAAGTTATTGTTAGTAAACCATTATTTCTTCCCCAGAGACCCCACAAAATTCTAGTCCACGATAGATTTTCAGAGAATTTAGCTAAAATCACTGCAGTGATGATCAATATTATTGAAAAGAGTAATAATCGAACATGAAAATTAACTATAAATATATCTACAGTCTCTTTGTAAGCTCTAAAACCAGCTAAAGTGATAAATGGAATTACAGTAAGAAGTGCAATTTGCTTTGGCCAATTAATTGGATCTAGAAATCCAATAAATATGGTCCCAGAAACAATTGCTAGAAGTAAGGTTGCCTTATCAATGGCGTACGTAGTCGTTTTCTCCATAGCCCAAGTCTAATGCTCTTTCGAACAAAAGCAGCGAGATTCAAGGGTATTTCAAATTGTTTCGAAAATTCCCATTGCAACATGGTTTTGTTCACAAAGGTCATGCTTCATCAATCATTAATAAACTTGAGGCCTTAAATTGATATGCGTGCCAGTCCATTTTCTCTCTGCCAAAGATCATTTCCGCCACATCTTCCAAGTCCTCGGGCAACAGGACACATATACTGTCGAGATATTCAACTCACTACGCTTTGCGCCAGGAAATGAGACTTTTAAACCCTGGAAATTCTGAATCATGGAGCTTCTCTGTGGGTGAATGCTTCTCATTCACAACAACTATTAGGTGCTTAAACTCAGAAAAATTCAAACATTTATCTGCTGCTAGTCCATAATAATCTTTTGCCAAAAGAAAAGCGATGACCAGGCCTCTAGTAATTTGAAATTTGAATTTCCAATGTCTCTATTACTCTAGACATTTTCTAATTTGTTTTAAACAAGTTTACTTCAAATCATTTCTGTAAGAGCTCTTGCAGCAATTCCACACGCCAACCATAAAGACTAGAAGTAATTGATCTAAACTTAAAATCATTAATCAAGGTTACTTCAGGATGCTTGAATTTTTCCCAGTTTATGATCTTTGAGCGTATCAATGGTTTAAAGACTCAATAGCTCATGCCGTAGATATAAGACCTTCATTGACTGAGCATGCTTACAATGTCAAAATTGCCCTGGATACTAAAGTTATAACTTTCTGGCATTACTTAAAGCGACTCAAAAAGGATTAAGGCTTTAAAGTCGGAATCAGTATAGATTTTCATTGCGAGACCTCAAATGTAATTCACATTTAAGGCAATGGCATTAACGCGGCTGCTATAATTCTAAAATAAATCTATCTAGTGGACTCCATCCAATTTAAAAACTAAGCTCATTATCATCTTAGAACCCTCTCCAAAAAATTCCTATCTCTCCGCATGCGCCTCGCCCAAAATGAAACAAGCCTTTCAAGAAATACATATTTATCAAAATGACCTAGCCTCCAAATAACTGGAGTCTTAAAACCAAATCCAATTCTTATTTTCACATTCATGAGAAAGATATACGGACTGATTGATTTTGAGTGAATATGGATATTTGCAAGCTTAATACTGCTATCTTTCACCCGAATCTCGATGGACTTCTTTCCAAGGGTAGATTTAAAACGCATAGAACCCTGCTTGAGCAGATTAGTTACAGATCCTTCCCTAAGATCCAACTCTCCTCTAAAAGAAAATGGGATTCGACAGTTTCTCGCATCAGTACCCATGAAGTATTTCCCAATTGATTGAGCATCAAAAATAAATCCTGTCGAAGAACCAAAATTTCCTATCTGAGTAGGCAGAACATTAACTCCAATTTCTTGGGAGAATTCACCTAGAAGTATCATGTCATCTACATGATCTCTATTCCAATTATCTAATATATGATGTAAAAACTTTTGTAGAATCTCAGGTTTTCGAACATAAAGAATAGATGCACAACCAATTCCATTTGCTTGAAGGGGAAATGCAAAATCAATTCTTGCATCAGAAATCAAGTTAGATACTGCATCTAGTTGTAACAGGACGCAGTCTGTTTCTAGGTGGATTACGTTCTTGAGTTGATTTGTGCGCATGGCATCATATAGATAGAAAAATCTGGCGGTGGTGCCATACCAAAAATATTCCTGCTTATGGGGCCAAACTTTCTTCATTTCCTCAAATCGTAGGGTCTCTTCACTCTTTTGCATCTTAGAGACATCGATTTTGATTTGATTATGCAATTGGTTGCAGGATTCCGTTATTAGGTATTGTGTAATATTGGAATGTAATTTTGACATCAATTTAAAATTGTTCTTGGCATATCTTGGTATAGGTCTCCCTACTTCTACCCACAGGATTTTGAAGCTCGAATTCATAAGTTCTTCATTTTATAGGAGAACAAGTCGATTATGTGCTCATGAGAGTTCTTGCGAAAAGAGTTAAGCGCTAGAACTTTACTTGAATAGACTTCTCTAAGTTGCTTAGTAGCTAATTGGCTTAACTCCGACCATTCCTCAATAGCAATATAGGGATAGGGGGAATACGCAGGGATTTCATCCCTTTTGAGAATTACAGGTAGTGCACCCAAATATAGGGATTCCCAAAAACGATGTGTGTCTTTGCCATTACCTGGAGGACATGGAACTAGCAACGTTTTTCTCATTAAGGCATGTATATATCGGGCTGGCACTCTTCTACTCACTTCAAGGCAGCAATTTGACCTAGTAATCTCCCGTCTAGCAAAAATTCTGTCCTTGGGATTTGTTTGATCATTCCACGCTACAAGTATTCCTATTGATCTAGATTCCACACTAACACTTGGTATCTTCTTAAAATCTCTTATCTGACCAGCGCTTCGATATCTTTGACTTTCTAATCCAAGCGGTAAAGGTACCACTCCTTTAATATTACTAGACACATTTACACAAGCAACCAATTTACAATGCTTCTGTATGTCTTTAAGAAAAGACACAGTAGGGGGTTTGTCAGAATCACCAATCACTATTGCTGCCAATGGCTCAAATCGATTAGAGAGACTAGATATAAACTCTTGTTCTATAGAAACCAATAAATTGCCATTCACATAAACGGTTGAGTCACTAGGTATACTCTCTATATTCTGAAAGTCCCCTTGTTTATCTATAGTAGTGTCACATAAAAAAGAATAGGTGTCTGAATTCAAATATGGAAAGCTATCGATTCGTTTCTGTCTAGGATACTGGACAAGTCTTCGCACAATTCTATCTTCCGTTGAATACCAGAATAAACGTGCAGTGTTCATGATTAGTTGTCTGCCATAGTCAATTTAATTTGATGCATTATGTCAGCAGCCAGTTTTTTCAGCACAAAGTTGTTAATAGTTTCTTTAAATTGCTTGCTGCCAAGGTAGTTCTGTGCATTAGCTTGTATCTGCTTCACTAGTGAGTAATCCTTCTGGGCGGCTTCAAAACGCTGCCTAATTATCCTTGAGTCAGGCGGGCACTCTATTGCCACCTCAGGAATTCCGAATTCGCGCAAAGGAGGACCCACGTAAATAACGCAGCAACCGGCCCACAACGCCTCAATCAATTTCTCAGAGACATAATCCAGGCTATTTTCTACAACAATAGTGAATTGAAATTTCTCTAACTCGCGAGTCTTATCTGGTGCAAACCCCTTGTAGTTTTTAGGCTTTATCCAGAGGTTATCTAAGCTAGATAAATTCATACGGTGGTTCAATCCTGCATAGTGCTTTGTTGCACCTAAAAGGCCTTTTACAGTGGTAGAAGCGCTGTTCCAGCCCGTTCCATAAACAACTATCTCCTCACCGAATAATTCAATTAATTCTCGTCTCAAAGTATACATTTCACCTTTAACGACACTTATTTTATTGTTTTGAAAGACAGCTACTCGAGCGTCGCGCGCTTTAAAGTCGGCCTCGCTAACGCGCGTTACAACCTGCTTGCCTTGTGGCCAATTAAATGGAAAAACGTTTGTCCCTGAAGCCCACTTATTCGATGGCGTAAAAATTAACTTATACCTATTGAGATTACCTCTCCGAAAATTATTTGGCCGCGTTACCATAGACTCCCATAAGACCAACACCTTAAGGGCCCTTCTACTTACTTTAAATACTCTTAGCCCGAATTTACGATGATGATTCATGAAAATTATTACATCGGGATCATCATTTAGCAAAACAAGATCATGCCCATCCGCTGAAAACCGATCAAAAAAAGCCTTCCAGGGTTGTTCTGTCGGCGAAAGAAAGTCAGAAAAAGACTCTTGGCGAGTAACAGCAATTCTCATTGGTGCAACCTCGGGGTCACTAGTTGTTTAGCTCCGAGAGCTAGACCCACAAACTTATCTCTATTACGGGTACTAAATGGCGCAAGAAGTGCCGAATTAGCTATTAGCGAAAGGGTCAAAAACCAGAATCGATACTTAGATAAATTTGGTACATCGTATGAAAATATTCTAAATCTATTTTTTACCCAGTTTAAGTAGTGATTCCTTGTTATAGGCCTTCCTTCGGTTGCCAAATCATGTTGCAAAACAATTGAAGGGTCACAAATCAACTTTCCTAATTTCCTGGCGCGCGCAGATATAATTACATCTTCAAATATAGACTGTCCGTAAAAATCAGGCTCAAATCTTACATTCTGAAAAATAATTGATTTCCAAGTTGAACATCCTATTAGCCAATCTACTTCACTTTTTGTTTTCAGGCCAAATGGACTGATATTTATAGCAGCGCATGTTAAGGCTCCGGGATTACCAGTTATCCCAATCCAATCTGTGAGCCAATTTCTCCTAATTTTAGTTCTAGTATCTTCTGAAGTTTTAGCAATCCCAGATAGGCCGACACAATCCTTAGTCTGGGTTAAACCTCTCAGGGCTAAATCAAAATAGTCATTCGGAACCATAACGTCATCATCCAGAAAGCTTATAAATCGTATATCTTCTGCCTTCTTATGATTATCCAAATAATCGAGGCCTATATTTCTTTGAATAGCTGCCGATTTGTATCCAGTCATAATTTGATGAATATTTATGAATTCTGATTTCAATTCAGAATTTTTCCCTGGGTCAGAAGAGTCGACAATAATGATTACATCTGGCTTCAAGCTTACCTCTTCTAGGTTTGCAAGTAGTCTACGTAAAAGATCTGGACGGTTCCTTGTCGGAATGATAAGTGCTAGACCTGACTTCACGGCGAATTCTGGGTTTGGTGTGGCCATGGCACAATACTACGAGAGATAATGACCTTTAAACCGCTCAAGTAGATTGCCTCGCGCCACTTATTCGATAAACTTTTCAAATGAGACCCCAAAATTGGACAGTATATGAGTTACTACATTTATTCAGGCGATGCCTAAAACTCTTGAACTATCGAGATAGGAATTTTGTCGCCCTATACGCCATCATCCAATTTGCTCTAGTTTTGCTAGATCTTTTTGGGCTGCTTCTTATAGGCGCCATTGCAGCGATAGCTACAAGCTCAATTCAGGGCACTGAGTTGCCCGGCGTTGTCAAGGGTTTTCTAGAATTTTTGAGTTTTGAGGAGAATCCACCTCAATTTATTGCCGCAATCTTTGGAATGGCAGCTGCCTTCCTCTTGATAACGAAATCTTTCCTGAGCTATTACTTTGGGCTCCGAAATTATGCCTTTCTTGCTAGACGAGAAGCCAGAATTTCAGAATCCCTAGCTAAACGAATATTTAATCAAGAAATTATCTACTTGAATCGATTTACAACCCCTCAATACCAACATGCCTTGACTAACGGTTGTTCGTCAGTAATGGGAGGGGTTATTGGGCAATCCCTTAGCTTGCTAGCCGAGCTAGTTCTTCAGATAACCATGTTAGTTACGCTGTTCTTATTCGCCCCAATTCTAACTATATTTTCACTTTCTTTCTTTTTGGGCTTATTTCTGCTCTTAAATAAGTTCCAAGGGGAAAAGGCTCGAAAGTGGGGCCTAGGTATGACACAAGCAGATGTGGAAAGCACCTCGCTAATTTCCGATGCAGTGGGAAGTTATAGAGAAATTTTGGTAAGTGGGAGAAGAAATTTTTTTATAGAAAATATAAAACGAAGTCGAGGGGAAGCAGCTCAATATTTAGTGAATAAGTCTATGCTAACGCAATTTTCAAAGTATGCTTTTGAAATGAGTGTGATTGTTTCGGGCCTAGTGATATCTGCCTACGCTTTTCTAACAAAACCTGCAATTCAGGCGGCCAGCCTTGTGGTTATTTTTATAACTGCATCTACAAGAATTGCGCCTTCAATCTTGAAGTTGCAGCAGGGAATTCTTCAGCTTCGTGGCGCAGCTGGGGCTACTGAACTATTCTTTGAGATAAGTGATTCTGTTATTGATACCACTGAATATGGAGATCAAAATCGAGGAACACAATCAAGTGAATTCAATCCTAAACAGGGAATCTCAATCAATAGAGTTTCCTTCACTTATCCCAACAGTGATAGAAGGGCTCTAAACCAAATTTCGCTTGAAATTAAGGAGAATTCAAGTTTTGCAATTGTCGGGCCGTCTGGTTCTGGAAAGTCAACACTAGTGGATTTGATTTTGGGAGTGATCAGTCCGCAGCAAGGGGAACTAAGTATTTTTGGTCTAGAACCAAAAGGAATGCAAAGTTTGGGACCAGGAAAAATTGCTTATGTGCCACAAAGTGTTTATCTCACTTCAGGCTCAATTTTGGAAAATGTTGGATTAGGAATTAATCTAGCAAACATTGACCCAGAAAGAGTTCGGAGTGCCCTCGAAAAGGTACATCTAGATCTTTGGGTAAATGGCTTAAGCCAAGGTATCCATTCAACTGTTGGCGAACGAGGGTCTCGATTGTCTGGAGGGCAGAAACAAAGGCTTGGCATTGCCCGTGCACTCTATCAAGATCCACTGCTGCTTGTTTTAGATGAAGCAACTAGTTCTTTAGATGCGGAGTCCGAACACGAAATTTCAGCATCGATAGAATCTTTAAAGCGAAAAATTACCACCATAATAATTGCGCATCGTTTGTCGACAGTTATTAAGTGTGATCAAGTTGCATATCTAAACGAAGGAAAATTAGTTGCCCAAGGAACTTTCACAGAATTACGCAAGGCAGTTCCCGATTTTGATCGCCAAGCAAACCTCATGGGGATAACCGGATGAGAGTGCTTGTTACTGGCGGGGCTGGATTCTTAGGCTCACATATGTCAGATTTTTTACTCGCCCGTGGATTCGATGTCATAGCCGTTGACAATTTCTATACTGGAAGCAAGATAAACATAGAACATCTCGAGAGTAACGCTAAATTTGAACTGATAAGGCACGATATTACATTTCCTTTGTATCTTGAATGTGATTTGATCATGAACTTTGCTTGCCCTGCTTCGCCAGTGCATTACCAAAGAAATCCATCGCAAACAATGAAGACAAATGTTCATGGCGCAATCAATATGCTTGGTTTGGCAAAAAGACTCCATATTCCGATTTTTCAAGCTTCAACAAGTGAAGTTTATGGAGATCCAGAAGTGACTCCGCAGCCCGAGACCTATTTGGGAAGAGTAAACCCAATAGGGCCAAGAGCCTGTTACGACGAAGGCAAGCGTGCAGCAGAAACATTGTTCTTTGACTATCATCGACAATTTAATTTAGAAATTAAAGTAGCACGAATTTTTAATACCTACGGACCACGGATGGCTATTGACGACGGCAGAGTAATAAGTAACTTTATAGTAGCAGCATTACAAGGCAAGGACATCACCATCTATGGAGACGGAAATCAAACCCGTTCATTCTGTTATGTAGATGACTTAATTTCCGGAATTTATAAATTTGTCTTCGAGAGTCGAAACACAGGACCTATGAATATTGGAACCGAGTTCGAGTTCACGATGAAAGAGTTAGCAGATTTAATCATCGAACTCACAAACTCTAAATCTAAGTTAGTTTATCTACCTCTGCCTCAAGATGACCCAAAGCAACGAAAACCTGATCTCAATCTAGCAAAGAAACTTATCAATTGGCAGCCAACTGTTTCCGTAAGAGATGGAATGCAGGCCACAATTGAGTACTTTAAGACAATAGTGTAGAAATGAGAGTCCTTCACATCATTGCACGATTTAATGTGGGTGGAACCGCAGCTTGGATTCATGAGCTCACAAAGAATTTGTCAGGTGCAGGAATAGAGTCGCTCGTGGCAACGGGGGAAGTTGGAAAAGGTGAAGTGGAATCACAGCTGCTTCAGGAATTGAATCACACCTATATAAAGGGTCTTGGTAATTCGATTAAACCTTTTCAAGATTTGATAGCTTTTTTGGAGATTAGAAATCTGATAAAGAGTTATAATCCTGATGTTGTAAATACACACACCGCCAAAGCGGGTCTTCTAGGTCGTTTAGCAAACTTTAGCTTAGGAAAAAGGCGAAAGCCTCTCGTCCATACTCTCCACGGACACCTTTTGCATGGTTACTTCTCAAAACCCATCGTAAGGTTAGTTGTGATAGTTGAAAGAGTTCTCTCTAGTTTCACTGATTTAATCATTTTTGCTGGTAAAAGTGTTCAGTTGGATTGCCTAAATGTTGGAATAGGCAAGTTAGATCAATCTGTTGTAATTTACCCTGGAGTCTCAGAAGCTAAATTATCCAAAACAACTGCTCGCAGGACAAAGTCAGATCGGTTACGAATAGGTTGGTTAGGGCGTGTTACTAGAATTAAACGTCCTGACCGAGTTCTAGAAATTGCCAGAAGATTACCAAACCTTGACTTTTATATCGGCGGAGAAGGCGATCTATTGAAAACTTGTAAGGAATCAGCTCCGAGTAATATCTCTTTTCTTGGCTGGAGCAAGCCAGAGGAATTCTGGAGCGAGATGGATATTTGCCTTCTCACCTCTGATAACGAAGCTCTACCTATTTCAATAATTGAAGCCCAACTCAATGGATTACCAACGGTAGCCACTGATGTTGGATCAACTTCTGAAGTTGTAATTGATGGAGAGAGCGGCTATCTAACTTCGATAGATATAGATGAGATGGTAGAGAAATTAACTACTCTTTCAGAGAATTCCAACTTGAGAGAAGAGATGGGAAAGAAAGCCAAGGCAAGGGCTCGAGAGGTATTTTCTCCACGGAGGCAAAGAGATGACCATATCGCCGCGTACAAGATGGCAATAAAGAGTTTCGAGCAAAGATAATGAGGTTACCGGTCTCAGCTGTACTACCAATTAAGAACGGACAAGAGTGGATTCCTGAGGCGCTACGTGAAATTAGCAATCTACTTGAATCCCAAGACGAGCTAATAGTTATTGATGACAACTCAACAGATTCCACGTGGGAAATTTTAGAGGGATTTAGCTGCCAACCTTCCCTCAGAAAGATTAAGAATCCTGGGGTTGGATTAGTATCGGCGCTGAATGAGGGAATAAGAGTTGCTCAACATGAATGGATCGCACGTTTTGACATCGATGATAAATACAGAACAAGTAGAGTTGATAGACAGTTAGCTGCTATCACACAAAGGACTGTGGCTGTTTTTACTGACTATCGAATTGTTACCGCAGAAGGCAAGGATCTGGGTCTTATTCCCTCACCGATCCAGCCAGCAGCTACTGCTCTCTCCCTTGTACATTCAGATAGAACTGCGCACCCAAGTGTAATTTTTAGAAAAGTATCTGCTTTAAGTGTTGGCCTCTATCGTGAAGAAGACTTCCCTTGCGAAGATTTGTCTCTCTGGTTAAGACTTGCCGCCATTGGAGATCTAGTCTCGATACCCTCCGATGAGCTCATCTACTCCCTAAGGAAAACTTCCGTTTCCGGGTCGCGCTATTTTGAGGCAAAGAAGAGATCTGCTGAAATTTTACTCGCTTCAGGCCAGGTGAACAACTTCATCGCACGTGCAATAGGTGAATTTAATGAAATTTTAAAGTCCTACAAAGGAGTAAACCTAGGAATCGAGAGATCGCTACTGTTTCTTAGAGATTTATTCCACCCAATTGTCTTTAAAGAGTTTAATAATCTTCAAAAAATTAAAATACTTATT
>SXGS01460235.1_pt1 | contig 15034 bp, 14 predicted proteins | sample 3174681 | NCBI WGS metagenome assembly SXGS01 (sample SAMN11356861, study PRJNA531348) | freshwater metagenome | isolation source: freshwater sample F1-80 | place: China: Fuxian Lake, Yuxi | collected 2017-12-25 | reverse complement strand
CGCCGCTGAGCCCGGCGCGGCCCGCGGCGAGCCGGGGACTTCCGCCCGTGCCCGCAGCACCGCGGTCCGGCCCCGCTTCTCGGTGGCGGCGACGGCCTGCGCGGCCCGCGCGGCCTGGGCCTGAAGGGCCGCAATCTCGGTCGTGCGTCGCGCCTGCTCATCAAGGCGTGCCCCGAGAGTCGAAGCGGATGCGAGCCACGCCTTCGCCAGTTCTCCGCGGAGAGTCTGTTTGCGCTCCGCGAGTTCTCCGCGGTTCTTCGTCAGGACATCCGGTGCGTCCACCACCACCTGCCCGGGGCGGCAGCTTGCGAAGACGCCGTAGAGGGCATAGAAGTCCTCCTGGCTGATCGGATCGAACTTGTGGTTGTGGCAGCGCGCACAGGAGACCGTCAGGCCGAGAAACGTTTTTGAGAAGACGTCGATCTGGTTATCCACCACCTTGACCTGGTCTTCCAGGGCGTCCACCGGGATGTAACCCAGTTCTCCCATCCGCAGTTGCGCGGTCCCGAGGATGGACTCATTCCACTTCTCGGTGGGGTTCAAGCGGGGGTGGGGGAGGAGGTCGCCGGCCAGGTGTTCCCGCATCAACTGGTCGTACGGGACGTCTGTGTTGAACGCACGGATGAGGTAGTCCCGGTACTGCCAGGCCATCGGCAGCACCGGATCGCCCTGGCTGCCGTGCGACTCCGCATAGCGGACCAGATCCATCCAGTGGCGCGCCCAGCGCTCCCCGAAGGCGGGCGCGGCGAGCAGCCGATCCACTACCTGCTCGTAGGCCGAAGGAGAGCGATCCGCGAGAAATGCCTCCATTTCCGCCGGGGTAGGAGGAAGGCCACGGAGGGCAAATGTGACCCGGCGCAAGAGTGTCCGGCGGTCCGCGGGGGCCGCCGGCGCCAGTCCGCGCTGCTCCAGTTTCGCGAGGAGGAAGCGGTCCACAGGATGGGAAGACCACGCCGAAGTCCGCACCGGGGGAACCGCCGGATTCCGGAGCGGCGCAAAGCTCCACCACTTTCGGCGCGCCGCAAACACGGCCGGCCACGATGAGGCGGCATCCGGTGGGGTCGCAAGCGCCGCCGGGGCCGGAGCTTTGTCGCGCGGATCCGGTGCGCCCATGGCGACCCACTTCTCGAATTGGGCGATCACTCCCGGTGCGAGTTTCGCCTCTCCACGGGGCATCTCCAGCCCCGGGAGTGCGTGCCGCAGCACGGACAGCAACCGGCTCTGCCCGGGTTTGCCGGGGTTCACCACGGGCCCGCGGGCGCCCCCCGCGCGCAGACCGGCGCGGGAATCGAGCGCGAGGCCCCCCTGCGTGGAGCGGGTGGAGTTGTGGCAGCGATAGCACCGGGTTGCCAGCACCGGCCGAATGTGCGTCTCAAAAAACTCCACCTGTGCCGCTGTCGGAGCGGAATCAGGATCGCCGCGCCCGGGAAGTGCGATGAACACGAGGGTGAGCGATGAGATGAGCGCAAGCGTGACCGTCATTGGTCGTGCGGCGTGATTCAGCATAATTCCTCTCGGTGATGTCCCGCGGAGCAGTTCTCCGTCCGGACGACCCGTCTCCTGCTTCCCCTTCGCATCCACGAGAGGATGATTGCGCATGCACGCCGGGAGCCGTCCGTCCCGGTCGCCGGAGCGCTGCCATTACGGCCCCTGGGCTTCCCGGCAAATCAGATCGGCTGCATCGAGTAGCCCCTCCAGCCGGTCCCGCGCGCCGGGGTTGACCCCCGTTTCACTCCCGACGAGGAGCCCGGGCACTCCCGCCGCCAGGCCCGCCAGGATGTCACTATCACGGTCCCCGACGATCCAGCACCGGGGCAACTGCAGGTCGAGCATCCGGGCGGCGGCACGGAGCATTCCCGGCTCCGGCTTGCGGCACGCACAGGGCCGGGCAAGCACCGCCACGCTCCCCGCGGGGTGATGTGGACAGAAGAAGATTCCGTTGAACTGCACTCCCTCGGCCTCCACCAACTGCTCAAGCCGATCATGTACCGCCGCCAGGCGCTCCAGCGTGAAATACCCGCGCGCCGCGCCGGACTGGTTCGTCACCACCACCAATCCCCATCCGGCCGCCGCGAGACGCCGCAGCCCTTCGCCCACCCCGGGCAGCAGCACCAGCGCCTCCGGGTCATCGGGGTACCCGGTGTCCTCGATCAGCACCCCGTCCCGATCCAGAAACACAACGCGCCCCCCCGGCGGTTGCCGGAGCGGACCGTGCATGTGTGGACAGTCCCCCATGACGGGCTTCACTCCTTGCGATGATGGCGAACGACGGATGAGGAAAGAGCAAGTAGTGGATAGGAGATCGGAGATCGCGGGGCCGCGCTCCTCGCTCCCTGGCGACTGGCGACTGGCGACTGCTCCCACGGAATTCGGCCACACCGGATGCTCGCTGGGCGCAGCAAGTGGTCCCACGAGGCTCTCGTCCAGGGCCAACGCCATCTACCATCCCCTATCTCTCTCTATCTCCTCTCTCCTGCCCCCTACCCGTAACCGCCATCTTTCGAGGACGGGAACGGGCCCGGCCGAGTTAACATGAGGTCACGATGCGTCCACAACCCTCTCCAACCTACCTGGACAACGCCGCGACCAGTTTCCCGAAGCCGGACGAAGTCTATCAGGGGATGGACCGCTTTTTGCGTGAGTGCGGCGCCAGCCCGGGGCGTGGAGGGTACACGGCGGCGGCCCATGCGGCCCGTGCCGTGATGCAGGCCAGGCAGAAAGTGGCGCGGTTTCTGGGGGCCGCCGATGCCCGTCGGGTGATCTGGACTTCGGGCTGCACTGCGGCGCTGAATCTGGCGCTGAAGGGGTTGCTCCACCCCGGCGACACAGTAGTGGCGACCCACCTGGAGCACAACGCGGTGGCCCGGCCCCTCCGGTCGCTGGAGGCAAAAGGGGTGCGCCTGGTGCGGGTGCCCTGTCCTGCCGCCCGCTTCGATTGCGATGCGTACCTGCGAGCCCTGGAAGAAGCGCCGGCGCTGGCGGTAATCCCGCATGCGAGCAATGTCACGGGAGAGGTGCTCCCGCTGGCGGAAGTCGGCGCTGCATGTCGCGCCCTCGGGGTGCCCCTGCTCGTGGATGCTGCGCAGACCGCCGGCGCGCTCCCCGTGGACGTCGCGCACTGTTCGCTCCTTGCGATTCCGGGGCACAAGGGGTTGTTCGGGCCGCCGGGAATTGGGGCCCTCTGGGTCGGGCCGGAGATCGTGCTGGAACCGCTGATCGAAGGGGGTACCGGTTCGCAGTCCGAAATGGACCGTCAACCCGACCGTCTGCCCGAACGGTTCGAGAGCGGAACACTGAACACTCCGGGTATTGTGGGACTGGACGCGGGCGTCACCTGGGTCGAACGCGTGGGACGTGAGGTCATCCACGCCCGCGAGCAGGAATGGACGGCGCTGTTGTGGGAAGGATTGGGGAAGATTGACGGTGTACATCGCCACGGGCCTCCACCGGGACCGGAGCGTGCTGCCGTGGTGAGCTTTACGCTGGGCGGTTGGGCGCCGACGGATCTGGCTGCCGTGCTGGATGAGGCGTTCGGCGTGCAGTGCCGCGCCGGGCTGCACTGCGCCCCCTGGGCCCACGTGGCGCTCGGCACGTTTCCCTCTGGGACGGTGCGCCTGAGTCCCGGTTACTTCAACACTGAAGCGGAGCTGGAGCGAGCACTCGACGCCGTGCGCCAGGTAGCGGGGGGCGGATGATGTGGCGGGACATTCTGGGGCTGGATAAGAAACCGAATTCGCTGGTGGAGTTGCTGACGCCCCGGCGGACGTTTAACGACGTCGTGCTGCCGGATGAGACGCGTCAGCAACTCTACGAGGCGCTCACGCAGATCCGCAAGCACGGCCTGATTTTCCAAACCTGGGGGCTGGGCGAGCGTCATCCGACCGGGGTGGGGCTGGCCTTCAATTTTGCCGGCCCCCCCGGTACGGGCAAGACGATCTGTGCCGAAGCCGTCGCCTATACCCTTGGGCGCAAGCTGCTTCGGGTGCGCTATGCCGAGTTGGAGAGTTGCTGGGCCGGCGAGACCGGCAAGAACATTCGCACCGTGTTTCGCGAGGCACAGACACAAAACGCCGTCCTGTTTTTCGATGAAGCCGACAGCATCGCCGCGCGCCGCTTCAGCAATGTGCAGGCCGGCTACGAGCGAGAGGCGAATCAGGCGGTCAACATTCTCCTCAAGGAGCTCGAAGAGCACGAAGGCGTGGTGATCTTCGCCACCAACATGGCGTCGAACTTCGACCCGGCGTTCGAGCGACGCATCCGCACGCACATCCTGTTCCGCATGCCCGGACCGCCCGAGCGCGAACGGATCTGGAAGGCACAACTGCACCCCAGCCGGACACCGCTGGGGAAGGACGTGAACTTTCGGGAACTCGCAGAGCGCTACGAGATCGCCGGCGGCGATATCCGAAACGCGGTCATCAAGGCCGCGCAGATGGCTGCCGCCGGGGAAGGGCCGGACGAGACCAAACGCATCCTCCACCGCCACTTTGTGCTGGCCATCGAACAGGTAGTCACGGCGAAGCGGGTGATGCAGCAGAACGCTGTGGAACCACAGCAAGGCCCCGCGGCGTGGCAGGCAGCGATCAAGGCAACCACCCAGGCGGCGGAATCCCGTTTGCAGGCGCTGGACGCGGACCTGAACACCTGCCGAACTGAACTCGCCCTGCTGGCGGAGGCGCAGTCTTCTCTCGGCGCCCGCCTGGAAAACGACCTGAACCGCGCGCGGGTGGGGGAGGCGGAACGGCTGCGTGACGAATTGGCCACAGTGAGCGAAACGCACCACCTGGAACTGACCGCGGGACTCGACGCGGTGCGGCGGGCGTCGTCCGTCGCACTGGAACTCGGCCTGGAGTCTGTGCGGCAACAGGCCGACGCGGCGACTGCTGCCGCGTTGGTGCAGGCGGAAGAGTGGTTGGCCGGCGCCAACGACCGCGCCACCTCGGCCGAAGGGGAAATCCTCGCCCGGTTGGAGCACGAGTCTCGCATGCTTACCGGGCGGATTGACGCCCTCGCCAAGGGACTTCAGGCAACTCGTTCGCACGTGACCGGGACCGAACAGGAAGTGCGTGCCCTTCGCGCTGAACTCGCCGGGTTGTGTCAGAGTCAGGAAGCCGCCCTTCAGACAGCAAGCCAGGAACAAACCTCCGAACTGGCCCGTGTATCCGGGATGCTGACACTCCAGCAAGAAGCACGCTTCGCCAGCGCGACTCTGCTGCCCTGGTCCCGCGGCATCGCATCCGTCCTGTTGATCGTGCTGAGCCTGCTGGTCTTCGGCCTCGGCACGTGGCTCGGGCACGCGCTGCTAGGCCGGGGAGCCGGATGACCCCCGGCCGGGCTACTCTTTTCCTGGACGTAAAGCCTGTTCGATGGACAGGGCTGCGTCGCGGAGGAGCGTCAGTACTTCGCCGGAGTTGTGCAGTTCGCCCCGAGACAGGCGGCGGCCGGACCGCAGCAGGCAGTCGGACGCATGCTCCAGAGGATCGGAAGTGCGGACAGGAGTGTCTCGGAGGGGTGTAGTGGAAACAATGGTTTCGGGCATGAGTATGATGTGGACGGGGTCTTCCGGACGACGGCTCATTTAATCTCAGGGGTGGAAAGGGGACGACACTTGAAAGGTGTCAGAAAGTACTTTTTTGCGGCGCTCGGGGCAGCGACCCTGTTCTCGCTGAGTCTCGCTCCGGTCGCGGCGGGAGGTCGCACGACACGGAAAACGTCGCCGGCGCGATCCACGCAGGCCGGACGACAGGCAGCGCCGCCGCGGTTGGGTTCCGGCGCGCTCACGGCGGCCACTCTGGTCGGGTCCCTGCGCGCCCTGGGGTACCAGCCCACGCCAAACGGGCAGTTTCAACGCCTCAAAGTAGAGGAACCGGGTTACGGATACGCGCTGGACCTGGGTTTGAGCGCCTCGGGGGACTGGGTCGTGTGCCTGGCACACCTCGCCCCGGTGGGGGATCTCACGCGCGTGAACTCCGCCCCACTCCTGGCGCTGCTCTCGCGCAACGACGCGCTGCTCGGCATGGCTTTCAGCTACAATCGGGAGAATGCCCGGATCATGCTGAACGCTACTGTGCCGAATCGTGCGATGGATCTGGCGTCGTTCCGAAATGTCGTGGAGGGCGTCAAACGGACGGTGCGGGAGACCGCCGGCCTCTGGAACACCCGGGACTGGTAGGGGCGCGCTCTGCCTCCCCGGAATGAATTCAGTGACTCGATGTGAAGTCTCGGAACTCCAATTCGGAGTCCTGATCGGGGGCCTCCGAAGTCGGATGCGGAGACCCCTGTCGTGTGTTGCCGCTCCGGCTCGGGTCAGTCGGAGGCGAGGGTCCAGAGCGCGCGGTTGAGCAGTTTTTCGGAACGCTGCCACTTCACGTGGCCGTCTGCGAACGCCCAGTTTACGCCGCCGAAGTGCCGGCCCCGGGCGTAATCGGTGCACCGCCATTCCGGCATGCCCGGGCAGGGACGGTTGAGGTACTGCTGGGTGCCGGGCCCATACCAGAACGCTGCCGCCACACTGCTCCAGGTGCCGTGCCCGGTGTAGTAGCCACTGGCGTCGCCGAAGGCGAGTGTGCCGGCTGAGTCCTGCACGGTGGCCAGGGACTCCGTCCGCGCCAGGTTGAAGTGCAGCAAGAGTTGATCGTTCGCGCCGTAGTGGCCCGTGAAAGGTCGAAGCGTGGGGCTGATCCGGCTGGGATCTCCTTCCGGGCAGGCGATGATCCCGCCGTTGCCCTGGATGCCCGAGATGTAGGTGGCGAAAAGTTGCGGCCAGAAAATGACCGGAGGCTCTCCGCCCCCGCCCCGGTACCAGCAGCCGGTGGCGGCCGCCTCACAGGCCGGAATGGTGGTGTAGAGGAATGCCGGAGCGTACTTCTCGTCGTAGTCCTGCACGTACATCATCATCGCGGCGCCCAATTGCCGGATGTTGCTGGTGCACATGGCTCCACGTGCTTTTGAGCGCGCCTGTGCGAAGACCGGGAAGAGGATCGCTGCCAAGATGGCAATGATCGCTATGACGACAAGTAGCTCGATCAGGGTGAACGCGCGGCGATGCGATTGAGTGAGCATGGATCGTTCCCTCAGAAGCACCCTCGTGAAAGGGCGCTCGGGTAGTGACAGCATCCTTTGCTCATTGCACAGTGCGGAGCGGATTTCCTGCGCCGATTTTCACAAAAAACGGCGGAGCAAAATTGAAGAGTGCAGGTGAGCAGGTTGCATGCCACCCAGTCGCCGCAACGAAACCGGCCGGTCCGGTCCGAGGGCTATGCGCGTGTCAGCCGATCCACGAGGGCCACCACCAGGATGATGGCGCCACTGGCGACTTCCTGCCAGAACGGGGGCACGAGCAGAAGATTCAGTGCGTTGTTCATCACGCCGATGACCAGGATTGCTCCCACATAGGTGCCCAGAATGCTCCCCTGCCCCCCGGTAAGCCGGGTGCCGCCCACCACCACAGCCGCGATCGCATTGAGTTCGTACCCTTCGCCCGTTACCGGCGACCCGCTCTGTAGAGCGGCCGACTCGATCGCCCCGGAGAGGCCGGCCAGCAATCCCATCAGGATGTAGGCGAGCAGCTTCACGCGGGCAACCGGGACTCCGGAGAGCCGCGCGGCGGTCTCGTTGCTGCCAATGGCATAGACCTGCCGGCCGAAACGAGTGCGTCCCAGCAAGAGCGCGAGGCACGCGCCAACCACCAGCGCCACCAGGAACGAGAATGGAACCAGTTCCGCCAGGTAGCCGAGCCCCAGGGGCCGGAACTGGGACCAGTTTGCGTTGATCTGCTCCCACCCCGTCACTTCCGGTCCCTGAGTGCCGATGGGTACGCCGTTGGTGAGGTGCTTTGCCACGCCCCGGGCGATGCGCAGCAGGGCCAGGGTTACGATGAACGGGGGGATGCGGATCCACGCAACGACGGCGCCGTTGCAGGCTCCGAGAAGTGCGCCCAACAGAACGGCTGTCAGTACTGCGAGCGGGACTGCCCAGGGGCCCATCGAGAGCGCGAGAGCCGGCTGTGTGAGTATCAGTGCCGCCGTCACACCGCAGAGCGCGTGCACCGAGCCGACTGAGAGGTCTATGCCGCCGGTGAGAATGACTACGGTCATGCCGGCGGCCAGGATGGCGTTGACCGGCACCTGCGTTCCCACATTGCGCAGGTTGCGAACGGTAAAGAAGCCCGGAGTAAAAAAGGCGAGCACCAGGACCGCCAGCAAGAGCGCCAGGGACAGCGGCGATAGTGGGATCCGGGACAGCGGAAATCCGCGGTCCCGATCGGGCGCGCCTCCAGTGTGCTCCTCAGCCAATCAGGAAACTCACGGGCCGGAGATGAGCCCGGTTGGAATGGGCACCGATCGCGGTACCGGCTCGCCCAGGGAGTGCTTTGCCACCGCGCTCACCACGGCACGCCCGATCACCCTGGGGAACTGCGCGGCGTCGGCTTTGAGCACTCCCCCGGTGCGGATGGCGTTCACTGCGCGGGTGGTGCCGTCGAACCCGACGACGACCAGGTCCTTCCACTCCGGGCCCGATGCGGCCTGCACCACTCCCAGGGCGCTGTCGTCGTTGATGGCGAAGATGCCCTTCAGTTGAGGGCGGGACTGAAGCAGGTCCTGCGCCAGCGGGAACACCTTTGCCTGCACGGCCATGTCGGGCGCGGGGCGAGCGACCACCTTGATCCCCGGATAGCGAGCGATCGCCTTCTCGAACCCACGCACTCGTTCTTGCACCGAGGTCACCGTGGGGAAATCCACGATGGCGATCTCCCCCTGCCCGTTCAGCTTCTTCGCCAGAAACTCCCCCACGAGTTCCCCGCCCTGCTCGTTGTTGGAAGCCACGTGGCAGACCACCTCACCCGATTTGCTGGCGATGTCGGCGGTAAACACCGGCACTTTGGCATCGTTGGCAAGGCGGACAGTGCTCCCGGAGCCCTGGCTATTCACCGGACACAGGATGAGCGCGTCCACCCCCTGGGAGAGCATCGCCTGGACCTGGCGCTGTTCGACTGCCGCATCGCCTTCGGCTGCCTGGATCAGGAGGGTGATTCCCTGCTTCTCTGCCTCCTCGCGCATGGCGGCTTCCATGTCCTTGTAGAAGTCGTGCACCCGTGTGAGAAGAGACACTCCCACCTTCAGCTTCCGGTCCGGTTTGCGCGACGGTACCACTTCCGGAGGCAGTCCCGGTGCGTCGGGCATGGTGACTGCCGTGCCTGTGACAGACCCGTCCGCGGGAGCGCCTGCACCCGGCGGCGGCTGCGTGGCGGCCAAGGGGGTGGGAGAATCGGGGGGAGTGGTTGGCGCCGGGGTGCTGCTGCACCCCGCGAAGAACGCCGCTGCCAGTGCCAGCGCCGGGAAGAGCAGGGCAGTACGTTCGCGGCGGGGACCGAGGGGGAACTGAGGAGTCATTCAGGATCCGAAACCGGTGTCTCCAGCGCGTGCTGGAGTCGCTCACAGATAGTGCGCAGGACTTTTACCCGCGCCCAGCGTTTGTCATTCGCTTCCACGAGGGTCCAGGGGGCGATGTCCGTGCTGGTACGTTCGATCATGTCGCAGGCAGCAGCCTCGTAGACGCCCCACTTTTCGCGATTGCGCCAGTCTTCGTCGGTCATCTTGAACCGTTTGTGGGGCGTTTCCTCCCGTTCCCGGAAGCGCAGCATTTGCTCGTCAAGACCGATGGCGAGCCAGAACTTGACGACCACAATGCCGAACTCGTGCAACTGTTCCTCGAAATCGTTGATTTCGGCATAGGCGCGCCGCCAGTCTTCCGTGCTGCAAAAACCCTCGATCCGCTCCACCAACACGCGGCCGTACCAGGAGCGGTCGAAGACAGTGACCCGCCCCACCTGCGGCAGATGTCGCCAGAACCGCCACAGGTAGGGGTGGGCTCGTTCTTCCTCGTTCGGCGCGGCGATGGAGATTACCCGGTAGTCCCGGGCGTCCATCGCGGCGGTCAGGCGCCGGATCGCGCCGCCCTTTCCGGCGGCATCCGGCCCCTCGAACACCAGCAGCAGCGAGCGGCGCTTGTGCTGCATAGTCCGGATCAGACGGTTCAGGGTGCCCTGATAGTTGAGCAGTTCTTGTTGATAGGCTTCGCGTTCCAGCGCCACAGTCAGGTCCAGGGAGCTGAGGGCATTGACCGGAGCGGGGATCGGATGCGTCGGGGGTGGGGGCGGCGCCGCCGCCTGGCGCCGCTCAAACTCCGCCAGGCGTTCGCGCAGGGCGTCTCGGAGGATGCGGGTGACGCTGAGGGTCCGGAAACGCTCGTTGCTGCCATCCACCACATGCCACGGGGTCTCCCCCTGGCTGGTCTTGCGCAGGACGCGCTCCGCCACCTGCCGGTAGTCGTCATAGTGCTTGTGGGCTTCCCACTCCCGATCGGTGACCCGCCAGCTCTGGCGCGGATCTCGGCGGAGGGCTTTCAAGCGGGCCCGCTGCGCGTCGCGCGTGATGTGGAGCCAGAACTTCAGCACCAGCGCGCCGTCGTGCACCAGCATTTCTTCGAATGCGACGATGCGTTCGAGTTCCTGGTCCAACTCCGGCACTGTGATGCGTCCGTCCACACGGTCATCCATCGGGTCCGAATACCAGGAATTGAAGAGGATGCCGATCTTACCGTGCTGCGGGAGCGCCCGCCAGTAGCGCCAGAACCGGGGTCGCTCGCGCTCTTCGTCGGTCGGGTCTCCGAAGGCGGACGTCTCGATACCGCGCGCGTCCATCCACCAGAGCAAGTGGTTGGCGGTTTCGCTCTTCCCGGCTCCGTCCACCCCGGCTACAATGAGCAAGACTGGGAAGTCCGCGAGCTTCAACTGCTCCTGGAGATCGAGAAGATCGGCCCGGATGAGGGGCGCTTCACGGTCGTACTCCTCCCGGGAAACGCGATGACCGAGTTCGGCATTTTCAAACATGCGCGGTCCGTTCTGCTCCCGACGACGCTGCCGGGGTCGCTCGCCGCAGATCGCCGGCAAGCCGGGGTATTGTCTCACAAGCCGTGGGATACGAAACAGGAGAGAGGAGAGACGGGTGCGGAGCGAGGAAAGAGTGGATCAGACTCTCGTCTCTATTCCTCCCGATTCACTTCTCCGGAGAGGTGTAATGGATTCCGTGGATCGCTGCCGGGCCGTGGTTCTCCGCGCGCCTGGTCCCCCATCGCCCGGGCGGGCGCGTCGCCCTCTCTTCGTCGCGCGTTCCCCCTGGTTCTGCGCCCCGCGTCTTTCCCCCGGGTGGCTGGCGCTGCTGGCGGCTGCGATTCTGACGCTCCCCGTGGTCACGGGCGGCGAGCAGTCGGGTCCGCGCGCGGCGCCGCGGCGGCGCGGCGGGCAAGGCGCCTCTCGCCTCCGTTCCTCGCGCCCGGAATCCCGCTCCCGACCCCCGGCAGCAGTTACTTCCCCCCCGGCGATCGGCGGGGAGAACGACCGGGAGTTGCCCACGGTCGCGGAAGGACGGCGCATCGTGGACGCCCAGAATGACATCTACCAGGTGACGCTGACCGAGATTCACCGCCGCTTCCCATCGGGGAACGGCCAGCCGATTGTGGCCGCGCTGGTCCTCCGTGACGTTCAGCGGCGAGTGGCGGGCCGGGGCGGAGTCACGTCCCGGTTTCTCGCGGTGGACACTCCGGCGATGAATCGGGATCACCTGCCGAAGGATGCGTTTGAGCAGCGAGCCGTGGACGAATTGGCCCGGGGCGCGCGGCGAGTGGAAGCGGTGGAACCGCCGGCGCCGGACCCGCCCTCGAATCGTCGCCCGGATTCCTGGCGCCTGCGGGTCGCGCTGCCGGTACCCCTGGGCGGCAGTTGCTTTCCCTGTCATGCGACCCCCCGCGGAGAGAGCGGGAGGGCCGCTATCAGTTGGTCCGTCGCCCTGGCGGCTCCGCCGGAGCCACCCTCGGGGCAGAGGGTTGGAAATACGAAAATAGAAGAGAAGAGATAGGTGGCCCGCCCGGCGCGCTTGGTGGTGACCGGCGGAGGAAGAGATGAGTGTGAGGCAATCGGTGGTCCATCCTTCGCGGCGAGCACTCTGCGCTGCTTGCCGCTCGATCGCTCCTATCTCCTGTTTCCTATTTCCTATTTACGCATCAAGCGTGACTCACTGCTTCGGGCGTCGCGGAGGGCTGCGAGCGGCGGATCCCGTAGGCCGGCTTGCCGTCCGGCAGCTTTGCGGCGAAACGGTCGACCATCTCCCGTTCCAGGAACTGCCCGATGGGATTTGGCTTCAGCTTCGGGAACTCGTGCGTGCGCACCACCTCTCCCCGCCCAGCGACGCCGCCTCCAGCCCGCCGCAGGTTCCACCTCGCCGGGCCTGCTCTTCTCCGGTACGTTGTTCAGCATAGTGACTCTAGCAGGAGCAGGATACGAGACGGTCTGGAGAGGGCAAGAGGCGAGGATGCTACCTCAGGTGGGTCCGACGCCCAGCAGAGGCAGAAGAAACTCTCTCGCCTTCTAGGTGGATCGGCTTCCAGCCGTAGCGGTGTTCGAGCCGCTCCGCGATCTGTTGGCGGTGACAATCGCAAACCTTCTTCTCGGCGCAGAGAAGGCACAACGGCGCAGGCAGGTCCTTGAGGGGTGAGAGCAGCCGCTCCTCCTCCTCGTTCAGAAACCGTTCATAAAGCGATCGCCAGTCGCGCTCATATCTGAACGGATTCCCGAGTTCCGTCATTGCGATGTAGCCGATCCCCGCCCGCGCTAGGAGACCCTGGACGCCCTTCTCGGGCGTTTTCGCCCGCATGAAGATCCCCATGCTGGCACGCTCGGGGTACTGGCGGACGTCGACCACTATTCGCACATCGTGCTCGCGGAGCAGGTCGACAAACTGCTCCGCCGTGTGGCCGCCGTAGCCGATAGTATAGACGATCCGCTCTTCATTCATCCCGCACGACCTTTCCGAGAGAGATTGTACCGCCGCTGCTCGCTCTTCCTGCTGCCATTCCTTGACATCACAACCTGTTTTAGGTTATCGTCTGCCTGACTTGGTGTCAGGAGATCCTGGAGTGCCGGACATTCGTACGCCCGAGGAGCGAAGCCACAATATGGCTCGTGTTCGCTCGCGAAACACGCGGCCCGAGATGATCGTGCGACGGACGCTTCACGGCCTCGGGTTCCGTTTCCGCCTTTGCCCCCAGCACCTCCCAGGCCGACCTGACATTGTGCTCCCGAAGTATCGGTTGGTCATCTTCGTGCACGGCTGTTTCTGGCACCAACACTGTTGCCCTCGGGGAAAGGTTCCAGAGAGTAACCGTGACTTCTGGACAACCAAACTCAGCCGGAACGTTGAGCGCGACCGGGAGAAGCGCGAGGCTCTTGAGGGTGCGGGTTGGCGCGTGCTGATCATATGGGAGTGTGACACAAAACGGGGGACTCTCGCTGAATGGCTGACGAAGCAAATCGCCGCGAACAGGTAGAATACACGTGCGTGGAAGGGTTCTGCGGCCCCGGTGGGATGTCGCTGGGGCTGAAGGAGGCCAGATTCCGGTTGCTCCTCGCCTTCGATGCCAATCCCTTCGCCGTCGAGACCCACCGCCACAACCTGGGCGAGCCGTGCCTCCTCGCCAAAGCGGAAGACCTGACCGGGGAGCGCCTTCTCCAGAACGCGGGCCTTCGCCGCCGCGAACTCGATCTTTTCGCAGGCGGCCCTCCCTGCCAGGGTTTCTCGAAGCAGAAGCGAGGCGCTCACACCGGCGACGAGCGTAACGAACTCGTCATCGAATATGCCCGTCTGGTTCGCGAGACTATGCCCCGCTTCTTCCTCCTGGAGAACGTGGCGATGTTCGGCCAAAAGCGCGGACGTGCTTTTCTGGAGCGCATCGCCTGCCTGCTCGACGATTACAGCCTTTACGACCACTTCTACAACAGCGCCGACTACGGCCTGGCGCAGACCCGCGTGCGCTATATCGTGGTCGGCAAGCGACGGGACATCAGAAGCAAGTTCCGCATCCCGAAACCTACGGTGGTTCGCTGGCTCACCGTGGGCGAGGTGCTCGACGGCCTTCCAGAGCCGCCCGAGAACTACACGGACCATCCCGACTATCCCAACCACCAGCGGGCCCGCGTCACCGCCATAAACATCAAGCGTTTCTCCTTCGTTCCCCAGGGAGGCGGGTGGCAGGACATCCCACAACGCTACCGGCTTGAGTGTCACAAAAACGCGGACGTGACCTCTGGCGGTTGGCCCGATGTATACGGACGCCTCTGCTGGGATGGGCAGTGCCCAACACTCACCGGCGGCTTCGACAGTTTTACGCGAGGTCGCTACGGTCACCCGCTTCAGGATCGTCCACTCACCCCGAGAGAGGCCGCGAGGCTTCAGGGTTTCCCCGACACCTACGTCTTTCGTGGTACCAGGGCTGATATTCGCTCCCAAATCGGGAACGCCGTGCCGCCGCCGGTCGCGCGAGCCGTTGCCGCCGAGATCCGGCGCACGTTGCTCGTTACGGACGGTCTTCTCGCCGAGGAAGACGGGGCGGCCAGCACGCCGATGAGGCCCCAATTATCGCTTGATCTCACCGTCTGAAATCGCCGCTGTCGTGGGAGCCGCTTCAAAGAAGCTTCGGCAGGTCCTGCGTGAGCAACGTGGACACCGAACCGGTATGCACCTTCGGGACGTTCCGGTAGCCCTCGGGCAGATCGAGGTAGTAGAGCCCTTTCAGCTGCGCCACGTGGATGTTCAACAGCTCGACCTGATTCGGAACGCAGATCTCGTTCACGCCTCGGCTCTGGTCCCGTTGCATTTCGCTCATGCCCACGAAGATCGAGCGATACAGTCCCGGGTACACGCCGTCCAGGATTCGCTGATGCACGAACGGCTGTGAGATCCGCTCGCGCGTGGTGATCTTCGTAGGGATCACCAGGTGAGGGCCGGTCGGCGAAGGGTTGATCAGCACGATATCGGTGGTGACGTGGTAGCCTGGTTTCTTGAGGGAACCGCGCAGAATTAATCCTCCCGTCAGGCGGGGACCACTCCCGGGATGGTCACGAACCACTTCCCCAGTGCCGGGAGACGCTCGATCTGCGTTTCCAGGGCGGCCATCTCGGGTGCGAGGAGCCGCACGCCGG
>SXGS01232560.1_pt1 | contig 15035 bp, 11 predicted proteins | sample 3174681 | NCBI WGS metagenome assembly SXGS01 (sample SAMN11356861, study PRJNA531348) | freshwater metagenome | isolation source: freshwater sample F1-80 | place: China: Fuxian Lake, Yuxi | collected 2017-12-25 | reverse complement strand
GCATTACGCACTCCATCTGCACGTTGGAATTCGAAAATCACCGGCCGCTTTACGATTGGTTCTGCCAAACCCTCGACATTTACCATCCGCGCCAGATCGAGTTCGCGCGGTTGTGCCTGACCTACACAGTGATGAGCAAACGCAAATTGCTACAGCTTGTTCAGGAAAAACACGTTGCGGGTTGGAACGATCCTCGCATGCCCACGATCAGCGGCTTTCGCAGGCGCGGCTATACGCCGGAGAGCATTCGCGCGTTTTGTGATCGAATCGGCGTTGCGAAATTTAACAGCACGATCGACGTCACGGTGCTAGAGAACTGCATACGCGAGCACCTGAACGCGACCGCGCCACGCGTCAACGCGGTGCTCCATCCTTTGAAAGTTGTTTTGACCAATTATCCTGAAAACAAAATCGAGTGGATGGAAGCGATTAACAATCCAGAAGATCCTGCGGCTGGAGTGCGCAACCTGCCGTTTACTCGCGAGCTATTTATCGAGCAGGATGATTTTCAAGAGAATGCACCGAAGAAATTCTTCCGGCTCCAGCCAGGTGGCGAAGTTCGCTTGCGATACGGCTATATCATTAAATGCGACGATATTGTCAAGGATCCGAACACTGGACAGATCGTCGAACTGAGGTGTTCCTATGACCCCACAACTCGAAGCGGCACACCAGAGGCGGACCAGCGCAAGGTAAAAGGGACGATTCATTGGGTCAGCGCATCGGAATCCTTCGAAGGTGAAGTCAGAATCTACGATCGGTTGTTCCTGAGCGAAGATCCCGAGGGAGTCCCTGCCGGCCAAACGTTTCTCGATAACATAAATCCGGACAGTTTGAAAACGGTGCGCGCTCGATTGGAGCCGGCGATGAGAAATGCACAGCCCAACGATCGGTTCCAATTCGAGCGACTGGGTTACTTCTGTGTCGACTCTGTCGACTCGCGACCAGGAGTGCCGATCTTTAACCGCACGGTTTCCCTGAGAGATACATGGGCGAAAATTCAGGCCAAGGGATAGCAATAATTTCAGCGGGCGCTGGGCGTTGAAGATTTCTGACTCAATGTGCGCGGCTCCAGTTGAGCGAGAATCCCATCCGATTGCCCTTGCTCACGTTGATCACTGTTAGTGACGTGCCACTTTGTTGATCGCGTCTCCGACACTCTGAATGTAGGCGTCGGTCATGCCCTCGTGAATGACCGCACACGCAAGATATACAACTTTCCAAAGTGTAAGAATCTCGTAGTGATTACCAAAGTAGACGGAACTAGCAAGGTCGGCAAATCGAAAAGAACGGAAATAAGCAAAGGGTTGTGATCAGGAGTTTTGGTTACGCGAGGTCAAATAGCATGACCTCGGCACCAGAAGTGGCTCGCATCGTCAACAAAGACTCGTCGCTGGTGGCCAAAGGAAGGTAGTTCGCTAAGACAGAGCCACTCAAAACTTGCAATCACGCATGATGGCCAGCCGAAAAAAAATCGTGACGCACTTCGCCTGCAACGGCCAGATGTGCGAGATAAATTCGCGCATTGGTACGCATCGTCAAGGAGCCGTCTCCCTATCGTAGTGTGGGTGCGTGCCGAAAAACTAACCAGCAGCTACGCAATCCAAGTTCATCACTCGCGGTGATCGAAACCGCATGTGTCGCGAATCCTGGTAACCCGCAAACGAAAAAGCGGACTTTATTCGAGGCGAGTCAAGTGCGTTTGAACATCTTGTCCAATTGTTCGCGGCTAAAGAACAAAGCGGTCGGACGTCCATGCGGGCAGTGGTGAGTATCCTGATAGTGGTAGCGCTGTTCGAGCAGCGCCGTAATCTCCTCGGGTGCCAGTTTGTCGCCAGCTTTGATTGCTGCTTTGCAAGCGATCATATGCAACAAATCATCTAGCAAGTCGCGGGCACTTGGTTCTTTGCCGCCCGACATCAAAGGCTCGATCACCTGCCTAAGCAATTCCGCGGGACGCATATTGGCAAGCATCGCGGGATAGGATGTCATCAAAATCGTGTCACCACCAAAGGGTTCGACGCCTATTCCAATTTGTGCCAGCAATTCGCGACTCTCAATCGCCGCCGCCATTTCACTGGGTGGCAAGTCTACCGGTTCAGGGACCAGCAACTGTTGGCTCTCTACTTTTCCGGACGATATCTTGCTGCGCAGTTGTTCGTACAAAATGCGTTCGTGCAATGCGTGTTGATCGACCACGATCATGCCGCACTCATCTTGCGTTACCAAATAACGATTGTGAATTTGCATGCCCATGTGGCTGGCAATTGGCCCCCGCGCATGTGCTGTGTCGAATCTAGCAATCTCGTTGGTAGTCCGCGATTGTGCTTGTTCGGAAGCGTCGGCTGTTTGAAGCAATTCACTCCCATCGTTCCAATCACTGCCGGCAGATTGCTCGTTGTGAATTAATCGTCCGGGAATCTGGCTCGGTTCATCCACCGGCAAAGGCCCAATCGGCTGCTGGCGCGGCGGCTGCGGCAACGTCACCGCCGAATTCAGGGCTCCCATGGCGCGGCCGAATTCAGGAAAAGGCCGAAACGGCGGTGCAGCTCCGGTGAGGTTGAGTGAACGCTGCAGCTCAGCAGGCTCAGTTCGAACCGCCAACTGCGCCGACGACGTCGGCTGAGTTACATGAGCGGCATGATGCTGCCAGCGCTGATCTGCGCGACTGATTGGTTGCAGTTGATCAGCGTCTCCCGCGTCGGTTGCGCCAGGTGATTGCGGCATGCGCACTCGGGAAGTCAAGTCTGTGGATAGGAATCGATGTCGAAGCGTTTGCAACAATTGGCTATAGATCCGACCACCCTCTTGGAAGCGAACTTCTAACTTGGTGGGATGTACGTTGACATCGACCAATTGCGCCGGCATTTCCAATCGCAGAAAACATACCGGAAATCGTCCCACCATCATCAGACCTCGATAAGCTTCACCGAGCGCATGCTGCAAGGACCGATCGCGGATGTGGCGCCCGTTCAGGAATAAGTACTGCAGGCGATTGTTACTGCGACTGACGCTCGGATCGGTCGCATAGCCGCTTAATTTGATCTGGTCCTGCATGTTTTCGACCGGAATCAAGGCATCGGCGATCTCGTCGCCAAAAAACGTTCGAATCCGTTCGTGCCAATGTTCGGTTGGACGTAAATCAAACAGCGTCCGTTGACCGGAAACCAAAACCATGTGCACATGAGAATAAGCTAGGGCGATGCGAGTAAATGCTTCTGTAACGTGGCTGGTTTCCGTGGAAGCAGACCGCAAGAACTTCCGGCGCACTGGAGTGTTAAAGAAAAGATTACGAACTTCGATCACGGTTCCTACGGGAGCTCCAGCAGGACGAACTGACTCGGCTTCGCCACCGCGCACGACCAGTTCGGCGCCACCCTCTTGATCCGCAGTGCGGCTGCGCAGCAGCAAATGGCTAACTTCGGCAATCGAAGCCAGAGCTTCGCCACGAAAGCCTAGAGTATGTACATCGAATAAATCGTCGGCCGACTCAAGTTTACTGGTCGCGTGACTGGCGATCGCCAGCGGCAGTTCATTCTCGGCGATCCCGCAACCGTTATCGCTGATGCGAATCAGGTCCAATCCGCCGCTCTCGATGGCGAGTTCGACGCGAGTGGCGCCGGCATCGATGCTGTTCTCCAGCAGTTCTTTGACCACGCTGGCGGGCCGTTCGATAACCTCACCGGCAGCGATTTTGTTGACCAAGCTAGGCGGTAATTGCCGGATGGTTGGCATTACGGTTCCATTTCCTCTTTGGGTTTCTCGCCCAGGTCTTCGGCACGATACTTATCTAGTTTGCGATACAATGTACGTGCGCCAATTTCCAGGATGCGCGCGGCTTCTTCGCGATTTCCGGCAGTCATCTTCAGAGTTTCTTCGATCGCCCAGCGTTCGATCAAATCCATCGGCTGGCCGATTAGCGCGGGTGGTCCGTCTTGGCGTGCCGCCGTTTGCTCGGTCGTCAAAGTGGGTTGCTCGTGGCGCGGAGCTGATATGCGCGACGAATCTCCTTCTTCGGATAACTCTGGCGGCAGATCGTCGACGTCCAAGATGCCGTCGGTATCCAAGACGACCAAGGTCTCCACAAAATTTCGCAACTGGCGAATATTTCCGGGCCAATCGTACGCGAAAAATCGGCGAGTGACGCTGGGTGCGAAACTCGCTTGAGGTTTGGAATGTCGCCGAGAAAAGAACTTCTTGAAATGATCCATTAGCGGCACGATATCATCGCGACGTTCGCGCAGCGGCGGCAAGTGGATCGTTACGACCTTCAGCCGATAGAACAGATCGTTACGGAACTGTCCTTGTTCGACCAACTGCTCCAGTGGCCGATTGGTGGCGCTGATCAGCCGCACGTTGACTTTAATCGCTTTGTTGTCACCGACTCGCGTGATCTTGCTCTCTTCGAGCACTCTGAGCAACTTGATCTGGGTACTCATGGGCATGTCGCCAACTTCGTCCAGGAACAAAGTGCCGCCGTTGGCATATTCGAACGCGCCCATGCGATCGCTGGCCGCGTCGGTAAAAGCCCCTTTGACGTGTCCAAACAATTCACTCTCCACCAAGTTCTCGGAAACAGCGCGGGCGTTGAGCGCTTTTATGCGTTTGGCCTTGCGCGGGCTGTTTTGATGGATGGCCTGAGCGATCATTTCCTTGCCCGTCCCACTTTCGCCGGTGATCAATACGGTAGCGTCAGTTGGCGCGATGCGTTTTATTCGATCGATCACGTCGCGCATGCGATCGCTGGAAAATATGATCCCCTCAAAACCGAATTTTTCGTCCAGGCGTTGGCGTAATTCAGCATTAGTTTGCTTGAGCTGGACTGCCTCAACGGCCTTCGCAGTCACGGCGCGCAAACGGCCTGGAGTGATGGGTTTCTCCAGGAAATTAAACGCGCCTTCCTGCATGGCTTCGACAGCTTTGGGCACCGTCGCGTGACCAGTAACCAAGACGACTTCGCAGTCAGGCAACGCTTGGCGGGCCTTTTGCAGAACCTGCATCCCGTCGACGTCGTTCATGACTAAATCACTGATAATCACATTGAACGTGTTTTGCTCGATGGCCGCGATCCCTTCTGGTCCGCCAGTGGCCACGGTGCAGCGATAGCCGACTCGTTCGAGGCTCTCGGTCATAGCGCGCGCGTGCGCTCGATCGTTATCTACCACCAACACCGCGAATTCTCGGGGATCAAACGCGTAATCGGAGTCGGTAAACGTTGACGATTCGGTCATAGACTGATCAAAAACAAAAAGGGTCTGAACAACATCTGGGCTGCTTGGTATAGTACTGTCGATTGTCGGACACGCAGGAGCGTCCAGGCAAACGCGGTCGAGCGCTATCCAGACTAGCGGCGATCGATTCAACCATTTTTAAGATACGGCTAGTTTTTTTCCAAGCGGCCTTTTCAATTCTCATTGTCCCAGAAAGTGCAATCACTGCCATGCCCCTGGTATGCCGAGGCGTTCGTGGCGCTACCACCGTTGAGGAGAACTCGCGCGAAGCTATTCTCAAAGCAACCCGTCAGCTTCTGGCATTAGTAATACGTCGCAACGAAATCGATCCAGCCTTGGTGGCCAGTGCCATTTTTACCGTCACCAAAGACCTCGGCGCCGAGTTTCCTGCGCTGGCAGCGCGTCAACTGGGTTGGCTCGAAGTGCCGCTGCTGTGCGGTTACGAGATCGAAGTTCCAGGTTCGCTGGGCAAATGCATTCGCGTGTTGGTGCACTGGAATACCGACAAGTTGCAAAACGAGATTCAACACGTTTACATCCACGACGCGACACGCTTGCGTCCCGATCTATCCAAATTACCGCCGGTGGATTGGGACGAACTGGAATCGTGGATCAAGACCCAAATGAATAGCAAGCCCGCTTAGCATCGCTCGAGAAATAAGTGTCAGGTACGTGTCAGGTACCTTTTGTGCGCAGCACCCGAAGGGCGAGTTTCTCGCAAAAGTTACCTGACACTTATTTCTCGGCTATTCCTTAATGTCAATTTTACGGCTTTTGGTGCGCGGCTTGAAAGCGCGCAGCAGTTGGTGAGCGGTGCCAGGTTAGCTTCATACCTAACGATCCACCGGGCAAGCCGGTGGGATTCGGCTGGAACGCGTTACTTCGTTTCGTATTCCATCAAGAAGCCTTTGAACTCACGGCGATGAAGTTCTTCATCTGCCAGTAAGGTAATGCACATATCCTGGGTTACATAGTCCATGCCATCGCACAGTTTGATGATCTTGTTGTATTGTGCGCACGCGTTGTTTTCTGCGTCGATGACACCCTTGATAACTGTGACCAAATCGGTCGAATCATTGGGCGGCTGGAGGCTCTTTTGCGACGGCTTGAATGACATGCTGCCGGGCATCGTACCACCGATCGTTTTGATGCGATTGGCAAGCTGTTGAGCATGACCAATCTCGACGGCGACATCGGCCGCCAAGCTTTTCTTGATTTCCTCAGCACGCACGCCGTCCAGATGTACGCTGTTGGCGATGTAGTTCATAACGGTCTCCAGCTCCATAAAATAGGCGACCGTCAACTCGCGAACGATTTCCTGGGTCTTATCTTTCTCTTTCGCCATCTGTTGTGTCCATGAGAGTGATTGTTGCGTGCAAGTGCCTCGATGTGCTGCACTAACAAAGAAGAAGTTTCATTCTAACAATCGCGAGCAGAAAGCCTACTGGGAACCAGTCTTTCCGCCCGTTCCGTTCGCCGTTCGGACCCAACGCCCCCTTCCAATCATCGTTTGCCACCAAGTCCAGTCGCTCGGTTGCGAGAAAGACAACAAACCCACAATCATCAACCATTCGAACAGGAACAGGTTCATCGAATATTCGAGTGCCAAATGAAAACCGATTCCTGCGAAAATCGCAATGCGGCGTGTGGCGGAAAACCACAGTGTTAGTGGCAGGGCCGCTTCGAGAATTATGACCGACCAACTGAGTGCCATTGCCAAGTTGGGAGTTTGAAACACGAACGATGGGATCCAGCCTCGCCCATAGTAATCCGTCATTTGCGAGACGCCGAACAGTGCAGTGCCGTCATGCCACATTGAGCCCTGAAATTTGCTCCAGGCCGAAGAAGCATACAGGACAGCCATTTCCGCTTGGATCAATCGCAGTGCCCAGCAATGCGATTGGCCGAGATGGACATTCTTTGTTCGTCGTGCCCTGATAGACCAGCGAGCGTCCAAGGGCATAAAAATCATGATAAACGCGAACAGCCGAAACACGGTATCCTCGCCATCGCATATCAGCGGATTGCGATGATGAAAAGACGTCAACCAGACGAACAAACAGGCTATTTGAAAGCGAGACCAACAGCCGAAAAGTAAGCAGCAACTTTGCACCATCATCAGCGCCAGACTGACGTGAATCATCAGCGGTGTATCCGGCAGATAAAACAACAGCGACCAACCAGGAGGGTCCTCCAACCGCGCCGCTAGTTCAGAGCCCAACACGCCCTCGCCAGAAAACCACAATGGTCCGTCGAGCATCCATACGGCAACATTGACGATCATCAATATCGAGTAACTAATACGAAATAAAGCGCATACGCTTGGTTCGCATGCGCTAAACAGGAACCTATCGACGCATCGGATCGTCAGACGAGCCAGTTCAATCATGGCTGGTAAGTACGTCGTGTAAGAAACTCGTTACTGGTCATCCACGTGATATCGTCGGGAGTCGGCATCGTAATATCGCCAGGCAGCGGCAGCATTTTCATGCTGTTGCGGAACAGCGAGACCTGGCGCACGATTTCCTGAGGATTCTGTTGACGATACTGGCGGACCAAAAAATCAGCGAATTCGTCCCAAGCCGACAAATTCCTGGAATTGGCCAGACGGTTATAAAAGTTCATGTGCCGAAATCGATAGAACTTGTTCCAGACACTGTGCTGGTCCCAAATCGGAGAGAGCCACTGATGCGATTGCTGATTGGTATTGATAATTTCCGCTGACAGCCAACCGTTATCTACGTCAGGATTAGGTGCGAATAGCACCCATTCACCTTGGGCCAGACCGATTCGTTTCAATACTTCGCTGAGCATCGACTTGGGTTGCTGAAACCAACTCCAAGCACCAGGCATGGTATCGAGGGCGATTATGCTGATAAAGCTCAACGCAAAAACGCGAATGCTAATTTGACGCATACAAAATCTGTCAACCAGCTTGGTCCCGAGCCAATGAACATTTCATTAAGTGAAATAAAAACTGTCGTTAGGCGAGCGGCAGATAGTTTCTTACCAATACAAGCCCGAAGCGCAAGCGAGTGCATGCCAGGATTGACGCACTCGCTTGCGCATCGGGCTTGTATTCGCTGAGGCCTTGGTAAATTCCCATCTGCCGCTCGCTTTAGCAGTAGTATTGTCACTATATGCTGACAAAAGTAAATTGATTTCAAGCTCAGTCCGAATGTCCAGCAGCAGTTGCGAGCGCGCAGCACATTGAAATCGAATCTGCAGGGAGAACAATGCCTGTTATTCGTCTACTGCTCTCACTTCGACTCGTCGCCGGCAATGCGTGGCAATTGGACTCGAACCTCGGTGCCAGAGCCGAGCGTGCTTTCGACGGCAACCAGGCCACCAGCTCGATTCACGATGCGCTGGACAATGGGCATACCTAGCCCAGATCCACCTTCTTTGGTCGAAAACGAAGGGTCGAAGACACGTGCCAGAGTCTCCGCAGTCATGCCGATGCCCGTATCGACGACCGAGACCGTCATGTAGCGTTGGCTTTCCAATTGATCGGGGCAATACTGCTGAATTCGAATCTCGATCGTACCACCGTTCGGCATTGCATCCCGCGCATTCATGACGAGATTGATTAAGACTCGATTAAATTGGTTGCGATCGATCAAAATCATGCCACGATCTGGACCTCGTTTGAGATCGATTCGGTGCTTGCCTCCGACGCCAGCTCGCAAAACTGGCAAAAAGCTCTGTACTGCGTCTCCTGGACAAAAAACGATCGGCTTGGCTGGTTCATTTCTGCCATAATCGATCAATTCTTTGATTAAATCAGCCCCTCGTCGACTTGCTTCGATAATCGAGCACAACAGATCTTGGGCGGCGGCGGACTCCCGTTCCAAACGCGTCAATGCATGAGCGCAATTGGTAATCGACGTCAAAATGCTGCGAAAATCATGCGCGATTCCCACTGCCATGTTACCCAGTGCGTCGGCTCGGTCGAGCGCCAGCATGCGCAGCTCACTCTCTCGCAGTGCTTCGCGCAATTGGTGCACTTCCGCTGATTTCATCTTCAGCGCCAGCAGGTCAGCGATGGAGGCCACAAAGTCGCGTTCCTCGGTCGTCCATTCACGGACCGGCCCGATATGTTCATTGCAGAGCACTCCGACCACTTCGTCTCCGACCAAAATCGGTGCGTCCAGCAGCGAGCTAATGCCCAGCGGCTTGATATAGCTCTCGGCCAGTTCGCTTGTTTTTGGGTCACCCAAAGCCGTTTCGACTGGAACAATTTTGCGAGCCCGCAAGGCTCCGATGTATTCGGGAAAATCCGCCGACCGCAGTAGCGCACCCTCGCTCCACTGACCACTAGCCGTTTCGAACAAGCTGATGCAGCGCAGGGCGGCGCCTTTCTCCACGAACATCCACAAGCCTGACCGAGCAACTCCCAAAGTGCTCGCCGATAATTCGCAGGCTCTGCGAAAAATGCTATTTAGGCTTACGTCGGAGCCTTGCGTTAGGCGTGCAAATTCAAGCCTTGCCTGTTCGCTTTTGCGCATCATGCTGATCATAGTCAACTCAACACATCACCAAAAAACCTCAGCCAATTGCCGTGCATGATGCCTTCGATATCCGACTGAGGATAGCCTCGCTTGGCCAGTAACTCTGGCAAGCACAACAAGTCGCTGTACACATCCAAATCGGCGGGTGTTTGTTCGTTACCATATCCGCCATCCAAATCGGTACCAATGCCCACGTGGCGTGCATTGCCGGCCAATTGGCACACGATATCGATATTCTCCACAGCTCGCTCGATTTTAACTTCGTTTTCGGAAACTCCACGAACGTAGCCATCTTGCAGCATAATCGTGTCAAACGCCATTCCCACCACGCCATCGCGCTGAATGACCGCTCGATATTGCTCGTCGCTGAATTGACGTTGCCAGTTCGATAATCGCCGCGAATTCTGGTGGCTGGCATGGATTCTGCCCGGGAACAAATCGAGCACTTGCCAAAACGCGACATCGGAAAGATGCGTCATATCGATGGTCATCCCCAGCTCACCGATGCGTTTGATCAACGGAACTGCGTCCAAGGCCAGACCAACCTCACAACGCGTCCCGCCTCCGTAACGATTCGCTCCGTAGTGCGTTAGGCCGATGGCGCGCAAACCGTGCGTGTAAAACTCTTCGATCGTCTCCGGCTTGAGTACCGGATCGGCACCTTCCATCGTCAGGATGAACCCCAGCGGTGCGTTATCGGGCGCGGATCGGTAGGCCGCCACATGCGCCTCCAAGTCGCTCTTAGTACGCAGCATCTTCATCCAACCAGCGCGTTCCATTGCGCGATAATAGGCCAAATGCGCGTGAGCCATGGCGTAACAGGTCTCAGGACTCGTCCATCCGAGCGAATGATTGATTTCCTTTTCTTGTCGAGCCAGTAACGTAGCTAGACAAACACCGACCTCAGCGCGGCGCAGCTCAGGCAGCGTCAGCGTATTGGTGCAACGCCCTTTCTCCGTCATTCCCAACGCACGTTCCTGCGCTCGGATATCATTGACTCCACAGCGCATATCGCGATTCCAGTCAACAGCGTTCAAAGCGATATCCAGATGCGCATCAAACAACAACATGTTCGTTTTCCTTATACTTTCTCGATTGAGCACTGCCGCAGATGAGACACCCGCCCTGAAAGTCGTTTAACCCGCAGCCGTAGGCGAGGATTGCGGCTAATCTGATGTAAATCAGAGGGGAAATTGCCGCAATCCTCGCCTACGGCTGCGGGTTAAACGACTTTCAGGGCGGGTGGCCACATCCGCACAACTTGCCAAATCGCGGGCCGAATTCAAGTTGCGAGAATTCGTCCATCGTTCCTCCTCCGTAGTTCCCAGATCGGCAAGACTTTTTGGTACAGTGATAGGGCAATGCAAATGGGATGGAATGATCCATAAATTGAGTTCACAGTGTACACGAATTAACTCTCGGCTGGGACTATGGCTCGCAAGCGAGTTGATCGCAGCTCCAAAAATTTGGAAGATCTCCCCAATGTTGGTCGGTCGGTTGCCGAAGACTTGCGATCGATTGGTATCGCTACGCCCGCCGACTTGCGCGATTGCGACGCCTTTGAGTTGTACGAAAAGATCGCGCAAGTTACCGGCCAGCGGCACGATCCTTGTTTGCTCGATACGTTCATGTCTGCCATAGACTTTGTCAACGGAAATCCGGCTCGACCATGGTGGCATTACACTACCCAGCGGAAAACCGAGATGGCTCGTCGCGCGAACATGTCCTGACTTCAAGCCATAAAAAGGGTGTCGATGGCCGATCACGATTTGATTCAATATCTGCGGTTGGTAATGACCACTGGAGTGGGGCCGCTGACGTTGCATTCACTGCTCAGCCATTTCGAATCACCAGAGGCTGTGTTTGCGGCCAGCCCAGACGAACTGGTCGCAGTCGAAGGAGTTGGCATCGCGCTGGCCAGGCGATTGCGAACCACTGAATTCTTAGAGCAAGCGGTTCAGACGATCGACTTTTGTCACGAAGTAGGTATCGACATTATCTGTCCCGACGACCCATCCTTTCCAAGATTGCTCAAGGAGTTACCCGATCCTCCCAGCGTGCTCTATGTGCGCGGCAACTTGCTGCCTACCGATGCTCTGGCGGTGGCGATCGTGGGTACTCGCGGTGCCTCGGCGTATGGACGCAGCCAAGCGGAACGACTATCGCGGGCGCTGGCGCGAGCAGGTTTGACAATCGTTAGCGGACTGGCTCGCGGAATTGATGCCTCGGCGCACCGCGCTGCTCTCGAAACGGGTGGGCGAACGATCGCGGTACTGAGCAGCGGCGTGCACGAAATTTTCCCGCCGCAGCACGTGGAGCTGGCCAAGTCTATCGCCAATCAGGGAGCGGTTATCAGCGAAATGCCACCCCATGCGAAACCCAAGAAAGGCATGTTTCCTCAGCGAAATCGCTTGATTAGTGGCTTGAGCTTGGGGACGATCGTCATCGAAGCGGCAACGCGTTCAGGCGCGCTGATCACTGCGCGGCATGCGGGCGAACAGGGCCGCGAGGTTTTCGCTTTACCTGGTTTGGTAACGTCGCCAGCCGCGCGAGGTTGCCATCAGTTAATTCGCGACGGAGCCCATTTGATTCAAGATCCCGAAGACGTGCTGGAAGAACTTGGTCCTTTAGTCGAGGGAATTCAAATCAAGGAGGATCAGACCATTCGACACGCCGGGGAATTGCAACTGAACGAGCAGGAGAGCATTGTGCTGCAAGCAATTCCGCTCGAAGCAACCGATATTGACGCCGTTGTGGTAGCCAGTGGTCTTCCCGTATCTAGAGTGCTGAGTACGCTGAGTGTATTGGAAATGCGGCGGCTGGTGCGTCGCGTCAGTGGTCAGTGCGTACAGCGACTGTAGACAAACCAACTCAACTGGCGCTTGTCAGCGCATTGATGTTGTCGTCCATCAACGTTGGTCGAAGCTGGACAGAGCACAGACCGATGGAGTTTTTTACAAGGCGAATTTGATTGTTGCTCGACGTTGACTCAATCCTGGGTCCCAATGGTCGGATCGCTCGACGTCTGAAGAATTACGAGCACCGGGAGCAGCAACTGCAAATGGCCCGCGCAGTAGAGGTCGCGCTGCGCGACGGCAAGCATCTGATCGCCGAAGCCGGTACGGGTGTCGGCAAGAGTTTTGCCTATCTGGTCCCCGCCATTCTCCACGCGACTTCCGACCAGCGCGACGACCAGACATCGGGCGGGCTCAGTGAACTGGATGACGACGACGAGTCCAACGACAAGAAGAACCGGCGAGTCGTAGTCAGTACGCATACGATCAGCTTGCAAGAGCAACTCATCACGAAAGATCTGCCACTACTGAATTCAGTAATCCCGCGCGAATTTTCCTCAGTGCTCGTCAAAGGTCGAGCCAACTACCTCAGCTTGCGTCGCCTTGAATTGGCCAAGTCACGAGCGATGCATATGCTGAACGACGTCGAGTCCGATCAACTCAACCAGATTCAGACTTGGGTTAAATCGACAACGGATGGTTCGCTGAGTGATTTGCCGTTTCGGCCCGCGAGCGGATTGTGGGATGAACTCAGTAGCGATACGAACAATTGCTTAGGTCGCAAATGCAAGACATACGATCGCTGTTTCTACTACAAAGCGCGGCGGCGTGTCCAAGGCGCGCAGATCTTGGTCGTCAATCACGCGCTGTTCTTCACGGATCTTGCTCTGCGACATGCGTCAGGATTTGGCATTCTGCCGGATTACGACTGTGCAATTCTGGACGAATGCCACACCATGGAATCGGTGGCCAGCGCGCATTTGGGGATCAATGTCACCAACGGCCAAGTTCAATATACGCTAAACAAACTCTACAATCCCGATACGCAGCGCGGATTGTTTGTGGCGCTGAAACTCGACCGATTGGTCGAATTGGTTTCGGCCGCTCATACCAGTCTCGATCAACTGGTATTCGACCTCGATCATTGGATGGGAGTCGAAGAATCGGCCGCGCGGCGCGTGCGCGACAAACAAATCGTTCCCAATGCGCTCAGCAACACATTGACGTTGCTGGCATCCAAGTTAGATCATTTGGCCGATAATGCACAAGAAGCATCGTATCGGCAGGATTTGATCTCGGCCAGCGCGCGGCTGTTGGCGCTGGCTCAAGATATTCACTCATGGCTGGTTCAGGCTGATCCGAAACTAGTATTCTGGCTCGAACGTTCGCACACGCGACGGGGTGAGATCCGGATGGAAATGCACGCTGCCCCAGTCGATGTTTCTGAGAAACTGCGCGAAATGCTGTTTCAGAAGACGCGCTGCGTTATCCTGACCAGCGCCACGATTTCCGTTGGTCGACAAGGAGGCTTTGAGTTTTTTCAGTCGCGCATCGGGGCCGCGGGCAACCCCACGATCAAGCTGGGCAGTCCCTTCGATTATCCAAGGCAAGCGGAAATCATTCTGACTCCGGATATGCCCGACCCAGCATCAGACCGCAATCGCTACGAAGCCGCATTGCCGGGCATGATCAAACGCTACCTGGCGCGCACCGACGGTCACGCTTTTGTGTTGTTTACCAGCCACTCGTTGCTGCGCAATATTGCATCACAAATGCAGCGCTGGTTTGCCGATATGCAACTGAAACTCTACAGCCAAGCCGACGGACTGCCGCGCAGCCAATTGCTGGACCAATTCAAATCCGCACCGCGCGGAGCGTTGTTCGGCACCGATAGTTTCTGGCAAGGAGTCGATGTGCCGGGCGATGCATTGCGCAATGTGATTATTACGAAGCTGCCGTTCAGCGTTCCCGACCATCCATTGCTCGAAGCGCGGTTGGACGCGATTCGCAAGTCCGGCGGGAATCCATTTCGAGACCATCAGATTCCCGAAGCAGTCATCAGACTTCGTCAAGGTTTCGGTAGACTGATTCGCACTGCCACCGATCAAGGGATCGTCGTGATCCTCGATCCACGCATCGATAGTAAAGCCTATGGAAGAACTTTTCTCGAATCGCTTCCCGACTGCCGTGTGATCCGAGAATCGATTCGATCGCTGTAATGATCTTCAGGCAAATACCAGCCCGATGCGCAAGCGAGTGCGCCATTCCGGCAGCGTACTTGCTTGTGCATCGGGCTGTTATTCGCCTCCTTCCTAATCTCTGGCTTGGGAACGAGGGTTCAATGAGGATCAATCCTTGCCGGTTACCGGATTTGTGCTCAAGCGCGTGCGGAAGGGACAACAAATAACAGAACCATGTGTGCTACAATTCGCGTTCTAACTTAGTTGGACAGCGCCACCTTTTGGCGGAATACAAGCCCGAAGCGCAAGCGAGTGAAT
>SXGS01204031.1_pt1 | contig 15035 bp, 8 predicted proteins | sample 3174681 | NCBI WGS metagenome assembly SXGS01 (sample SAMN11356861, study PRJNA531348) | freshwater metagenome | isolation source: freshwater sample F1-80 | place: China: Fuxian Lake, Yuxi | collected 2017-12-25 | reverse complement strand
GGTATCAGCACCGACAAGTTCCACGCCCGCGGGCCCTGTGGGTTGCAAGAATTGTGCAGCTACAAATATGTTGTCTATGGCAATGGACAAATACGCGAGTAAAATGAACCTGAGTGCCGCTTGCGATTTCGCGCCCGCCAAACCGCAAACGGCCAGGGAGTTCATCGCATGACGGTCGCGTTGATAACTCTGGCAACGCTAATGCCCTTGCTGATGCTGGCAGTCTTCCTGCTGGGCCGCTGCTGGCAGCGTTTGCGCGGCGACGAAGATGCCATGTCGGCCGTTTCCATGCAGCACTTCGAGATTTTCCAGACCGGCGAGTTCAACGAAGCGGCGGTTGAGACCGTCAAGCGGCGCTTCCGCGTGCTCTTCGAGCACGGTGGTGAACTGGCGGTCGAGGCGACTTTGCGGCCCGGCCCTCACTACATCTATCAAGTGCGTGCCCTCGCCGAGATCGGCACCGACGCGGCCGGGCGCATTCTCGAACGTCAGCTCCGGCGCCGCCTCAGCGACGATCAACTCGAGCAAGCGTGGTACTGGATCGACCTCGCCGCAAGTCTGCGGCTGCTCAATCGTCAGGAGAGCTTGCCGAACCTCTTGCGTTGCTCGGAGGCGGCGCGCGAATCCCCGCTGGGACACTACTTCGCGGCCGAGACGATGTGCATCCTCGGCTTCGCGGGCTATCTGCGTCAAGCGGAGACGTCACTGGGCCGATCGGCGTTGCGGCTCGTACATCGTGCGGTCGAGGGCTTGCGCTTCGGCGTACAACCGCATCTCGTACTGGAGGCCCGGCTCGGCGAACTGCTGGAGACGGCGTGGGACCATCGTCCTGATACTGTCGCGCCGTTGCTGGTGCGCATCCTGCACGAAGCACTGCGATTAATGCGCCGCGCGGACCACTTGCGAACGCTGCTCCTGGAGGAATCCGCGGAACGCGAGGCGTTCGACTGGCAGTTCTCACGCATCGCGGCCCTCGAACCGGCCATGCGCGAGTATTTGAAAGACGCGGCGCCGCGCATGCGCGCCTGCTTGGCGACGGCGCGCGGCGACGCCTTGGCCGATCTCTTGCATGCCCTGTACGATTTGCGCATCGATGCGGCCACGGAGTTGTTGCCGATTTTGAAGCGATCCGCCGAGCATCGTCCTTTGATGATCGACGCATTGCGCTGGTCGCGCGACCCGGCGGTGGCGCGCTGGCTGCGCGATGAAGCCCGCACACGCGTGGCGATGCAGAAGCGAAGCCGCAGTCGATTGCAAGTCGAGTCGCCCGTTCAGCCTTCGATCGCCGCGGATATCGCCTATGTCAATATCCTGCGCAGTTTGCGCGGGCACGCCTCGGTCGAGACCGAGGAACTGCTGATGCTCGCCTGCCAGGACTGGGACCCGCTCATGCGCATGGCGGCCGTCAGCAGTCTGGGCTGGTGGGAGCCGCTGAAGCAAGGCGAGGTGCGCGACTGCCTTGCCAAGTGTAAGCGCGACCCCAGCCCCGAAGTGCGCCAGACGGCGCGCGCTGCCCTGGCCCGCCTCGGCGAACGCGGCTCCCTGCACTGGTTCCGCCAGGCGCTCTTGGCTGACGATCCTCAGCAAGTCGCCCAGGCGGCCCACTTCATCGCCGACGAAGGCTTGACGCTTTTGTGGCCCGAACTCGATCGGCTGCTCGACGTGGACCACGAAGACGTCGTCCTGCACGCGCATGCGGCGGTCGAACGCCTCGCCGAAGAGATGGAACACGCGCGAACACGGTCGGCGTGATCGGCCGCGCGCGGCTTCGCGTTTGGGTTGAAGCATGTGAACGCAAAGCCGCAAGCGGCCAATTGGGAACAACGCGATCCGCACTTCTTTCCCATCTTCATGTCCCCGCGCGGCGCGCGGGGCGTTTCCCGATGATCCAGACAACCACTCTGATTCGATGAATGAATGGACACACTCTCTCGGAGATACGGATGCGGTGTCTCGGCGTGATCGTCTGTTTTCTGCTGCCGCTGGTCGGTTCCGGCTGCGAGTCGCTCTTTGGCCGACGGGGACTGCCGCCGGATCCGCTGTTCGCGCATCGCAAGCCGAATGAATCCAAGGTGAAAGCGGGTCCGCCGACCGCCCTGCCCTTCTCCGAGCCGACGCCGGCCGCCAATCCGTATGCGACGGAGCGTTGAACTGCGCAAGAATCACCTCGCATTTTTCCCACTCGACACTTGCCATGTCGCACTCGAAGCGTCATGCTAATGGCCAAGGGAACCTAGGCCATCAGGATGACTTCGCATGTCCACCGAAAAACCAGCTGCCCCGCCGGCGCATCAACCGTATGTGCCCGACGACAGGATCATGCCGGAATTCACCTGGTCGGCGGTGCTCGTCGGCGCGGTGCTCGGCGTCGTCTTTGGCGCGTCGTCGCTGTACTTGGTGCTCAAAGTCGGCATGACGGTGTCCGCGTCGATTCCCGTCGCGGTTCTCTCCATCACCCTCTTCCGCTGGATGGGGAATACGTTCGGCATTCGCCGGGCGACCATTCTGGAAAACAACATCGTGCAGACGACCGGCTCCGCGGGCGAATCGATCGCCTTCGGCGTCGGCGTGACGATGCCCGCGCTCTTGCTCATCGGTTTCGAGATGGAGTGGACCCGCGTCATGGTAGTCTCCGTCCTCGGCGGACTGCTCGGCATTCTCATGATGATCCCGCTGCGCCGCGCATTCATCGTCAAAATGCACGGCCGACCCGGCCAACCCGGAACGCTGCTCTACCCGGAAGGAACGGCGTGCGCAAAGGTTCTCGAATCGGGCGAACAAGGCGGCGCGAGCGGCAAGACGGTCTTCATCGGCTTCGGTTTCGCGTTTTGCCACAAGATCGCCACGGAGACGTTGAAGATTTTTAGCGAGTCGCTCGCCATTCCGCTGCGGCTCGGCGCGGGGGCGGACGACGCGTTTAGCCGGGTCGCGAAACTCACGGGGGACATGGCGACGGAACTCCTGGGCGTCGGCTACATCATCGGCGTCCGCACCGCCTCGATCATGATGGGGGGGGCCGTCCTCGGCAGCTGGGTCATCCTGCCGGCGCTAGCGATGACCACCATGAGCGGCGACGATCGCGCCCTCAGCTTTCGCTTCATCGGCGCCGGCTGCGTGGCGGCGGCGGGCATCATCAGCATGGCCAAGACCCTCCCCATGATCGTCGCTTCCTTCCGCTCCGGCCTGGGCAATCTTGGCGGCGGCGCGGGGAGCGCCTCCACGCAACGCCGCACCGAGACCGATATGCCTCCGAGCATGCTCCTGTGCGGCGGCCTGTTCCTGCTGGCCTTGCTGGCAGTCTTCTTGATGCGCGAAGTCGGATTCGTCTACGCCGTTCTCGGCGCCATCCTGGTTCTCGTCTTCGGGTTTCTCTTCGTCACGGTTTCTTCGCGTCTGACCGGCGAGATCGGCTCGTCCTCGAACCCGATCTCCGGCATGACGATCGCCACGCTGCTGTTGACGTGCGTCATCTTCCTCGCGCTCGGCATGACCAGCAACACGGAGGCGGTGCTGGCGCTCTCCATTGGCGGCGTCGTCTGCATTGCCGCCTCCAATGGCGGCACGACTTCACAGGACCTCAAGACCGGCTTCCTGATCGGCGCGACGCCCATGTTGCAACAGTGGGCGATCTTGATCGGGGCGCTCACCTCCGCGCTCATTATCGGCATCACGCTCCTCTTGTTCGCGTCGGTCGGCACGATCCACAGTCAGCGCAATCTACCCGCCGTCAATCTCAAGCATCAGCTCGCCAGTTTCAAGCAGACCGAAGAATACCAGGGGGAAAAATTCCATGTCTGGCAAGTTCTCGAAAAAGAAGAAATCCCGACCACGAAGGACGCCGTCGAAAAAGTGACGGTCAAGCCCGGCAAATATCTGGTCGACACGTGGGGGAACGTGAGCTACCTGGTCGATCCGACGATCACCGGCCGCGTGACCGAGAAGGACGATGCGCCGGCAGCGCTCCAGGACAAAGTTGTCCTCGCCACGGCGGACTTGAAGCGAATTCCCGAGACATTCACGGCGCGGATCAAGAACGCCGACGGCCCAGCAACGTTGGTCGCGTACAAACTGTGGCGCAATGCCAAGCCGCCGGAACACACGAAACCAGAGAAACTCGCGGAGATGGAGCCGTACAACGCTGATTTGAAAGAAGGGCTGTATCTCGTTGACGCGAACGGCAAGGTGACGTATTCGGTGACCGCGCGAAAAGTCGCGATGAAATTCAACGCGCCGAAAACGCAGGTGATGGGCGTCATCATCAACGGTTTGCTCGGCAACAAGCTCAACTGGGCGCTGGTGATGATTGGTGCGTGCATCGCGTTGACGTTGGAGCTGTGCGGGATTCCGTCGTTGGCATTCGCGGTCGGGCTGTATGTGCCGATGTCCGCATCGGTGCCGATCTTCCTGGGGGGAGCGGTGCGCTGGCTCGTCGATGCGTACGCGGCGCGGCAAGCGCGCGCGGAGATCGCCGCCGCCGCGCCGGGTGACGCCGCCGCCCAGGCGGAGGCCGAGGTGCACGCCATCGCCAAGAGCGAAACGAGCCCCGGCATGTTGCTCGCGTCCGGCTTCATTGCCGGTGGCAGCCTCGCAGGCGTGTTGTATTCGTTCCTTAATTTCTTGCCCAAGGAACAACTCGAATCGCTTGAACTTGCCGAATGGATCTCGAAAGCCGTCGAAGCCGTCGGATTGCCCGAGCATACGATCGAAATCATCTCGGCGGCAGTCTTCCTTGGCCTGGCCGGCGTCCTGCTATTGACGGGCATTGGCAAACTGTTCGCGCCGCCGGATACGCGCACAACGTCGTCGTGACAAATGTCCCTGTCCTCGTTTAGCGCCTGCGAGGCGCCATGCGAGCGCTCAACGAAATCACCGCTAACCACCATCGCCCCGCACCGAGGAGTATCCTGATGAAACGCATCCTTTCCCTCCTAACCTTGACATTCGTGACTGCCATGCTGCAACCCAACGAACTTCCCGCCGACGAAGGCCTTTGGCTCTTCAACAATCCCCCCAAGGAACATCTGAAGGCCAAGCACAACTTCGATGCCCCGCAAGCGTGGTACGATCATCTGCAAAAATCGTCCGTCCGCTTCAACTCGGGCGGGTCCGGCTCCTTCGTGTCCGCCGACGGACTGGTCATGACCAACCACCACGTCGGCGTCGGCGCCCTGCAGAAACTCAGCAAGAAGGGCAAAGATTACGTCAAGGACGGCTTCCATGCCAAGACCTACGACGAAGAATTCAAGTCGGTGGACGAGGAACTCAATGTCCTCATGGAGATCATCGACGTCACCAAGGAAATCAAGGCCGCCGTCACCAAGGAGATGAAGCCCGAGCAAGCCTTCGAGGCTCGCCGCGGCGCCATCGCGAAAATTGAAGCCGCGTCGCTCAAAGAATCCGGGCTGCGCAGCGACGTCGTCACGCTCTATCAGGGCGGGCAGTACCATCTCTATCGTTACAAACGCTACACCGACGTGCGCCTGGTCTTCGCTCCTGAGCAACAGATCGCGTTCTTCGGCGGCGATGCGGACAACTTCGCCTATCCGCGCTATGATCTCGACATGTGCTTCTTTCGCGTCTACGAGAACGGCAAGCCCGCGAAGATCGAACACTACCTCAAATGGAGCAAGGACGGCGTCTCCGATAACGAGATTGTCTTCGTCGCCGGCCACCCCGGCCACACCGATCGGCTCAACACCGTTGCCGACCTCGAATACCAGCGCGACGTGCGCTATCCCTTCGCCCTGCAACGGCTCAATCGCCTGGAAGTGATGCTGTCGATTTACAGCGGCCGTGGGCTGGAATACGAACGCAAGGCCAAGGACCTGCTCTTCGGCGTCGCCAATAGCCGTAAGGCTTACTACTACGGTTTGGCCGGCCTGCAAGACGCCGCGGTGATGGCGAACAAGAAGGCGCAGGAGAAAAAGCTGCGCGACGCCGTCGCGAAAAACCCCGAGCTGAAGGAACTCGCCGGCGCCTGGACGAAGGTCGAGCAGATCCAGAAAATCCGCGCCGCCAACGCCAAGCGCTACAATCTCCTCGAAGCAGGCCAAGGCTTCAATAGCCCGCTCTTCGGCTACGCTCGCACCGTCGTCCGCGCGGCCGAGGAATTGTCGAAGCCGAACGAGAAACGTCTGCAAGAGTTCGGTGACTCCGGCCAGGAATCGCTCAAGCTCAAGCTCTATTCCAAGCGGCCGATCTACAAGGACTTTGAAATCGTCAAGCTCGCGGATTCGCTCGGCTGGCTGGTCGAGCAGCTCGGCGCCAAAGATCCGCTTATCGTGAAGGTGCTCAACGGCAAATCAGCCCAGGTCCGCGCCGCCGAGCTGGTCAACGGCACGACGCTGTTCGATGTTGACGCCCGCAAAGCGCTGTACGAAGGCGGGAAGAAAGTCGTCGATGCCTCGAAGGACCCGATGATCCAGCTCGCCAAGGCGGTCGATGCCGACGCGCGCAAAGTTCGCAAGAATCTCGAATCGCAATACGCGGAGCCGAACGAACAGGCTTACGACAAGATCGCCAGCGCCAAGTTCGCCGTCGAAGGCGCGAACACGTACCCCGATGCGACGTTCACGCTGCGGCTCTCTTTCGGGCCGGTCAAAGGCTACCTCGAAGACGGCGCGAAGGTCCCATTCCAGACGACGTTTGAAGAACTGTACAACAAGGCCGAGAGCGAGAAGAATCGCTTCCCGTACGAGCTGCCGAAACGCTGGCTCGAACGCAAGGACAAGCTGAACCTGAAGACGCCATTCAACTTCGTCTGCACCGCGGACATCATCGGCGGCAACTCGGGCAGCCCGGGCGTCAATCGCGCCGGCGAAGTCGTCGGCCTGATCTTCGACGGCAACATCCAGTCGCTGGTGTGGGACTTCGTCTACACCGACGAGCAGGCTCGGGCCGTATCGGTCAGCTCACAGGCGATCCCGGAATCGCTGCGCGCGGTCTATGACGCGCCGGAGTTGGCGGAAGAACTGGTGACCGGGAGCCGCAAGTAGACGATAGAAAATAACGCGGCAAGCAAAAGCGCGTGGTTTGCGAACTCTGGAGAGCTTGCGAACCACGCGTTTCTTTGCGCGCTGATATGGACGCCGGCAGCGGTCGCGTGTATCGTCCGCTGCCGCCGGCGGCCTAGCGTTCGGATGTTTTGGATCGAGCGCTAAACCGCGAGCGGCTACGCGGAGGTGGTCATGCGAATCCGAGGTTGTCTGTTGTTGCTTTTCGTTGTCGGTTGCGTGCCGTTCCAGCTCGTGCCGGACGAGCCGCCCACGCAGCAGGTCGCGAGCAATCCGTTTGCCGTGCCGCGCAAGGCCATGCCGATGCGCCTAAACCTTCCGCCGGCGACGCAGGAAGTTGTCTATCGCGTCGAATTAGTCCGCGGCAAAATCGTCGGCGACAACATGGAGAAGACGGGCCTGCGGCCGAACGTCGTCACGTTGGGAGCAGCCGACCCGGAAATCTTCCACGTCGGCATCGGCTTGATCTACATTACGGAAGGACTGGTCCGCCAATGCCAGACCGACGGCCAGCTCGCAGCGGTATTGGCGAACGAGATGGGCCGCATGGTGGCCGAGCGCGAGTCGGCGGTCAGCGACTCGATCCGCAATCCGGATCGTCTGCCGCCCATCTTCTTGCCGATCAGCGCCAATGGATATTCGGCACACGCCGATCCAACCTACGAGATCCAGTTGGCCCGTTTCGAGAAGCAATTTCCGCGTCAAGGCAAGAAGCTGGCTGGGCCGAATCCCCAGCAAGTCGCCCGCGCCATGCTCGAGCGCGCCGGTTACGAACGCACCGAACTCGACGCTGCCATGCCGCTGTTGCAGGATGCCGGACGCAATAGTCTGCTTGAAGATCAACTCAAGGGAACGTTGAAGCAAAACGATTGGACGACGCCATGAGGGGAATCGGTTTTGTTCGCGTTTCGCTATCAGTCTGAGCAACACGAGCGTTCGAGATTGCGCTTCTGGTTAGGGGACGGGCAGTTGGAAAAATACCCGTAGCCGATGCGACGCGGAGCGTCGCACCACATTGTAGCACGACGCTCCGCGTCGTGAACGGGTACCGGTTAGGAAAGGCGATTCCCCTTTCAACACATCATCGGCCTGTCGAAGTGGAGCAAAAAGGCGAACAAGGAAGAAACACCGACGCCGGAGTTTTGGAGGCGTTATGCCGAAGATATTTACTGGACGTTCTTGCACAGCAACGAATTCGGGCTCAATCTTTAGTCCCCTTAGAGCCTGGCGCATAAGCGAAGGACAGGCCCGAATCCCGCGCTTACGATTCAGGCACTGATGCCGCATGAATTTAGACAAACTGGATAAGCGTCTGGCTTTGCCCAGCCTGTACAAGTTTCCAAATACTTGGAGAAAAATCGCCAACTTGACAAAAACAGTAATTGACACAGGACACAGATTCGCCTAGGCTTTCATTTGTGTGTAACCTTGGATCCTTGCTGCTCGTGCAGCTGCGCTAACCTAAATCCTACCTTTCGCGCAGACTGACGACAGCTTATCCTACCTCTGGGGGGTTTTTACATGTTCAATCTCCTGTCCAATCGCCAGGTCGCCCAATGTGACGGCACCACCCGTCGTGATTTCCTGAAAGCCGGCGTTCTCGGCATGGGTGCACTGACCCTCGCCGACCTGCTGCGCATCCGCGCTCAGGCTTCCGAGCGCGGCCAGCAAACCCGCAATACCTCGGTCGTGTGGTTGTGGCTCGGCGGCGGCCCGACCCACGTCGAAACGTTCGATCCCAAGATGTCCGCTCCTTCCGAATTCCGCTCCACCGTCGGCGCCGTGCAGACCAACGTCCCCGGCATCGAAATCGGCAGCGTGTTCCCGAAGATGGCGCGCGTCGCCGACAAGATGGCGTTCGTCCGCTCCTTCGCGCACACCAACTCCGGCCACGGCGGCGGCACGCACTGGGTCATGACCGGCTATAACTTCCCGCCCGCCGACAACGGCCAGGGCCAGATCAAGCCCGGCTTCGGCTCCATCCTTGCGAAGCATCGCGGCGCCAACAACGTCAGCACCGGCCTGCCGACCTACGTCCGCATGGGCGGCATCCTCGGCGACGGCCCCTCGTGGCTCGGCTCCGCCTACGCTCCGTTCGACACCGCCGGCAACGCCCGCAACAACATGAACCTCCAGGTCCCCATGGACCGCCTCAACGAACGCCGCGACCTCCTGCGCACCTTTGATTCGATCGACCGCGAAGTCGATCGCACCGGCACGATGCAGGGCCTTGACAACTTTGAACAGCAAGCGTTCGAACTTCTCCGCGGCCGCGCTCGTGAAGTGTTTGACGTGACCCGCGAAGATCCGCGCACGCTCGACATGTACGGCTCCAGCGGCATCGCTCGCCAGATGTTGATGGCGCGCCGTCTGTGCGAGGCGGGCGTTGGCTTCGTCACCATGCAGTACGGCGGTTGGGACATGCACGGCAACATCGCCCAGAGCATGCGCAGCACCGCGCCGGCTCTCGATCACGCCGTCAGCGCCTTCGTCACCGACATCTATCAACGCGGCCTGGACAACGACATCCTGCTGGTCATCTCCGGCGAGTTCGGCCGTACGCCGCGCGTCAATGGCAGCATGGGTCGCGATCACTGGGCGCCGCTGTCAACGCTCGCGCTGGCGGGCGGCGGACTGCGAATGGGCCAGACGGTCGGCGAATCGAACGCGCGCGTCGAAGTGCCGCGCACCACGCCGATCACCCCGCAAGACCTGATGGCGACGGTGTTCCACGTCCTCGGCATGCCGCGCGACCTGCACTTCAACGATCAATCGGGCCGTCCGGTGCCGATGGTCAACGGCGGCCACGCCATTCGCGAACTGGTCGGCTAACACCTCCCCGTTTAGCGCTCGCAGTGAACCGACAAAAACAGAGGGCACTCAACCAAGGTTGAGTGCCTTTTTTTGTTGGTAGTTTCGGCGCCGAAATTCTCTTGTAAACTAGCGAGCTTTCAACGACGATTGCCAATGCGGAACCGAATGATTCAAGCCCACCTTCCAAAGGCCGCCATCATGAGTGCGTTGCGAAAAAAACCGTGGAGAATCTGGCTCCTTCCTCTCCTGATGATGGCGGCGGGCGTCTGGAACGCGCGTGCGGACACGATACACGTCGATCCGAACAGCACCAAGCCGCAGAAGCCTTACGCAAGCCCGCAGACCGCCGCGCTGGACATCGCGGCGGCGCTCGAGGCCGCCAAGAGCGGCGACACGATCATCCTCGCGGCCGGCAGCACCTATCGCATCGACAATGAAATTATCGTCAAGGAAGGCGTGACGCTGCGCGGTGCGGGCGCCCAAAAGCCAATCATCGACGCTCAGGGCAAGTGCCGCTGCGTTTCGCTACGTCAGGGCGCGAGTCTGATCGGTGTCACCGTCACGCGCGGCGAAGCACGCGAAGGCGGCGGCATCCACTGCGGCCCAGGCACGACCGTGGCGGAGTGCGTCATCGTCAAAAACACGGCCAAAAATTACGGCGGCGGCATCTGCACACGCATGCGCGGCAAGAATCCGCCGCCTTGCCTGATACGCGATTGCAAGATCATCGAGAATCAAGTGACCGGCTTCCTGCACACCGACACCCCGCTGGGCGGCGGCGGCATTTACGCCGACACCAACACGACCGTCCGACATTGCCTCATCGAAGCCAACGAGGCCGCCCAGCGCGGCGGCGGCATCTGGTGCCACCTGAGCGGCAGCCTCGCGGAGAATTGCACGCTCGTCAAGAATCGGGCCAAGGGACAACGCGCACGCAATCCCAACGGCACCGGCTCCATGGAGGAAGGCGGCGGCGGCGCCTACTGCGATTTCGGCGGCATGCTCCGAAGCTGTCTCGTCATCGCCAACAAGGCCGACAAGATCGGCGGCGGCGCCGTGCTCTCCACCGGCGGCAACGCCCGCAACTGCACCTTCGTCAACAACTCCACCGGCGTCTCCGGCGGCGGCGTGCAAACCCTCGGCGTCGCCGGCCTGGTCAACTCCATCGCCTGGTCAAACACCCGCGGCGACAAGAGCGAACCCGATGACGTCTACGTCAGCCACTATTACCACGTGGACATCCACCAGCTCACCCTCGGCAAGGCGAATCTCAAGCACTGCTGCATCGGCAAGCTCGGCCTGCACTTCACCAAGCAGACCTTCTACCTCGGCCGAACCGCCAAGTACAATCCTGCCCTTTACAAGAATACCGCGAACGACTTCAAGTGCATCGAAGCCGATCCGCAATTCATTGATGAGAAGAACGGGGATCATCGCCTCAAGCCGACATCACCGTGCATCAATGCGGCCGCCAACGAAGAGTGGATGGAAAAAGCATTCGACCTGGATCGCCGGCCGCGCATTCAGGACGGCACGGCGGATATCGGCGCTTTCGAGCATGCGCCGTCGAAAAAAGTGGACGATTCACGCCGGTGAAGGCTATCGGCTCCCCGTCGCGGACTTTCCACGTCAATTCCGGCGTGCGATCAGTTTCCGGATTTCAGGCACGAGTTCCGTGGGCACAAGCATCATGCCTGTTTTGTATTTTCATTTTCGTTTCCTACGTATTACCGCAACTGCAGTGTCCCCAGGTGCGGATGCTTCTTCGAATACTCCTCCAGCAGCTTGCGAATGCTCTCCTCGTGCCCCGCCGGGATGAACGGCATGCGAATAACGCAAACTCCCTTCTCGTCGAAGCCGATATTGAAGACGGCGCCGTCAATGCCCGCCTTGACCGCGCGATCTTGCATCTCGACTGCGGGATTTGGCTTCCGTTCGACGCCGCGCAGGCTGACGGCGAATTTCTCCACCCCCTTGGCGTCGAGTTGTTTGCGCAGGACGCCGAGCACGCTGGCCGTCTGTTCTTCGAGGGTAGGCGTTTTTCCCTGGTAAAGGGAAACGCCCTCGATGTGGATGATCGCCTTCTTGCTCGCGTCATCGTGCTGAAAATAAACGCGATCGATGCGGGTTTGCCGTTGGAACGCCTGAGTTCCTTGCGCGAACTGCGTTTGGATATCCACCAACAACGGCTGCCACGGGACGACGATCATCCGCTCGAACGGCGCCAGGCCCCCCGGCGCGATCGGCGTCTTGCTCTCGGCCAACACGCGATCGATAAGTGCCTTGACATCCTTGACTTGCTCGTCGTTGCCACGCTTGCCTTCGAGGACCAGCTTGCCTTCGCGATCGAAGTAGGCGTCCGCGAAAAGCATGCCGTCGAGTTTTTGTTTCACGGCCAGGTCTTGCAGCGCGTAGATCGGCGTGCCCACTTTCGTTAGCGCGGGCTGAACCCTCACCCCTTTCCCCTCTCCCTGAGGAAGAGTGGAAAGGGGTGAGGGCAAGTCGGGCAACATCATTTTACAGGTGTCGGCAATCTTTCGCGTCAGGGCCGGCTCATCCACTTTTTCTTCTGCCTTCGTCAGGTATGTCCCCTTCCAGAGCAACGTGGCCTGGGCTGACTGCGGATCGTCATATTGGAAGTGCATGCGTTCAACGGTCGCGCGGCGCAGAGCAGGTTCGCTTGCCAGATCGATTTGACACCCGCGTACTACGTCGTTCCAGGACGATTCCCCCTTCAGGGACGCGTGCATCTTCATGGCGTCGATCGACCAGCCGGAAGACGTCTTTGGATCGCTCCCCTTTTTCACGATATCAGGAATCTTACCCAAGCGCTCGAGAGCCAGCCCCGCGAGCAGGCTCTTCTGCCCACGCTGGCCGAGGAAGCCGTCCACGTGGAGCAGCCCTTCCGTGTCATAACGAGCCTGCGTGACGAGAACGCCATCCAGTTCCGCACGCTCGGCGGCGAGATTCTGCAACTCATGAATCGGATTCTTGAGTATCTTGAGAGCGCTGAGGGAAAGCTCGGCATTGCCTCGCGTGGCGATGATCTCGTCGACGGCGCGCGCCAGCGTCTTGGCGGGTTCGTCCTTGCCGAAGCCCGTGAGGAACGCGCCATCCGCGACCAAACGCAGTTGATCCTTTTCATAGCGATAGTAGAGCCGATCGAGCCTCAGTCGTTTGCCGGTGTCATCGGCGGCGAGCTTGAGTTTCGTGCCCCGCACGACCTCCTGCCACGCGAGCGGTTGCCCGTCCTTGCGCGTTTCGTGGGCTTTCAAAGGCGCGCCGGTCCAGGGCATTTCGTCGGCGAGCAGGTCCTTGAACGCGGCGTCGATCGCTTGCTTGCTCGCAGCGCCGACCTCATGTAAGCGGCCGGAAAGTTCGAGCGTCCCGTCCTCGTCGTAGAGCGCGTCGGTGACGACGGCGCCGTCCAGCTCGCGCTCGATCAGCCGCTCTTGCAGCGCAAAGGCCAGATTCGATTTCGATCTCATATCGATCTGAAACGACATCGGCCTTTGATCAGGATTCGTAACCAACGGCAGGCGCGGCCTGAGCCAGCGGCCAAGTTCATTCAGGATCTCGTCGCGCTGTTGGGCATTGTCTGGCAATGAGCGCGCCGCCACGCGAAAGACATAAGAGGGATTCCCCTCGTCGTCCACGACTGGCTCGTTTTTTTCGTTCATGTCGGCAGCCGGCGCAACGCTGAGGAAGCGAATGCGGCGCAGGCGAGCCTTATTGTGCTTTCGTGCGGTTTCGACAAGTTGCTTCTGAAGCTGGGCGGTAATGGCCGAGTCGTCAAAGAGTGTAGGGCGAACGTCGATGTCGAGTTTTTCAGTGCCGGCCTCGGGCGCGCGGAACATGGCGATGTAATTGGGGTCCGCGGTGATCCGGTCGAGGGCCGTGTCGATTAGCTGCTTGTGTTCCTTTCTTGTCCAGATGCCGTCGATGCGTAGTTTGCCGCGGCCGTCGTACCAGGCCGCGGTGAGGTACACGTCCTTGGCTACTTCCCGGCGCGCAATTTCTCGCTGCAAGAGCAGGGCTGGGCTGGTGAAGTAGCGCACGTCGAGGATGAGGTCCGGGACGGTTTCGGGCGCGAACCCCGATGCTTCGAGCCGACTCTTGATTGCGACCTGGAGCGCGGCGGCCGTCGTGTCCTGCTTGGCGCTGCCGCGGATGCTGACGGCGTGCACGTGCAGCCTGGCGTTTTCGGTGAAGGCCGCGCCGTCGAGGCGAGTCGTGCGCATGACGGCGCGGCGGAGATTTTGCTCGTCCGCTTCGGCGCCCTTGCCTTCGTCGAAATCATGTTGCAATTGCATCAAGAGTTGCGGAATCGGAAAGACCGTAAACGAAAGCAAGATGCCCTGGTCGCATTTTTCCTTCAATTCAGGCTCCTCGTCGAGCAGCGATTGGGCGAGGTCCTCAAGTTTGGCTTTCTGGTCCGGCCGGGCAATCCACCCGCGTATGGCCAATTTGCCCTTCAATACTTCGGCGAGACGGATGCTCGCGCCGTGCAAATCCTTTTCGGTCATGCAGGTTCGACGCATTTGCGCGGTGAGATTCTGCAGCGCATCGATTTTCTGCTGCGATCCCAGCGGATTGATTTCCTTCCAGTGGGTCGCGACATAGTAGCCTCCGGCGCCGAGTCCCGCGCCGATGCCGAGGATGATCGTCCAAAGAGTGAGTCTTTTCATGTGATCGCCGCCATAAGTCAGGAATCAAGGCGAACGCATTATACCAATCCATGAGGATGCGTAATACGGATCCCTCGCCGACATGGCTATTTGCACACTTCCGGTGAGCTGAGCCGGGATAAGAGTTGGCTTGATCCGCATGGCACTCCTATCATATATTCGTACCGAAAGGGATTGACGTAACCATCAAACAGGAGAGACGAATGACGGCCTTAGCGACCAAGACTCCGGGGAAGAAGAAGAGCAAGGCAGCGAAGGTAGAGCAAGATTTCGTGATCGCGGACGCGGCGCTTGCGCCGTGGGGCCGCAAGGAGATCACGATTGCCGAGCACGAGATGCCCGGGCTGATGGCGATTCGCAAGAAATATGCGCCGTCGCAACCGCTCAAGGGGGCGCGTGTCGCGGGCAGCTTGCACATGACGATTCAGACGGCCGTCCTCATCGAGACGCTGCAGGCGCTGGGCGCGGACATCCGTTGGGCGAGCTGCAACATCTTCTCGACTCAGGACCACGCCGCTGC
>SXGS01773424.1_pt1 | contig 15038 bp, 11 predicted proteins | sample 3174681 | NCBI WGS metagenome assembly SXGS01 (sample SAMN11356861, study PRJNA531348) | freshwater metagenome | isolation source: freshwater sample F1-80 | place: China: Fuxian Lake, Yuxi | collected 2017-12-25 | reverse complement strand
TCAGCGGGCTCAAATGTGCGCAGGAGGACCCCCACGCGGTCGGTCTCCAGCACTTCGTCCACGTCTCCGATGTCGGCCGACGACAGGATCGGCAAGCCACAGCCGAGGTATTCTGCGATTTTTGTCGGAGAACTGGCCAGTTTTGAATAGCACGGCTTGACAAACGACAGGGCGATGTCCGCGGCGCCCAGCCACCGAGGCATCTCCGCCGAGGGGACGGGCTGAATTCGGAAGTCACGCTCGGGCACGCTCTGCTGTCGCAGCGGCGTCCCGATGACGTCCGGAGGGCTTTGAGTCAGGATCAAGCTGAAATTGCATGGATCCCGGCGCTGCGCCGCAGCGAGACACACGGCCATCTCATCGGTCAGGTACCACCCTCCCAACGCACCCACATAGACGAGTACCCGCCGGTCCTCCAACCCCAGTTCCCGGCGGATCGCGCTGCGGGCCTCCGGCGCCGGAACCGCGAACCGCTGCAGATCCACGCAGCAGGGGATGACCTCCACGGGGCGGCCCGCGCGATCCGTGTCGGAGACGCCGGAAAACAAAATGTCTCGCCCGCGCGCGCTCAGGACCACGAAGCCGTCCGCAGCGGCGAGACATGCGGCCTCGGCCTTCTTCGACAGCCGATATTTGAATCCGTTAGGAGACCAGATGCCCGCGTCCACGTACTCTTCCGGGTTGAACCCCCGGATATCGAAGAGCAGTTTCGCCCCGGTCCACTTCTTGATCAGCGCACCCATGGCCGCGGGAACGTGCGCCCGCGCGTGAACGAGATGAATGCCGTGCCGGCGCACCAGACCGGCGCCAAACCGCGCCCCGGCCTGGATGTCATACAGCGTGGCCGGGAGCGACGGGCGCTTGTGATACGTCAGCGAAACCCAATCAATGTTCTCTGCGCGGAGTCGCTCGGTCCATTCTCGCCGCGACGCATCGGTCCAGTGCTGCGCCGGGTCCTTCTCGAACGTCAGCAGGTGAAAGGTGACTCCGCCCGCCACGAGTTGCCGCACGTACGGCAGGACCTGGCTCTGAACTAGAGGCTCCCGCAGACCCATGTACGATACGTAGAGGGCCCGCACACCCTGAAGATCGCTCATCTCCGTCTCTGCGCAGCCGTGCATCGCAGGTAGTACTCTTCGAGTTGCAGGGCGGCGTTGCGGATATTGAACTTCGTTTCGACGATCGCTCGTCCGCGAGCGCCCATCGCCCGGGCACGGGCTGGATTGTCCGCCAGAGCGCAGATTCCGGCAGCAAATTGCTCCACATCGCGCAGCGGCGCCAGAAAGCCCGAAGCGCCCTCCTCGACGACCTCCGGATTCGGCTCGACCTGCCAGGCGACACATGGGAGCGATGCGGCCATCGCCTCGATCAGCGCCAGCGGCAGTCCTTCCGCGCACAGGCTCGGAAACACGAACGCATCACTGATCTGGAGGAGGCGGCGCACATCCGGCCGGTGCCCGAGGAATTGCACGTGGGAGTGCAGGCCCAACTCGGACGCACGCTGCTGGAGCATCCCCTCGTCCGGGCCCCGCCCTGCCAGAAGCACCCGCAACTTCGGATAGCGCGGTGCAATGCGGGCCACCGCGTCCAGCAACACTCGGTGGCCTTTCGGCGGATTGAAACGTGACACGCAGATCAAGAGCGGATGAGCATCCACGATCCCCAGTTCCGCTCGGAGCGGATCGAGCGCCGCGGACGGCTCCGGCACAAACTCGGCTGGGTCAATCGAGTTGTACACCACCTCCATCTGGTCTGCATCCAATCCCAACGCCCGGGCGGCGGAGCGGCGCACGAAGTCCGAGCAGGCCACAAAACGGGAACCGGAGATTCTCGCCGTCCACCCGTCGAGAAGGCGCAGCACGCCGGACTTCCCGGCCGGCATACCACTTAGCTGGAGCACCTCGGGTTCCCAGAAGCTGCTCTGGAGGTAGCTGGCGATCACGGGCACGCCGCAAAGCCGAGCCGCCAGTCGCCCGCAGACATCGGCGTCGTACAACCACGTCTGCACGACATCGTACTGCTGTGAATGGAGGTGCCGGCACAGTCGCCGCACCACCTCAAACCCCTCGCGGCGGCTTTTGACCTGGAGGCCGCACACCGGCACTCCCGCGGCGGCGAGTTCGGGCCCCAGCTCATTCAGCGGGTAGAGGTGGCACACTGAATTCACCACGCGGACCGGGTTCATGCGCCGCAGTAGCCCTACCAACTGTCGCTCCGCGCCCCCGCGCCCGAGAGTCTCGATGACATGCAGCACCCGTATCGGTCGCCCCTCTCCGCTCCCTGCTGTATCCCCCTGCTCCACTCTCCGGCTCCCCCATTCTCGCACGTGCGCTGTTCCTCAACTCGGCGCCGATTGCAAACCGGCTCCGCGAAACACCGCCCTGCATCCATTTCACCCAGCCGGAATCTCTCCTACGACTTCCACGGGAACTCGACGCCGGTACTCGTATTTCGTGATGCCCGCAGCGTGGAAGACCTTGTCCACATCTTCAGCGGTCATGGGTGAATCGTAGGCCGGGGAAAGCATGTCGAACGTGTCAAGTACCGCCTCGTCATACCGCTGTTGACGCGTGAACTTGTCCTTATCGACGTAGTTGGCTACCGGGATAACGAACTGCGCGACCTTGCTCACACCTGGAATCCGGAACAGCACGTCCGTGATGGGGAAGAGAATCGGCATACTCGACTCCACGCATTTCAGGAGCGATTGGGGCGACATTCGGCGCGTGATCGGGCGAAGCCAGTACTTGCTGTACAGCGGCGTGTACCACCTGCGCCCATAGATGGTGAAGCCAAACTGGCCGCCCGGACAGAGCAGAGTCAGGATCGCGCCGAGCGCACCCGATGGATCTGGAGTGTGCTGAAGCACGCCGATACTATAGGCGAACGCGAGACTACCTTTTCTTATGGGAGGGCAGAGCAAGTTGCCCTGTACAAAATGGACGTTCGATCGCCCCTTCAGGTTCCGCGCAGCAGCATCCACGGCTGAGGAGTAATCCAGAGCAATCACTTCCGCTCCCAACTCAGCCGAGACTTCGGCGAATCGCCCGCAGCCGCACCCCCCGTCCAGCATCCACTGCCCCTTGACCTGGGATGAGGTCCAGCCAATCTCTCGCTCAAACCGGTCGTGGGAGTAGCGGGTTCCGTTGGCGCTATCTAACTGCACCTGGGAGAAGCGGTTCCACTGAAGCCCAAATGAAGAAGTGTAGTTCTGACCTTCAACGAACCGGGGAATCCCCTCCGTGATCGCGAACTCTTTGCCCGTGTCTGTGGACCTCAGTGAGCCGCGCCAGATCTCTCCGTCTTGGACGATTGCGTCTTTCAGTTCCAGATCCGCACCGGTCTCTGGGTCACACAAGACCTCGAGCAACCTCTCCCTCATGCTCTCTCCTAGCTACGCCTCAGCGTTGAACGGCTCGGACGTGCCCTTGCAACCGCGGTACCGACCCACTCGACCGGCAGCACATTCCAGCAGATTGTCGGAGCAATCCCCAGGCACACCGTTCTTGAGCCCGAATGGCACCAAATCGCTCCGAATCACCGTTTCTCGCCTGATCGAGTGCCCAAAAACGGTTGCACTGACAGGCTCCTCGACATTCCCTCACGGCAGGAACACGAGGGTGGTTACTTCAAAAAAGAGAATAGATGAACGGAGCCGCCGCCGTCCCACCCAGAACAATCAGGACACCCATCACGACCAGTGCCAGTACAATCGGCGCCAGCCACCATTTCTTGGATTGCATCAGGAACTCCGCCACATCGGCAAGAAGTCCCCGGTTCTTCTCCAACTGTCGCTTCGGCTCCATTGTTCGTCCTCCCTGGGGTAGTCGAGGTGATTATACCGCATTCGCCGGGCCGCACACCGGTTCCCGCTGTGCAGTGGACCGCAGTCGGATCATCGGGGGACCGCCGTACCAGTTTCTTCGCCGGCCTGGCGGCAGATCTCCCGGGCCAGCAGTTCACCCGCGGCACGGTGTCCGAGCGAATTCCAGTGTCCGTTCGAGACCCCTTCTCCGTACCGCTTCCCGGCAAAGCCGTGAAACACGGCCTTTTGCTCCTCGGCCTGCTTCTGAAGCGCCCGGGCCAGATTGAACACTGCATATCCGTCCCGCCGGCCCGCTCGAACCACCCGATCCTCCGGATAGAACGCCTCAATCTGTTGCCGTTTCACCATCGCCTCTCGATCCGCCGGGGCTGCTGTTTGTACAGCATTGCTGACGGTCGCCACCAGGAGCCTGCTTCTCTTTTCGCGGACTTCGTCTCGGATCTTGCGAAACAGCGCCTCTGTGACCTCCCACGCGTCCTTCCAGGTGGCGTCACGCGGTTCCCGGTAGACCCCGACATCCACTCCCGCCTCTCCCTGGTTGCCCTGAGCGGCCTGGGCCCGGCTCATCACACGCGTGCGGATCATGTTGAGGTACTGCGCAAGATGGCTCTGGTCCAGCACCGACCGCAGCAGCTTCCATTTCCACGATGTCTGGCGGGCGTAGTAGGCGCTCGTCCGGAAAGAGTCGTCCAGACTGAGTTCGCCGTCCTTCAACACGTAGTAGGGGAGTGATTCGCCCTGCTCCAGCGCACGGGAATTGTTGCGCACGTCGTTTCCGGAAAAGAACGCAACCAGCACCAGGTCCGGATCGTATTTCCACACATTGTGGTGCAGGGTGAGGTACTCCTGCGCCGTACCGTAACTCGATACGCCGAAATTCAATACCTCGGGCGTCTTTCCGGCCAACGCCCCACAGGCCTTCAGTTCCGACTCAAGAACGGACCAGAATGCCTGCTCCGCCGGGACCGACATCGCCTCGGTGAAAGAGTCTCCCAGGACAGCGATCCGGTACACACTTGCCGGCTTTTCGACCGGGTGCTCCCGATCGCGGAATCCATCCGAGTTCACTGAGATGAATGACCTGCCCTCGGTAATCCACCATCCGCGGAACCCGGGGCGCAGACCAAATCCCCGGTGCTCGTCCGTCTGGTAGAACACCGGATGGGTAATCCCCATGACCCGGAGACCGAGTTCCATCGCGAGCGCCATCACCAGAAACGGCAATGACAGGGCAATGAGGCGCGCGATCACCAGCGCCGCACGCGACCGGGGGCGACCGGAGCTTTCGGGAGAAGAAGCGCTTGCCGTGGAGCGATCGGTCACGTGGGTCTCCCGCTCAGAAGGCGCGGTAGTAGCTGCTTGGCCCAGCAGGCGGGCCGCGGCGCAGCCAGGCAGCGTGCGGACGACTCCGCAAGTGCAGCGGATCCTTGCCGGCAACCCGCAGCCCCAGTCCGATGGGCACAAAGAGCAGCACGTAGAGCACCGTAAGGATGACCCGGCTGAGGACGTATCCCAGCACCCCTGAAACGATGTAGATGAGCAGGTAGGCAGCATGCCCTAACCCGGGGATCTGGCTGGCCACGGCGAGTGCGGCGCCGACCCCCCAGAGCACAAACGTGGGAGTGGCGATCCCCTGATGGCGCCAGGCTACGATCAGTCCGATGACCGCGAATCCCACGACCATGGAAATGCCGAATGTGCGCAGGTCCCGCGCACTCGGATTCCAGTTGAGGTGCTCAAAACACGGGAGTCTCTTCCAGTCCATCACTTTCCCGTTCCCTTTCACGAACCTGGTTGCAGAAGGTTCATCGGTGTACGCACCCGCAGTGCGCCGTGCAGCGTCAATCGAGAGGGAACTGCGCCAGGTACTCGGCAGCTCCGGGCATCGGCGGCTGCTCATCCTTGAGCAACACACGGTGGCCCAGTACCAGCACGTCAATGTGCGTGAACATGAAGCAGCGGTACGCGTCCTCCGGCGTGCAGACGATCGGCTCACCGCGCACGTTAAAACTGGTGTTGACGATCACCGGGCAGCCGGTAATCTCGTAAAAGCGCTGCATCAGGCGGTGATACAGGCCGTGCCGCTCCGGGTCTACGGTCTGCACGCGCGCGCTGTAGTCCACGTGGGTGACTGCCGGGATCACACTGCGCGGCACGTTCAGTTTTTCGATGCCCCACAGTTTCGCCTGTGCCTCGTCCATCGGCAGTCGCTTTTGCGCGCTGACCGGGGCGACGAGCAGCATGTACGGGCTGTCGCAATCCATCTCAAAGTAGTCTTGCACATGCTCCCGAAGCACGCAGGGGGCGAAGGGGCGAAACCCTTCCCGGAACTTGATCTTCTTGTTCATGATGGCCTGCATCTTCGGACTGCGGGCGTCTCCGATGATACTCCGTGCCCCGAGGGCTCTCGGGCCGAATTCCATCCGCCCATTGAACCAGCCGATCACCTTCTCATCCGCCATCAGGTGCGCCACACGGTCGGTCAATTCCGCGTCCGAAAGCACCGGCGAACTGACCCCGATCGTCGCCAGGAAGCGTTCAATCTCCGCGTCCGAGAATTCGGGGCCCAGCCAGGACGCCCGCATCACATCCTGCCCACGATTGTGGCGCGGATTGTCCAGCACCTGATACCAGGTCATCAACGCCGCACCGAGAGCTCCGCCGGCATCTCCCGCGGCTGGCTGAATCCAGAGTTCGTCGAACGGTCCCTCGCGCAGCACCTTCCCGTTGGCCACGCAGTTCAGAGCCACTCCGCCCGCCAGACAGAGCTTCTTGCATCCGGTCACCGCATGGGCGCGTTGCGCAAGACGCATCATCACATCTTCAGTGACGACCTGGACACTGGCAGCCAGGTCCATCTCCTTCTGCGTGAGCAGCGATTCCGGTTCGCGCGGCGGACCGTCGAACAGGTCGTGAAACCGGGACCTAGTCATGGTCAGACCGGTGCAGTAGTCGAAATACTCCTGGTTCAACCAGAAGGATCCGTCCTCCCCGATCTCGATGAGGTGCTTATAGATCCGATCCGCGTACTTCGGGTCGCCGTACGGCGCCAATCCCATGATCTTGTACTCACCCGAGTTCACCTTGAAGCCCGTGTAGTACGTAAACGCGCTGTACAGCATCCCCAACGAGTGAGGGAACCGTATCTCTTCCTGGAGTTCGATCCGATTCCCTTTGCCGTGCCCGAGCGTCGTGGTGGCCCATTCACCCACCCCATCCACAGTCAGGATGGCGGCTTCCTCGTACGGGCTCGGGAAGAAGGCGCTGGCGGCGTGAGACTCATGGTGTTCCGTGTACAGGATCGGTCCCTGGTACTGACGGCCCAGTTCCTTGCGGATGACTTTCCCGATGTCGTGCTTGTCCCGCAACCAGGTGGGAATGCCGGAGAGGAAGGAACCCAGTCCGGTGGGCACCGTACCGAGGTACGTTTCCAGCAGGCGCTCGGCCTTCAGAAGCGGCTTCTCATAAAACACCACCGCATCCAGATCGTTGACCTTGATGCCGGCGTGCTGCAGGCAGAATTGTGTCGCCCGGGTAGGAAAACCCGGGTCGTGCTTGCGCCGCGTGAAGCGCTCCTCCTGTGCGGCGGCAACGATGTTGCCGTCGGAGACGAGGGCGGCTGCGCTGTCATGGTAGAAGGCGGCAATGCCCAGGATGTTCGTCATTCCTGCTTCCGATCTCGTGAGGTCGCCGCCCGGGCGTAGGTGATGCCCGGCCTCGACGTGAAAAAAAGTGCTACGGGTCCGCCGGTACCTTTCGGTTGGCCAGGATGGCCGTGACGAAAGCCACTAACTCCGAGAGTGTGAACCCGATCACCCGCACGAAGGCTATCCCCATACCCACCAGTAGCGCCGCCTTGAGCAGCAGCGCCGGGATTGCCTGGGGGAGAGTAAGCCAGGTCAGCCCGGCAGCACCCGTCAGCACTCCCAGAGTGACCACCGCTGCCACCTTGAGCCAGGGGAACGGCACCGGGTCCAACCGGCGGGACACCAGCAGGGACAACAGCGCCATGAGCCCGAACGCCACCAGCGTGTTGATGGCCGCCGCCAGTGCGCCGAGACGAGGGACCAGGACCCAGTTGAGTGCGATGTTTGCCACGGCCGGCGCCCCGGTGAGCAAGATGGTCCATTCGGTACGTTTGTGATGCTCCAGTACGGTCAGGCAGAACTGATAGATGGCGACGAAGCACCAGTATCCCGCGGCGATCCACGGGACCAGATGAGCCGTCGCCCCCCAGGCGCGCGGGGCCAGCAGGGCCAGCATCTCGGGCGCAAGCACCGACACGCTGACGGCGACCCAGGTGTAGAGGCCGATGCTGACCGACAGCAGCCGCGGGAGGCTAGTACGGAATCCTACGTCCCCCGCCCGCTGGAAGTACACCGGCGCGTACGCCGACATCACCCCGAGCCCGAACAAATGCACCAGCATCCCGAGGGTGTACGCAAGGCTGTACGTCCCCAGTTCCGCCAACGACGTTTTCTGCAGGATCCAACGGTCTGCGAAGTTCAGCGCCCACATGCACATCGCATGAGGCAAATAGGGAATGCAGAGGCGGCACGCTGTGCGAAAGTGCGCCCACACGAACCCGGTGTCCCGGAGCGCGGTCAGCCACGGGAGGACAAGGCCATGGGAGACGACCGCAATGACAATCCCCGCCAATAGCTGACCCTGCAAATTCCCGAGTGCCCCGGCTTTCCGCACCGCTACAAAGTAGATCAGGAAGCCTGTCGTGGTGAGGAACGAGCCCACACTGAGCGCCCCATACCACTGCGCTTTGCCCTCGGCGCGCAGCAGGCTGAGCGGGACGAGCGGCGCCACCGAAAGGTATGCATTCCAGGCGGCGAGCCGGAGGTATGGATTCCACGGCACGTTCACGACGGGCGGGCGGAGCACCAACGGGCCCCACCACTCCATCGTCGCGACAAACGCCAGCGGAAACAAAGTCAGCCAGATCCAGAGCGTAGACACAAACGACCGGTACGCCTTCGTGTCCATGTCCCCGTAGAATCGGACGAGAGCGGCGTCCAACCCCAGTGTGATCAGCATTGCCAGGACGGTGGTCACCGTGCTGGCAAATCCGACGATCCCGTATTCTTCGGGGTTGAGGTTGTGGGTGTAGAGCGGGATGACCAGGAAGCTGATGCCGCGCGTCAGGAGCATCGCGAGGACATAGAAGATCGAGTCCCCCGCCATCCGTCTTAGCATGAAGCCCGTCCGCTCTCATCCGCGCGGCCCGAGCGAGTGCCCCGCAACCCGTCCCCCCAACCATTGTTCATAGGCTCCTCGTCACCGTCCGCCGGTCGGCACCGGAGGCAGATTCGGCAGCACTCGCGGATTGATCCGCATCGAGTTCGCCGGTCGGAAGCCGTTGATCAAGGTAACCCGCATTCCCTCGGAACACAGAGATCCCGCATGCACGGTCGTGGTGTCAAAAAGCAGCAACGTGCCCGCCGGAGCGACCACCGACGTGCCCCGCTGATCGTACTCCGCGTTGGTGCGATCGTCATAGTACGCCTCTTTGAGCCCACTGCGGCAAACGCGGAACCGCTGAAACCGCATCCTCTCGTCCGCGTGCTGCGTGCCGTGGAGCACGCGCAGAGGGCCTTGTTTTTCACCGACATCATTGACGTACAGGAATGCCTTCATCCCCTTCCGCGCGCAGTCGAAATGCCAGTTCTCCAACCGACGGCCCGGACAAAGCACTTCACCCATCAGGTACGGGTTTCCCCACACGACTCCCTGCCCGTAGTACGCCTGGAAGATGCTCCGGGCTTCGGGCAGCCGCAGATACTCGCCGACCCACTTCGGTAGGTTGCGCGTCTGCTCGAGTTGAGTTGGGAAGTAGAACCGGTAACGTTCATGCTCCAGGTAGCAGTCGAACCGGATGCCGCTCTCATCCAACCAGGTTACCTGGTCATCCGTCCACGGCCCCTTCTCCCCACGACGGCGCTCCAATCCCTGTTTTGCCTTCTGGTGGAGTTCCATAATGTAGCCGTGCACCTCGTCAATCCACTGCTTCGGAAACGCGTTGGAGATCGGGGCGACTCCGTTTTTGCGAATCTCTTCGACGTATCGCTCATCAAACCGGTACGTTTCGGCAGTGTCCTCTCGGATCGGGGTGCGGGTGGATGCGAGCGTTCCACCGGTGGCATTTGCCCACCAGTCCCACATTCGGTACGCGCCGTACGACCGCTTCGCCAGCCACGAAAGGACCAGGTCCGGCGGCATCAGTGCGGCGCGCGGGCCGGCGTACACGTACGGGGGTACCTCACACGAGGCGTACCATTTTCCGAAGCGGTCCAAGACTTTTCCGACCATCCGAGATTTCTCCTTGATCACGCTCCCGAGTGAGAAGGGGGCTGGATGCCCGTCCGTCCTCACGCCGAGGAACGTCCCTCGGGCGGCGCGGTTTCTCCGCCGACCTCGCCCAGTGCAAGACGGCTAACCTCATCCAGCCCCCCGGAAGGTTCCTGCACAAAGGTCCGGTAGACGGAAAGCGCACGGGCCCGTGCCTCAGCGGCGACAGAACCTGTCGGTGAATCCAGGATTGATTGTATCAGCCCTGCCAACTCCTCGCTCTGCGCCGAGCCGAGTAGCCCCGTGATGGCGAACAGCCGCGCCGCGAGCGGCGTCAGCACTCCCCAATGCCCGAGTACCGGAGCGTTCTGCTCCACCACATCGAAGTACGCCGTGCTGATGGAATTGTAGAACACGACGACGTCGGCAGGTACGGGTTGGCGGGAATTGAGTGGTTCGCGCCAGTGGACTACTGTTTCCGGGAAGGCGGCCGCAATCTCGTCGAAGAGTGCGAACTCGTCCCCACCCGGGTGACTCTTGATAGCCATCTCCGCATGCGGCAGCCGCCCAGCGAGAACTCGCGCCAAGGCGTACAGTTCTGACCGAAAGAGCCGCTCCTGCCCAAAAATACGGTTTCCTTCCGGTCTTAGCGTTCCCCCTCCACCCGAGACTGACGCGGTCATGACCCACACCCTTGGCCGCGTCCGCCCTTCCCACTCGCGCACAACCGGCGCCGGATCGAGTTGCCGTCCAGAGCGATCGTGATACACCATCCGCTTCGGATTCTGCCCCGGGAGGACGCGCGCGCACCAGGGGTGCACCAACGCGCTGAACACTGCATGTGTATCGGCAAGTCCGTGGAGAGGAGTCAGGACGTCCGTCATCAGCAACACCGAATGAGACGTGCCGAGGGTAGGAATTCCCAACGACCGGGCCGCAAGCAGAAGCGCGCGACTGATGTCCAGTGTGTCGGAAGCAACCACCAAACGCGGCGCCAGAAGGGGCAACACTTCCAGGCCACGCACGTAGCATCGGGCCGCCCAGGCGAGACGCCGCCAGTTCAGCAGCCGTTCGCATGCGAAGGCGGGGGCTCCGAGGTATTCCCACAGCCGGTCCGGTACGCCCGCAGGCGCCGGGCCGCCGGAAGGGAGACAATGCCAGACCCCGTCGTGCTGCCGGAGCACCGGGAGCAGGGGACGGGAAGCGCGCCCCTCCAGCAATGCGCGAATCGCAAGGGAGCCAGGCAGCCGTGCCGTCCCCTGTTCCGGCCCCTCCCCCAGACCGTACCAGATCGCGGATTGAACTTCTTGCTCCAGCAGGCCGGGCAGCGGGACCAGGTCTTCCGCCAGGTAACGCCACGCGACATATCCGGGCCGGCGTTCCACCGGCACCCGCGCGGGATCGAACTGCCGCGTGAGGTCCATGTCGAGATTGGTGAGCACCACGCGTCCGGACAGCGCCTCCGGGGTATCCAGTTGCCCGCCCTTCCGCCGCCTGATCCGGGCCTTCACGTCCTGCATTGCCACTACCGCCGTGCGCACCAGGCGCTCCAGCGCGGCCACTTGCGCGAGCATCCACGACGTGCGCGCAAACCAATCTCCATCCGGGCAGCGCACCCCACGGCGACCGGCCACGCGCCGCACCACCCACGCCAGTTCCAGGGCCTGCGGCGCCCGACTCCGGACCAACTGCATCAGGGGAGGAGTCGCCACCCACACTTCGTCCGGATGAACGGCCTCCATCGTAGCTTCGACCAGCGCCTCAAGGTAGCAGCGCAGCAGGAGGATCTCGCCATACGGCTGTTCGGAGACGACGGCAAGCTGTCGTTCCGGGTCCGGCGGCAGCGACGCCCAGAGTGCGTCCTGCAGTTGTCGAGTCTCGTCCCATGCCTGCCGGACATCCACATCGAAGTCCGATGGGGTGAGACATCGGCATCCATCGGGTGGCGCGGGATCAAGGTCTTCCGAGTGGATGCCACCCAACAGCAGGACGGTGCCGGCAGGGGCGGAGGATCCGGACGTTGCTTCCAGGCGCTGCCGGGCCGCGACCCATTCTTCTCGGGTGTGGACAAAGAGGAGGAGATTCACGATCACTCACGCCCCCGGCGCGCGGCATCTACTCCTCGCGCGCGCCGTCCCAGCCCCCACCTCGGAGGAGCCATCACTATCATACTGCGGCAAACTCGCGAAGCGCCGCAATGACCCGATCCTGGTCCGTTTCGGTGAGGCCGACGGAGCAAGGAAGGCTCAGCGCCTGCCTGTACAGTCGCTCGGCGACGGAACAGTCGGTCGCTGGGCCGCCGCGGTGCGGCTGCGAAAGATGCATCGGTTCCCACAGAGGCCGAGTTTGGATTTTCCGCTCGCCGAGCCGCCGCAGCAAGTCTCGGCTGCCGGTCCCATATCGCGCCTCATCCACAAGAACCGTGAAAAGCCAGTCCACCGGCGCGGCCCACTCTGCCCGCGGCGGCATGGTCAGCCCCGGCACATCGGCCAGCGCGTCACGGTACCGAGCCGAGATGCGCAGCTTTGCGGCGACATATTCGTCGAGCAACTCCAGTTGCGCGCACCCGATCGCGGCGAGCACGTTCGTCAGGCGATAGTTGTAGCCGACCTCGTCGTGGATGTACTCAGTCGGAGCATCGCCGGTCTTCGCCTGCGTCGTGAGATGTTTGGCGCGCCGGGCCCAGTCCTCGCGCCCGGTGACGAGCATGCCCCCGCCACCGGTCGTAATCAGCTTGTTTCCGTTGAAGCTGAAACAGCCGCTATCTCCGAGGGTGCCGACGGCCTTCCCGCGGTAGGTGGCTCCCAGGCTCTCGGTGGCGTCTTCGATGACCGCCAACTCGTAACGACGGGCAAGTTCCAGGAGCGGATCCAGATCGCACGGGTGCCCGAGGATGTGCACCGGCATGATCGCGCGGACGCGGCGCCCCGTGCGCCTGTTTCGCAGCACACCATCCCTGCCTTCGCAATCCCGTTCCAAGAAACCGGCCAGCTTCTCCGGATCCATCTGCCACACGTCCGGGTCCGCATCCACAAAGACCGGCCAGGCGTTGGCATAACGAATCGCGTTGGCAGGCGCGATAAACGTGATCGTGGATACGAGCACTTCATCGTCCGGCTCCACGCCGGCCAGCAAGAGCGCGATATGCAACGCGCTGGTCCCGTTCACGGCCGCTACCGCGTGAGGGGACCCGACGTACCCGGCCAATTCGCGCTCGAACCGGTCCACGTAACTGCCGACGGAGGAGACCCAACCGGTGTCGAGGCAGTCCTTGACGTACGCCCACTCGTTGCCCCTGATCTCGGGCACGCACAACGGGATGAAGTTCGGAGCGGGGACCGGGGAGGGCGGAGCAGGAACCGGGCCACTCAATTCCGATACCTCTCCGCCTTGTAGTCGCTGATGATGCCGGCGTCCAGCAGGTGCTTCACTTCCTGGATGCCGTCCGGCACGGTGCGCGTGATCTGAAAGCCGAGCCGATCGGCAATCTTGTCGAAACGAACGCGGTAGTCGCGCGGATCCTCGGTCTTATGCACGAAACTGACTTCGGCGTCCGGGAAGATGGGCTGCATCATCTCGACCAGATCCTGCTTGCGGTAGTTCTCTGCGTTGGAACCGGCGTTGAAGACCTCGTTGCGGACCTTCTCTTCAGGGGAGATCAGCACCAGCCGCACTGCGCCGGCCATGTCGCGGACGTGAATGTACGGGCGCCAGAACTGCTTCCCGAACACTTCCAGATGTTTCCCGATCTGCATCTCTGCGACAAATTCGTTGACCGTCAGGTCGAAGCGCATGCGCGGGGCGACCCCGAACACGGTGGCAAAGCGGAGTGCGGTCGCGCAGAGGTCACCGGTTCTGTCCGGATCCATCAACACCTGCTCCACGGCCACCTTGGTCTCCGCATAGAGGGAAACCGGTCTGAGTTCCGAAGTCTCGTCCACCCATTGATCGGGGTCCGGCATCTTGCCGTAGTTGCTGCACGTCGAAGCGAATACCAGCCGTGGTACCCGCGCTTCCTTCACGATCTCCAGCAATCCCAGCGAGGCATCCAGATTGGTGGACTTTGCCAGTTCCGGAATCCGGCCACAAGCCGGATCACCGACAATGGCGGCCAGATGGACCACCGCATCCACTCCTGCCACAGCCTCCCGGAGTGCCGATCCGTCTCGCACATCGCCCTTGCGGAATTCAAAGCCGGGGTTCGCCCAGAAGCCCAGGAGTGCCTCTCCGCCATGCAGCAGGGAGTCAAACACCCGCACGTCGTGCCCATCCGCGAGCAACAGTGTGACCAGCGTGCTGCCGACGTATCCTGCTCCCCCCGTGACCAGTACCCTCATCCAGTATTCCCCTCTACGTCCGTCCTTCGCGCGCCAGGCGAAGCTGCTCATGCCGACCCACATCTACCCAATCGTCGGCGATCTGGTAGCCGCCGACGGGATCGCCCCGCTCCACGGCGTCTTCGATCAGACTGGTGATGGGAAACTCTTGTGCCGGGGGAATGCGGCCGAGCAAGCGGGCATCGAACACGTACATCCCCGCATTGATCAGGCGGACCAGCATCGGCTTCTCTTCGAGCCGGGTGATGCGATCCCCCTCCATATCCACACACCCAAACGGGACGGTGTGCGCGTACTCCCGGAGCCCGACCGTTGCGCAGTAGGCGCCAGCATGGTGAAACTCCAACATGGCGCCCAGGTCCGCCTGAGTAACCAGATCCCCGTTCATCACGAAGAGCGGGTGCTCCGGATGCTGCGGCAGCAGTGCCAGGGCGCCGCCGGTACCCAGGGGTTGCTCCTCACGCAGATACTCAATCCGGCAACCGAAGCGACTTCCGTCTCCAAAGTGCTCCTCAATGAGGTGACCCAGGTAATGGATCGACAGGAAGATGCGCCGGATGCCGTGGCCGACGAGGTGC
>SXGS01777858.1_pt1 | contig 15039 bp, 16 predicted proteins | sample 3174681 | NCBI WGS metagenome assembly SXGS01 (sample SAMN11356861, study PRJNA531348) | freshwater metagenome | isolation source: freshwater sample F1-80 | place: China: Fuxian Lake, Yuxi | collected 2017-12-25 | reverse complement strand
TCTCCGCGTAATAGGAGAGGACTTCCTCCACCGTCTCGATACGGATCATACGGGGGTTGGTGACGAAACCCCAATCAGCGAAGGACTTGACTGCGTCAAACTGTGTCTGCGCAAAGGGCTCGCTCGCCGCCGCCCAGGCATAGGCGAAAAAGCGCAAAGGCCGCGATTTGGTGATCTCGATATCCAGTTGGCGCAGGCTTCCGGCCGCCGCATTGCGCGGATTGGCAAACACTTTGCGGCCCGCTTCGGCTTCCCGCGCATTGAGATCGGCAAAGGCGGATTTGGCCATATAGACCTCGCCGCGCACCTCGATGCGCTCCGGCCAGCCCTTGCCTTTGAGCTTTACTGGAATGTCGCCCAGCGTGCGCGCGTTCGCGGTCACGTCCTCGCCGGTCTGTCCATCTCCGCGCGTTGCGGCGCGCATCAGTTTTCCGTTCTCGTAGGTGAGGCTCAGTGACAGCCCGTCAATCTTCGGCTCTGCCGTAAAGGCGAGCGTTTCCTCTGGCGGCAATCCCAGGAAGCGCCGGATGCGGACGGCAAAGTCGGCCACGTCTTCATCCGTGAACGCATTGTCTAGCGACAGCATCGGCGCGCCATGACGCGCCTTAGCAAACCCGTCCCCGGCCTCGGCGCCCACCCGGTCGGTCGGCGAGTCTTCCCGCTTCAGCGCCGGGAAGCGGGCCTCGATGGCAAGATTGCGCTGGCGCAGGGCGTCATACGCGGCGTCAGTGAGCTCGGGCGCATCATTCTGGTAATAGGCCGCGTCCGCGTCGGCAATTGCCCGGGCAAGCCGTTCCAGTTCCGCCGCTGCTTCTGCCTCGTTCAGCGCCTCGACTGGCTTGTCCCCGCTCATGCATCCTCCATCAACCTCCCTGCCGCGGCGCGCGCCTCATCGGTGACTTCCGCGCCGGACAGCATGCGGGCAATCTCTTCCCGCCGCTCGCACGCATCTAGCAAGGTGAGGCTGGTCTCGCCAGCCTCGGCGCGCTTTTCCACCAACAAGTGCCCGTCAGCCGCCGCAGCCACTTGGGGGCTGTGGGTGACCGCAAACACCTGGCGCGTGCGCGCCAGGTGTTCGAAGCGCTCGCCAATGGCGGCGGCCACGGCCCCGCCCACGCCCTGGTCGGCCTCATCAAAGATCAGCGTGCCCGCGCAGCCTGCCTCGGCCAGCGCGCATTTCAGCGCCAGCGAGACCCGCGCCAGTTCCCCGCCCGAGGCCACCTTGCGCAGCTGGCCAAAGCCTGCGCCCGGATTGGTCTCGGCTTCAAACTCCACCCGTTCGGCCCCGGTGGCCCCCGCTTCAGTCTCGGCCAGCGGGATCAGCGCTACGCGGATTGTCGCCCGGCCAAGCTTCAGGGGTACGAGCTCGGCGGCAATCGCCGCTTCCAGCCGCCCCGCCGCGCCCTTGCGCGCCTGGGTCAGCTTGTGCGCCGCGCCGTGCCAGCGGGCCCGCGCCGCGCTCTCGGCCGCTTCGGCCTTTTTCAAATCGGTGTCGCCCGCTTCGGCAAGGTTGAGCCGTGCGCGCAGCGCTTCCAGCCGGGCGGGCAAGAGCTCTGCCTCCCCGCCATATTTCCGCGCCGCCGCGCGCAGCGCAAAGAGGCGCGCCTCCACGGCGTCAAGATCCCCGGACGCTTCGGGCAAGGCCGAAAGCCGCGCCACGGCAAGCTCGGCCTCGCGCACTTCGATCAATGCCCGCTCGATCGCCTCGGCAGCGGCCCGCGCCGCCTGCCCGAGGGCGCTGTCCCCGGTTTCAAATCCCGGCAGCCGGCAAATCCTTTCTGCCGCCCGCGCCGCCTTGCCGAGCGCGGTTTCAGAGCCGCCCTTGGCAAGCGCCTCTTCAGCCTCGGCCACGGCTTCCTGCACCCGTTCGGCCTGCATCAGGCGCATGCGTTCTTCGGCAAGCCGCTCAGCCTCGCCCGCCTGGGGCGCCAGGCGCTCCAATTCTTCCACCGACGCTTCCAGCCATTCGCGCGCTTCCCGCGCCGCCGCCTGGTCCGCCTTCAGCGCGACATGCGCCGCCCGCGCTGCTTCCAGCGCCTGCCAGGACGCCGCGCAATCGGCGAGCAGCCCCTCATTGCCCGCACACTGATCAAGCAGGCGCCGGTGAGAGGAAGGCCGCATCAGGCTGGAGGCAGCATGCTGGCCATGAATTTCCACCAGCAGGTCGCCCGCCTCGGCCAGCAGGGCCGCGCTGACAGGCTGGTCGTTGATGAAGCCGCGCGCCGGGCCCTGCGCCCGCACCACCCGTTTCAGGGTCAGCGTCTCGCCCGGCGCCACGCCTACGCCCTGCGCCTGAAGCAATGCCAGGACCGGATGATCCCCTGCCACGTCAAACTCAGCCGCAACACTCGCCTGATCAGCGCCTGCCCGGATGAAGCCGCGATCAGCCGGCCCGCCAAGGGCCAGCGCAATGGCGTCCAGAATGATTGATTTACCCGCGCCGGTTTCCCCGGTCAGGGCGGTGAAGCCTTCCCCCGGCGAAAGATCGAGCCGGGAGATGAGCACGAAATCACGGATAGAGACGGAGAGTAACATGAGGGGCGCTATAGCATGAGAACAAAATAGGAACAACTGGATTCAATCACGACACATGGGCTTGCGCAGAAACCCGGCTTGGCCTCATCCTTGCAGTCCGGACCCCCCGTGGGGAAATGCATTCAGGAGGCGGGGTGACCATCCAGCGCGCGCAGATCATGACGTTCCTGAAGGGAGCCGGCCTGACGCTCGCGGCGCTGCTCATCCTGTGTTTCTGGTATCTCGGCGCCGCCTGGCTCTCGGGAAAGTTCCCGTCCGGCGGCCGCGCGCAGCAGGTCACCGAGGCCACCCCCACCACCTATCTCTGCGAAGCGCCCTTCCATACCGATATCGCCCTGCCCCTTTACGACCCCCTCCTCAACTGGTCCGAGGAGCTCAAGGACGAACTCCCCACTTGGCTGCCGCCGGACACCTATGTCCTCTTCGGCTGGGGCGACTCTGTCTTCTTCACCCGCGTGCTCCAGCCCGAGGACATGACCGCCGGCCGCGTGCTCAGCGCGCTTGCCGGCATGAACGACACCGCCGTGCGCATCGTGCCGGTCGATGGCGCTTCGGTGGACGAATACTGCGTGCCCATCTCCGTGGATGACGAAGGCCGCGCCGCGCTGATTGCCCACATCCGCGAGACGTTCGAGCGGGATGCCGAGGGCGAACTCAGCATCATCCCGACAACCGTTCCGGGCGAAATCCTCGTCCACGCCACCGGCCGCTACAGCATGTTCAACACCTGCAACCAATGGACGGCCGCGGCGCTCGGCAAGGCGGGCCTGCCCCGTTCGCTGTTCGCGCCGTTTGCATGGAACGTTACGTCACCCTTGCAAGGACCGCCGGAGACGCGTACCGGGGAGGTAACACTAGTCGAATAGAATAATGTGGGAGAAGAGAAAATGATTGGTCCAAATGGCCGCCCCTGTCCGGAATGGTTTGCGCGGCCCCAACTTGGCATCTTCATCCACTGGGGCATGTTCACCATCCCCGCCTGGGCCCCGCGCGGCCGCGCCATCCACGAGCTTCATGGCGACGACTACTACATGAGCGCGGTGATGACCCCCTATTCGGAATGGTATGACAATGCCGTCCGCGTCGAAGGCAGCGAGACCCGAAAGCGCCATCTGGAGCTCTATGGCGACAAGCCGTATGCGGACTTCCGCCCAGAATTCGACGCCCTCTCCCAGAAATTTGATGCGAATGAATGGGCCGATTTCTTCGTCGAATGCGGCGCCACCCACTGCGTCTTCGTCACCAAGCACCATGACGGCTATTGCCTCTGGCCGACGCAAGTCGAAAACCCCCACCGCCCCGGCTGGCACAGCGAGCGCGACTTTGTCGGCGAACTCGCAGACGCCGTGCGCGCCCGCGGCCTGCGCTTTGGTCTTTATTATTCCGGCGGGCTCGACTGGACCTTCCGCGACACGCCAATCGCCAATCTCGGCGAGATGTTCGCGGCCGTGCCCACCGAGCAGGACTATCGCGAATATGCCCTCGCCCAAGCGAAAGAGCTGATCGACCGCTACAAGCCCTCGATCTTCTGGAACGACATCTGCTGGCCCAATGGCGACGATGTCCCCGTCCTGCTCGACTATTATTACAAGGCCGTGCCGGATGGTGTCACCAATGACCGCTGGCTCGGCGCGCACGACTTCTTCAACTCCCTGCGCGATCCTGAGACCCTGAAGGGCTTCAACGAGATGATGAAGGAACGCTCCGCAGGCGGACAGCAGGAAGAAACCCCTGCCCCCTTCGCCGACTATCGCTGCGTCGAATTCGGCCTCGGCGTCGTGCCCAAGGAACACAAATGGGAAGCCTGCCGCGGCCTTGGCCTCGGCTTTGGCTACAACTCCGCCGAAATCCCGGAAGACTACATGTCGAGCGACGAGGTCATCGCCCTCTATGAGGACGTCACCTCAAAGCGCGGCAACCTCCTGATCAACATTGGCCCGCTCGCCGATGGCTCGATCCCCGACCTGCAGAAAACGCCGCTGCGCGCGCTGGGCCGGCACCTGAAATCCTGATCTGCGCTTCCTCCCGGATAGCGAAACGCCTCCGGTGCGCGTCACCGGAGGCGTCTTTTTTAGAGGTCCTTACAAGGCGCCTATTGACCGCAGACAGCATCCAGCCGGCTGTCATTCTCTTCGAACGTCATTGAGATGTCGAAGGCCGCCCGGCGCTGATTGACCTCTTCCGCCGGTGCTTCGATCTCGAAGGCTTCCCAATCGCCCGGCCCCACACAGTGGCCCTGCGTGCCAAATCGCTGCGGCCGGCCATCAGCCACGGCGACCCGGTCCCAGAGATAAGCATAATTGTTCCGGTTCACATCGCCCGTCTCAAGCAGAGGGATCATCTGCTCCAGGGCGTAGCGGTGAAACTCGGGTGTCTGATCGGCATGCTGTGTCAGCAGCCAGATCATGTGCGCCGTATCGCTGCCCACTTCCGCCACGGTCCACCACCGTCCCCCGCGCGCGTCGAGTTCACGCTGAAGAAACGCGGTGTTGTCCAAGTCGATCAGGATGAATTGCCGCATGAGGCGGTCAGTCAATGCCGCCGCATCGTCTTCTTGTATTTCAAACCCCAGTCGCGAAGCAGTGGCATGCGCGTCCTCTGGCGAGAAAGGGCCCCCATAGCGCCCGTACTGATCGAGAGCTATTCGCTGGTAAACTTCCCGCACAAAAGGGTCACCGCTCTCCTCTGAGGTCTTCTGATAATCCCTCACGCGCTTGTGCCAATCGAGCAGGGGCGCCGCCGTACCGGAAAGTATGGCATCACGTTCCTTTGTCCACGCCACCAGAATTTCATCCGCTAGCGGATTAGTATCAACCGGCATGTCGAGAAACGCACTCATATCAAAATCGGGCTTCTCAGGTGTCTGATCTTCGACCTGCCCGGCATTCTCATCAACAGCAGTCTCGGTTGGCCCGCCCGCCAAGGCACACGCTGTCACACCCATCATCAGCCAAGCTGCAAATCCCGCAATCCGCCTTTGCATGATCATCCCTCCCCGGCAACATGCCAGAAAATCTTAATCCATTGCGCGCCGAAAAGAAGAAATTATCCGCCACCTTACAGAGAAATAATGCATGCGTCTTTCCAGACGAAAAACGCCCCCGACTCAAGGAGCCGGGGGCGCAAAAGTTCTAGATACTTGTCTGAGCCTCAGATCTTCGCGCAGGCCTTCTTCAGCCAGTCCTTGACCTCGCCATCCAGCTTGCGGCCGAGCAGTTTCAGCACGCGCTTGTGGTAGTCATTGACCCATTTGCGATCTTCTTTCGAGAGTAGCTTCACGTCAATCAGATCGCGGGCCAGCGGCGCAAACGTCAGGCATTCAAAGCCGTGCATCGCAATCTCGCCGCCCGGAATATCTTCCGCAGGCGTCACATATTGCAAATTCTCGATACGGATGCCGTATTCACCCGCCTTGTAGAAGCCCGGCTCGTTGGACACGATCATCCCCGGCATCAGCGGAACGCCGTTCCAGGGCTTGGCAATCCGGTGCGGCCCTTCATGCACGCCCAGATACACGCCGACACCGTGCCCGGTGCCGAGCTGGTAGTCTAGCCCGGCCTGCCACAGTGCATGGCGCGCCATCACATCCAGATGCGTGCCCGTCGTGCCCGGCGGGAAACGCACGGCGGCGAGCGCAATATGCCCCTTCAGCACGCGGGTGTAATTTGCACGCATCTCATCGCTTGGCTTGCCGATAGGCACCGTGCGGGTTACGTCCGTCGTTCCGTCGAGATACTGGCCGCCGGAATCGATCAGGAACAGCGAGCCCCGCTCGAGCTTGCGGTCAGAGGCGGTCGACACCCGGTAGTGCGGCAGCGCGCCATTGGGGCCTGCGCCGGAGATCGACGGGAAGGAGAGATCGTTGAGATTGCCGAGCTCCTCGCGGAACGCTTCGAGCTTCATCACCGTTTCGATCTCGGTCACTTCCCCGCTCTGGGCTTCGGTATCCAGCCAGTGGAGGAACTTCGTCAGCGCAATCCCGTCGCGGGCATGCGCGGCCGTCGTGCCCTTGATCTCGGCGGCATTCTTGCACGCCCGCGGCAATGCCACCGGGTCCCGCTGGCGCAGGATCTTCGCGCCGGTTTCAGCCAGCGTATCAAAGAACCAGGCCGAAGCCACATCCGGGTCAAGGCTTACCGTCTTGCCGGCAAGGCCCTTCAGCCCCTCTTCCAGTTTGCTCAGGGGGCGGAGCGTCACACGGTTGCCAAGATGGCGGCGCAGCGCGCCGTCTGTCTTTTCCTCGTCGATGAACAGTTCGGCAGATCCGTCCGCCTTGAGGATCGCCCGGCCAAGCGGCAGCGGCGTGCAGCTTACGTCCCCGCCCCGGATATTGAACGCCCAGGCGAGCGAGGCCGGCGAGGTCAGCACAGCGGCGTCCGCCCCGTCCCGCGCCAGCTGCGCGCCAACCGCTTCCAGCTTGTCGGTATGGGCAACACCGGCATGTTTGACGCCGTGCGGAACAACCTTCGCCATCGGCTGGGGCGGGCGGTCTTTCCACGCCGCATCGATCGGGTTTTCCGAAACCGCCACCAGCTCGGCGCCTGCCTTGGCAGCGGCCGCGGCCAGCGCGGCCACATCATTCGGGCTCATCAGGCGCGGATCATAGCCGACGCGTTTACCCTTGAGGCTCTGCTGCGCCAGCCAGCCGAACGCGCCGGGGTCAGGAATGCCCACCACCTCAAACAGCGCCGGATCGGTCTGGTCGCCTGCCTGCAGGGTGTAGCGTCCATCAGCGAACAGCACCGCCTTTTCTGTAAACACGAAGGCCGATCCGAACGAGCCGGTAAACCCGCTCACCCAGGCGAGGCGCTCATTCGCGTCCGGAAGGTATTCATTCTGGTATTCGTCGTCATGGGGCACGTAGAGGCCATCGAGGCCTTGGCGCTCAAGTTCACGGCGAAGAAGCGGAAGATGGGCCCGGCCGTCCTGCGGCCCGCCCTTGATGTCGAATGTCTGTCTCATCCTGCCTTCATAGCCTCATCTGCCGCCGCCGGGAAGCAATCGAGCTATGCAAATACGCATGCAGATTTCGTGCCTTCCATACTGTTTTGTTTAGCTCGCACCCTATATAGGCCGGACACAGACATTGCTGCAGCGCAGCAAAACAATTATTAACAAGGCACTAACAATGAAAACCGAAATCAACCTCTCGCCCGCCGCAGATATGGTGATCGAGAACGTCCAGCGCCCGGCAATGGACCTTGCAGCTGCCCGTCAGCCTGCCCGTGAAGACGCGCGCGCCGCGCTTGTCCGCCTCAACATCCTGGCCCGCCGCCAGGAACGCTGGGGTCGCCGCGCCGCCCGCGCCTGATCCTTGCTCCAGTCTCCTGCTGACCCACTCCCTCCCATCGGGGCCAGCAGCTGAAGATCGCCCGGCCCAGCGCACCCTCCTCCCCCCGGCGCACCGGCGCGATCCCCTCCCCGCCCATCCCCTTCCCGGGATGGGCCGGAGGGTAAAGCTCCCAGAAAAATCTTACCCCTTCTTCCGGAACACAAGCGTCGACCAGCCGTCGCGCTTGATGCGTTTCTGGAAGAGGAGATTGTGCCCTTCATAGGCAGCGCGCACCGGCGCGGCCTGATGGTGGAGCAGCCCCGAAAGGATGATCGTCGCCCCTGGCGCCGAGAGCTGCGCGATCTCCCCGGCAAGGCCGATCAGCGGCTTCATCAGGATGTTGGCAAACACCGTATCATAAGGCCCCGCCTGCCGGATCGCCGGATTGTTCGCCCCGCGCACATGATGCACGAAAAAGCGGCTGACATGGTTTTTCTTGGCGTTCTCGCGCGCCACGAACACCGAGTCCCGGTCAATGTCGGTGCCCGACGCCATCTCCGCACCGACTTTCAGCGCCGCAATCGCCAGCACGCCTGAGCCTGTGCCAAGGTCGAGCACGCGCCCCGGCTTGCGGTAGCGCCGCGCCTCGGCCAGCGCCAGCAGGCAGCCCAGCGTCGTGCCATGATGGCCCGTGCCAAAGGCCGGGCCGGCTTCGATCAGCACGGAAATCTTGCCGGGTGAAGACGCCGTCAGCGCATGGCTGCCCGCCACCACGAATGGCCCGGCATTGACCGGCGGCAGCCCTTCCAGCGACATGGTCACCCAATCGCGCTCGACGATCTCCTCGATCCGCGCGGTCAGCTCCGGTGCGGCCTCTTCAATGATGGCGACGCACTCTTCAGCCTCTTCCATCGTTTCGCAGAAGGCGTCGATCCGCCAGGCGCCGCGCGCATCTTCCTTGGCATCGACCGCGCCTGCGGGCGAAGGGTCCGCCCAGGCGAGCGCGTCCCATGCCGTTTCCACTGGCCCCCGCGGGCCTTTTGCCGTGATCTGGTACATGGACGCGGCGCTTAGCAGGCCGCTCCGCGAATGGGAAGCGGTCCCGCGCCAGCTTAGGGCGCAGTGCCTTCTACGATCATCAGGCGCGACTCGGCATTCTCATGCCGCAAGCGGGCAATCGCCGCATATTCGGGCGAGTCATTGAAGGCGCGCGCCGCCTCAAGGCTCGGAAATTCCAGAACCACAATGCGGCCTTCCGGCGGGGCGCCCTCCCGCCCCTCGGCAGCCCCCCCGCGCACCAGATAGCGCCCGCCGAACGCAGCCACCATCGGCGTCACCGCCGCCACATAGTCCTTGTAGGGCTCAGGATGGGTCACGCTTATCTCGGCGATCACATAGCCCTTGGGCCCCTCTGCAACGCCTGCCGCCGGCGCGCTGGCACAGGCCGCAAGAAAACATGTAAGCCCGGCCATCCCGGCGTGACCGTTCACCTTCATAATCCCCTCCCGGACGTTGCCCGCCTGAACCCTTGCATGGCCCGCCCGCGCCGTCACGCCGCGCCCTACCAATATGTAACACAACCTTTGCGGGCGACCGGCGTTGTCACTGTACAAGCAACCTCAAAGGAGGCTCACATGCCCACCACGACCGGACACACAACCGCCATTCCCGCCAGCCGCACCATCGGCACATCCGTCTACAACGCTGCCGGCGACAAGATCGGCAAGGTCGAAGACGTGATGCTCGACAAGACCGACAATTCGATCCTCTACGCCGTTGTCGGCTTTGGCGGGTTCCTTGGCATGGGCGAGAAGTACCATCCCGTCCCGTGGTCAACCCTCGACTACAGCAAGGACAAGGAAGGCTATGTCGTTCCCTTCACCAAGGAACAGCTCGAAAAGGCTCCGGCCCATTCGATCGACGAGCTGACCAAGAATGACGGCCACGCGGCCCGCGACGCGGCCTACACCTATTACAAGGTCCAGCCTTACTGGCTCTAGTCCCCGCCGGTAACTGGAATGAGGGCGGTGGCTTCGGCCACCGCCTTTTCCTTTTGTGCACCGACCGAACAAAATTGCCGTTTTTCGATAAATACCACTGGAAACCTGCCCGCTGGATATTATATGATTATCGATAAGACAGCAGAGGAGCCAAAGAGATGGCTTTCACCACCGAAGACATGATCCTGATCGAGCAGCGCGCCGCCAATGAGAAGAAGAGCGCCGGCGCCGCCTATCTGCTCTGGTTCTTCCTCGGCTGGATCTCGGCCCACCGTTTCTATCTCGGCAAGCCGGTCACGGCGATCCTTCAGATCATCAGCTATTTCTTCCTCATCGGTTTTGTCTGGTGGCTGCTCGACCTGATCCTGATCCCGGCGATCATCGACCAGAAGATGGAAGACGCCCGCGCCGACGCGGCAGAGGCCATGCGCCGCCGCCGCTACGCTTACTAAACCGCCGCTGTTATCCTCCCGCAGCTGCGCCCCCGAGGGCCCCGGAGTTCCCTCTGCTCCGGGGCCCATTCCGTTCTGGCGCATCCTTCCAGATCTCCCTTGACAGATATTTTCACTATCGTAGAAATATTATCAAGAAGCGGAAGGAAACGCACATGTCTGATTATGCCCGCGGCAAAGGCCTCTCCAGCGCCGTCACCTATGCCGACCCCAACGCCGCCTTCCGCTGGCTGGAAGAAGCCTTCGGCTTCGAGCCGCTGCTGGTCATCCTCGACGAGAACGAAAAGATCGCCCATTCGGAGATGACCTTCGGCAGCGGCCTCATCATGGTTGGCAGCGAATGGTCGGAAAACCATCGCAGCCCGAAAAACCTCTCCGGCAAGAACACCCAGTCTGTGCATGTCCAGCTCGCCGCCGGCGAAGACATCGACGCGCACTGCGCCCGGGCGCAAAAGGCCGGCGCCGAAATCCTTCAGGCTCCGGACGATCAGTTCTATGGCGACCGCACCTACCGCGCCCGCGACCCCGAAGGCCATATCTGGACCTTTGGCGTCACGGTGAACCAGCTCTCCCCCGCAGAATGGGACAAGGCCTCCGGCGGCAGCCTGAAGACCCGCGACCGCCTGTGAGCCAGCCTGCCCGTCTCGACACGCTGTTCACCGCCCTGGCCGATCCTGACCGGCGCCGGGCGGTGGAGCTCCTCGGCGCGCGCCCCCATAGCGCCGGGGAACTGGCCACGGCCCTTGGCCTGCCCGCCCCTGCGATGAGCCGCCATCTGCGCCTCCTCAAACAGGCCGGCCTCGCCGAGGAAAGCCATCCGGAATTTGATGCCCGTGTACGGATCTATTCCCTGAAGGAGGGCGCGATGGCGGATCTGAAACTCTGGCTGGCCGAAACAGAGGCCCTCTGGACCGGTCAGCTTTCAGCCTTCAAGGCGCATGTCGAAGGCAAGGCAAAGGCGCGCAAGAAACCGTGAGCGCCGTCATCGTCTCCCTGCGCGTGCCTGCCAGCCCGGAGGAAGCCTTCGACATCTTCACCGGCGAGATCAGCGCCTGGTGGCGCCCCTCCGCCCTCTTCCAGCTCACCCCGCGCGGCGATGGCACGCTGAGCTTTGAGGGCGAGGCCCGCCTCATCACCACGCTGGCGAGCGGCAAGGTGTTCGAGATCGGCCGCGTTACCGCCTGGCAGCGTGGCCAGCGCCTCGCCTTCTCCTGGCGCCAGGCGACCTTCACGCCGGATCAGGTCACCTCGGTCGAGGTCGCGTTTGAGGCCGTGGGCGAAGATACCCGTGTCACCGTCACCCATCGCGGCTGGGACAGTATTCCGCAGGAACACGTCGCCCGCCATGGCTTCCCCCTCTCCGCCACCCAGATGCGGCTGGCCGAATACTGGCGCGCCCAGCTGGTGTCGCTCAGCCAGGCCCGTAAATCGCGGTAAACGGCTCTTCCGGAATTGCATGGCCCGGATGCAAAAAATCCCCTCCCCATCCTGGCTGCAATGTGATTCAGTACACGGCTTATCCACGGGGGTGATGATGACCGAGCAAAGACCCGCGCCCGGGCCCTGGCAGGCCCGGATCGACAAGGAATATGCCAGCGCCGGGAAAGCGCCGCCTTCGGCGCGCCCGGCATTGACCAGCCATGTCGACCGGCTGATCGCGTCCAGCCGCAAGCACGTCCACCGGATCGTCACGGCGGCCGAAGGCGAACTGGTCTGCCATGTCGTCTATGTCCCGCCCGGGCGCGCCCATGCCTGGCGGTCGTCCCGCCGCCGCATCGCCAATGGCGAGCTGCCGCTGTCGGACTTCGGTGTGGTCATCGCCTCCAATCCCGGCCTCAAGCCTGCGCCCGAGACGCTTGACCTGCTGCGCCGGAAATACGGCTTCGATGCCTGATCTCCGGCCAGCGTCATTGACGCCGCCCCCTGCCTCGCCGACAGTCGGGCGCATGACACGCGCTCATCTTCTTGCCGCCGCCCTCGTTTGCGCTGCCTGTGCCAGCGCGCCGCCCGGTTTGTCCGAAACTGTCCCCAAAGTGGCCGAAACTGTCCCCGACATGGCCGCGCCTGTCCCCGGATGGCGCGCCGTTGACCCGGAAAATCTCATCATTGTGACGCTCGAAACCGGCGCCGTCGCCATCGAGCTTTACCCCGAAGCCGCTCCCGCCCATGCCGCCCAGATCCGCGAAGCGGTCCGCGAGGGCTTCTATGACGGGGAATATTTCTACCGCGTCGTCGAAGGCCATGTCGCCCAGGCAGGGCGCGAATTCGACATGGCAATCGCCGCCTGGCCGACCTTACCCTTTGAAGCGGAAAGGGAAATTCCCGCCGAGGGCTTTGCCCCGCAGGGCAATGCCGACCTCTACGCCCCGGAAGTCGGCCACCGGCAGGGCTTTGCCGTCGGCCGTGACGGGGAGAGCGAATGGCTGCTCAACTGCCCCGGCGCCCTCGGCATGGCCCGCGACAACAACCCCGAAAGCGGCTCCACCGAAATCTTCATCCCCCTCCAGCCCAGACGCTACCTTGACCGCAACTACACCATCTTCGGCCGGGTCATCGACGGAATGGAGTTCATCCACCGCCTCCCCCGCGTTGATCCGTCAACAGAAGATGAGATGAACGCGATCTTCGGCGAAGACCCAAAGCTCGCCCTCCAGATCAGCCAGTACCGCCGCTCCAAACTCGCCGAGAACCAGATCCTCACGGCCCGCATCGCCGCCGATATCCCGGTGGAGGAGCGCCCGGCCTATGATGTGATGGAGACCCCGTCAGCCGACTGGGAAGCCCTCAAGACCTCCAAGCGGGACTATGCCGGCATCCCGGCGCTCGTCTCGGTCCCGCCCAAGGTGCTGGACGTCTGCTCCCTCCCCGTGCCCGCCCGGCGGGTGGGCGAGTGACCGGCTAGCGGGCAGTTCCGCCCGTGCGTGCCAACCTTACGCAATTATAATCTGGCCTGAATCCAACAGGAAACAGAGCACTAGCCTGGGCCCTCCCGCGGCAGGCGAAATCGCGGCCGTCTCCTGCCTTGCCAGCCTTGCCCGCCCATTGTTTCGTTTGGATCTGGGAGCCCCGGACACAGCCGGTCCGGGCGGGCGCGGTTTGTGCCCGGGGGTCGGCGTAAGTTTGGGCTTGGCGAGGCAGGGCGGCGTGGGAATGGCGTTTGAAGGAAAGACACAAGGTCCGGAGAAATACTCCGAGATCGAAGGCAAGGCGCAGACCGGGCGGCGGTGTTTCGTCATCCTGCCCTATCCGGCCAGCGACGAGGACGCCTCCGCGCCCGATTTCGACGCGGTGTTCGAGGAACTGATCCGCCCGGTGATCGAGGACCTCAACCTTGACATCATCCGGGCCGACCGGGTGAGCCGCTCCGGCCTCATCCACAAGGAAATGATCGAGAACCTCCTGGAATCCGATGTCGTGATTGCCGACGTCACCCTCGGCTCGCCCGACGTGTTCTTCGAACTCGGCATCCGCCAGACCGCGAGGCGCGCAGGCACCGTCATCCTGCGCCATGCCCGCTCGACAGCGCCCTTCTCCATCTCCGGCATGCGGGCGGTGGATTATGAACTGGAAGCCCGCGGGGGCATTTCGCGCCAGCAGGTGATCGAGGATTGCCGCACCCTGCTGCGCACCCATGTCCGCAACAGCCTCGACAATCCGAGCACGGACAGCCTGATTCACACGCTGGTGCCGGGGCTGGACGTGTCCCTGCCCGGGCGCATCATTCCCGAGCGGCGCTACATTTCCTACCGCGCCAGCCCGGCCGGGCCCAAGGCGCCCAAGCTGATCGAACTGGTCACCGGCGACATTGCCGACATCGACGATATCGATGTCTGGGTGAACCCGGAGAATACCCGGATGGAATTTGGCCGCTTCCATGAAGGATCTGTTTCTGCTGCCATCCGCTATCTCGGCTCGCGGCGTGACCGGCACGGCTTCGTGCGGGACGACACAATTGCCCGCCTGCTGGCCAGCCGCGCAGGCTGGCACCAGCAGCGCACCGGGGTAGAGCCCGCCACCGCCCTGCTGACTGGGCCGGGCATGCTGAAGAAGACCAACAAGGTGCGCCTGCTGGTCCACGCCGCCGCCTATCAGGGTGAGCCCGGGCGCGGCTACCGGCTGATCGGGGCCTATCGCAAATGCGTCAGCAATGCGCTGGCCGCGATCGACCAGGAGAACAACCGCTTTGGCGCCAGGATGAGCCCGAAAACGGCGCTCAAATCGGTGCTGTTCCCCCTCTTCGGGACGCGCAGCGCCGGCGACAGCCCGCATGAGCGCGCGCAGGGCCTGATCCAGACCGCGCAGCAATACCTGCTCAACTGGCCCGATTCAAAGATCGAACGGGTCGCGTTCCTGTGCCATACTCAGGCTGACCTTGAACTTGGCCAGGCCGCGCTTTACCGCATGGGCCTGCGCCCGGTCTCGGTGCCGCGCAGCGGGCGCTGAGCGGGTTTCCTGTGAGTTTCGCCCGGTTGCGGCGAAATGCACATCTTGCGGCGTTAACGCATTTTAAGCACTATATGTGGTGTCTTGAACATCCCCGAGGCCAGATTCGCTGGCCAGCGCCGATAGCTGAAGAATGGAGCCTGCCCGATGGCAAATGTACGCACTGACCTCCCCGGCCTGCTGACGCCGAGCAATGCCTACAAGCCGTTCCGCTATCCGTGGGCCTATGAATTCTGGAAGAAGCAGCAGCAGGTCCACTGGATGCCCGAGGAAGTGCCCCTCGGCGAAGACTGCAAGGATTGGGCGGTCAAGCTCTCGGACGCCGAGCGCAACCTGC
>SXGS01659062.1_pt1 | contig 15045 bp, 8 predicted proteins | sample 3174681 | NCBI WGS metagenome assembly SXGS01 (sample SAMN11356861, study PRJNA531348) | freshwater metagenome | isolation source: freshwater sample F1-80 | place: China: Fuxian Lake, Yuxi | collected 2017-12-25 | reverse complement strand
TATCGCCCGCGCCGGTGATGACAATGACACGCGTGCGCGTTTCCCGGCGGATGTCGTTAATGCAGTCACGTATCTCGTGACACATCTCGGCGGTGAACATATTGCCGTCGTCAGGGCGGTTTAGTGTGAGCCAGCCGATAGCGCCTTCTTCTTCATAAGTAATTGTTTTAAAGGACATTTTTATATCACTTTCTGGATTTTCAGTTGTGAAATTCGCACGGCATCGTAGCCCAGCAGTCCGCCCAGCACGACATCGTTATGCTCGCCCAACAACGGCGGCGCGCTGCGATAGGTGGCGTTGCTGTCGTCGACCGCAATGCCCAAACCGACCTGCGGAATTTTTCTGGCGCCTGCGGTTGCCGTGTAAAACAGTCCGCGCGCCACCAACTCCGGATCGCGCACCACTTCTTCGGCACTGTTGACCGGCCCCGCCGGCACGTTATGCTCGACAAACTTTTTCAGCCAATATTCGCGCAATTGTGTACGCAGTACGGCCTGTATTTTTTCAACCAGCTCCGGGCGCACGGCAGTACGTTCAGCATTGGTGGCGTAGCGTGGATCATCCGCCACAGCCGGTTGACCCACTGCCTGCCAGAAACGTTTGAAAATGCCGTCGTTGCCCAGACCCAGCGTGATCGGCCGGTCTTGCGTATCGAAGGTTTGATACACCGAAATCACGCTGTCTCGCGCGCCGGTGCGTTTGGGCAGTGGCCCTCCGCCCAGATACGGCACGATGCGTGGCGACATGAAGCGCGTCATGCTGTCGATCATCGAGATATCGATCTTGTGGCCCTTGCCGGTACGCTGACGGTCGAACAGCGCGGCAAGTGTGGCGTAAGCCGCATCCATGCCGGCTATCAAATCCGCGGCGGGCGTGCCGATTTTCTGCGGCAGATTTTCAGCTTCGCCGGTTAAATCCATCACCCCGCTGTAGCCCTCGGCAATCAAGTCATAACACGGGAAATCGCGGCGGGCACCGGTGAGCCCGAAGCCCGACAGCGACACATGCACAATGTCCGGCCGCACCGCCGACAGCGCCGCGTGATCGACGCCGAGCTTTTTTTGCACACGGCCGGTGAGATTGACGATCACCACATCCACCTTGCGCACGATGTCATGCAGCACGGCGCGTCCCGCCTCGCTGGTGTAATCGAGCGTGACACTTTGTTTGTTGCGGTTGACGCTCATGAACCACAGCGATTCGCCGTCGAGCCACGGCGGCCCCCACGCGCGGCAATCATCGCCCTTGCCGGGACGTTCGATCTTGATGACTTCGGCTCCCATGTCACCCAACTGCATCGCGGCATAAGGCCCGGCGATGGACGTGGTGAGATCGAGCACGGTAATGCCCTTTAACAGTGCGAGTGGTGCACCGGCGGGCGGTGGCGGCAGATTATGCAAAGGCAACACGTTTCAGTTCCGTAATGATTGTGACGGGGCCGGGGACTGACGCTATCAGTTACTTTAACGCCTCTTCATACCGCTTGCGCGCCGCAGCCTCGGTTGCACGCGCAGCATCCCGTGCCTTGAGCGCCTTGTCGAGTTCCACCTTGAGCGCATCGGAACGCTCACGTGCGGCGTTGTAGGCGTCCTGCAAATTCAGCACGTCCTGCTCGGCCAATTTGGATTCGTACGCCGCCTGTGTCACGTCGCGGTAGCTGACCGTAGCGCGCTGCTGCTGCAAGAGTTGCGGTGATGCCGCGCCGCTGGAACGTTCTTTCACCGGCGCGGGTTTTTGCGCTTGCGCGTGAACAGGCCACGGCGCAAACGCCGCACCCATGCCGCACACTAACAGCACTCCTGCGCGCATCAGGGCAGCAGCACAGTAGAGCCGGTGGTTCTACGGCCTTCGAGATCGCGGTGCGCCTGCGCGGCTTCGATCAGCGGATAGGTCTGATTGATGGCGATTTTGACCGCGCCTTTTTTCACCACCGAGAACAGATCGCGCGCGGCGGTTTCAAGATCAGCGCGCGTGGCGGTGTAATTGCCCAGCGTGGGGCGCGTCAGAAACAGCGAGCCTTTCTGCGCAAGGATGCCGATGTTGAACGGCGGCACCGCGCCGGAGGCGTTGCCGTAGCTTGCCATGGTGCCCAGGGGCGCCAAACAATCCAGCGAATCCATGAAGGTTTCCTTGCCAGTGCCGTCGTACACCACCGGCACGCCCTTGCCCTTGGTGATTTCGCGCACGCGCTTGGACACCACTTCACGCTCGGCAACGATGACATGTTTGGCGCCCGCTTTTTTCGCCGCCGCAACCTTGCCTTCGCTGCCCACGGTGCCAATCACTGTGGCGCCCAGGTGTTTGCCCCACTGGCACAGAATCTGGCCGACGCCGCCCGCGGCCGCATGCACAAGAATCGTGTCGCCTTTCTTCACCTTGAAGGTGCGGCGCAGCAGATACCATGCCGTCATCCCCTTCAACATCATCGCGGCAGCGGTCTGATCGCTGACACCGGCAGGTATTTTCACCAGCTTTTCAGCCGGCCGCAGCAACACTTCGGCATACGCGCCAATCGGATTGGCATACGCTACGCGGTCGCCTTTCTTCAGGCCTTTCACTTTCGGACCGACAGCCTCGACCACGCCCGCGCCTTCCGAGCCGCAGGTAAACGGCAACGGCATCGGATACAGGCCCGAACGTTGATAGGTGTCGATAAAATTCAAACCGATGGCGGTGTTACGCACGCGCACTTCGCCGGGGCCGGGGTCACCGACGCTGACTTCCTCCCACCGCAACGCTTCGGGGCCACCGTGCTGGTGGATGCGTATAGCGTGAGCCATATTGTAACTCCTTGTTTTATTTGAATAAATTTTTCATTTCACAAGATCGCAATATCGACCTTGCCAGATGACAGCGCAGGCGCATTGTATAGAAAAACCGTACGGGCTGGAGGCACGGGAACGCCATAGACGCTAAGCGCGCAATGAACGCTACGGGCGCTATTTGACGATGGTGTTAAATCTTATCGTGATTGACTCACCGGGCTCTAGCTCGCCCGGGCCGTAGCCGGTTTCTGTAGGCAGCGCCTTGGGCGCACCTGGACTGTCGCCAAACGTCAATGTGATGGATGAACCCGAAATCCCCATGGCATCGTCACCCGATGCGCTGGCGAAGTATATCGGCGTCGTACAGTTACGCGTGCCGCCCATGCACGTCAGCACGAAACCTCTGCCACCCGCGTTCTCCGGCGGGGACGTCGCGCAAGTGGTGGGAGTGCCCGTGCGCAGATCGACATCAAAACTCAGGTTCGGGTCTAGCGCGTCGATGATGGTGGTTAGATTCGCTGAATTCACGGCCCCCGCGCCATTGGAAATGGTAAGCGTGTATTGCACGTAGGCGCCTGGAATCGCTTTGGGGAAAATCGTCGTGCCGTTCCCGGCGAAATTTTGCGGATCGCAAACCGTCCTCAGCGACTTTGCAAAATTCAAAGCCACTCCACTGTTCACCGTCAAGGTCGCGTTGGCGCTATTGGTCATGCCGGCAGATACACCAGTTACGTTGGCAGGTGTATTGTTATACGTGCCTGCGAGGCCGGACCTGACGGGTACCACTATGTTACAAACCGCGAGGCCCGATGCCATGGCGCCACCGCTGAACGTAATCGTGCCCAGCCCAACCGGGGCCGTCACCGTGCCGCCGCACTGCGTCGCCGATGGCGCGGACGCCACAACCACATTAGCGGGCAGCGTTTCCGTAAATGCCAGCCCGCCTTGCTGTGGCGCTCCCGCGCCGTTGGTGATGGCGAAGGTCAAATTGGACGATTGGCCGATAACCACGGTTGACGGGCTGAAGGTCTTGGTCAGCGTGGTGCCGACCACCACCAGCGTGTCGTTTATACCGGGCGCGGTAAGTCCGCCCTGCAACGAGCCGGAGGGAATATTGCTGGTTGCGGCCGTGGGCGCGGTACTGGAGTTCAGATACGAGCCCGGCGTCGCGCTGGATACCGTAATGACGATCGTACACGACGCGCTGCCTACGAGATCGATGCCCAGCGCCTTGATGCCAGTGCTGGTGCCTGCCACCAGTGCTGCGCCCGCTACATTCGCCGCACCGGTCTGTTCGGTCAGAGAAAAGGCAGTGCCACCGGTACTGGTACAACTCATACTCGTGGTACCGCGATACACCACGCCGGCAGGAAAATTATCGGTAAATCCCATGTCGGTGGTGGCCGTAGTCTTGTTATTGATCGTGAACGTCATTGTGGCAAGCTGGTTCACGCCTACAGGATCGGGCGCAGTCAACTTTGACAAAACGGGCGAGCCGGGCGCTGTCACTGTCACGGTGGCGGTTCTGGCCGCCGCCGCTTGCGTACCAGTGCCACTGTTGGTTGTGCTGACGTTATCTACGATGTTGACATTCGCTCCGACGGTGGTGCTGCTGACATTCACCTGTATCGTGCAACTGCTCGACGCGGGAATCGTTCCGCCGGTCAGGGAAACCAGCGTGTCGCCCTGCGTGTTGCCGGAAATCACAGTGAAGGTGCCGCAATTCGTGGTCACAAACGCCGGCGTGGCTGTCACCGACATACCCGCGGGAAACGGATCGACCACCGCCACACCGGTAATCGCAAACGTAGCCGGATTATTGATGGTGATGGTCAGTTGGGAAGTCACACCCGCCTGCACGCTGGCGGGAGAAAACGCCTTGCTGACTGTCGGCGTGACGAACACCTGCGTGACATCGGAATCGGTGTTGCTTCCATTGTTGACTGCAGGCTCGCCACCGCCGGCGATACTGACATTGTTGGTCAGCGTTCCTGCGGTCGTCGCAGTCACAGGCAACGTAATCGGTGGGTAAGCCGTATTGGCGGCCCGCGACGTGGTGGTACACGTCACCGTTTGCGTGGTTGCCGGCGAAACCGGGGCTGCGGCACAAGTCCAGTTTGTGCCCGTAGCGTTACCGCTGGTCGAGGTATAGACCAGTCCCGCTGGCAAAGTATCCGTCACCGTCACGGTCGCGGTCGTTGTCGCCTGCGCGCCGTTGTTGAACGCAGTGATGGTGTACGTGCCCGTTTGGCCCACGGTGAAATTGCCGGTGTGCGACTTCGATACCATGAGATCCGGCGCATTCACCGATGTCACGACCGTTGACGAATTATTCGTCAGCAGATTCGCCGATTCATTGGGGTTGCTGACGGTAGCAGTATTGCTGACGCTGGGCACTGCGGCTACTGCCACCGTGACGGGAAATACAATACTGGTCGACGCGGCACCCGAGTTAATGCTGGTGGACCGGGTACATACAACACGGGAACCGCCCGCCACGTTATCGCCCGCCGCAGGCGTGTTCGCCGCGCAAGTCCAACCTGTGCCTATCGCCCATCCGGCACCGCCGCCTGCCGTGGTCAACGTGAGACCGGTCGGTAATACATCGGTGACAGTATAGGTGCCCGTGGAATTGCGGCCACCGATATTGTTGATCACGATGGTGTACGTGTCAGTGGTCACGCCCAAGTTAAAGTTCCCGGCGGTTGTTTTGGTCTTGCTGGTCTGCAAATCGAAATCAATCACTGGCGTAACTAGGCTGGTGCTGTTGTTTCCGGTGGCACTTGTGGGCTCGCCACCACCGGAAACGCTGGCCGTGTTGGTGACGCTCGGTGCCGCCGCATTGCCGACGATCACCGTGAACGTAATCGTTGAAGACGTGCCTCCGGGTACCACGGCGGTACTGCGGCTGCAAATAACCTTGGTACCGTTGACCACGTTTTCGAGCGCTCCGGCATTGGGTGTGCATGTCCAGCCTTGACCGGCCGTGGGTGCAGCTGCCAGAGTAAGCCCGGCGGGCAGGTTATCGGTAATGGTATACGTCGATGTGCCTGTCGTAAGGCCGCCGGTGTTGGTGACGCTCAAGGTGTAAACAGACGTGTTGACACCGACTGTCAGACTCGCCACCGATAGCGTTTTGTTGACCACCAGGTCAGGGCAACTGCCCGCGCACACGGCAGTTGTGATCACGCCTGAACTATTATTGCCGCTATTGGACGCTGGTTCGCCCCCGCCGGCTACCGTGGCGACATTGGTAACGCTGGGTGACGCCGCAGCACTGGGCAGCACGGTCAGCGTAATCAGGCCAGGATTGGTTCCGCCGGCCGCAATAGCGGTACTGCTGGTACAGCTCAATTGCGTCGATGTTGATGCTGAGCAATTCCAGCCCGGGCCGCTCGGCGTTCCCACAATGGTCAGGCTGGGTACCATGGTATCGGTTACCGTGTAGGCCGCACTTGTGGCGGCACTACCCAGCAGATTGTTGACAGATATCCTGTACGTGCTGTTCGTGCCCACGGTAAAGGTTCCGACCGCCACTTTGGTAATCTGCAAGTCCGGACTGGGCACGATCACCACAGACGCCTGATCGTCTTCACTCGCAACGCTGTTATTGGGAGTCGAATCGGGGTCGAATTGATCCGAATGCGAAATCTGCGCCATATTGGTAATCGCTGTCGCCCCGGTCACCGATACATTGATTGTCAATGTTGCTGTAGCCCCATTGTTCATGGTACCTATGCGCCAGGTGCCGGCGGGAAAAGCCCCTACCGCTGCTGTCGAATAGGTGCCCTGGCTTGCCGTCGCGGAGACAAACGTCAGGCCAGCCGGCAGCACGTCTCGCACCCGCACGTCCGTCGCGCGATCCGGACCATTATTGGTCACCGTGAGCGTGAAGCTCACCGTATTGCCGGGCGTGAGATTGCTGGCAGTCTTTGTCAGTCTCAAGTCCGAAACGCGGCCCGGCGCGGTGGCTAGATCGCCCATAGCTCCCGCGGTAAAACCCGTGGACACGGCAAGCGGCGTGGCAACGAGCGTACTGATATTGATGGCGTGCAGCGAGGCCGATGTGGCCGGCGAAACGACCAGTCGGCCATTGCGATCAAATGCGCACCCGGTCATTGACGGTGTCGCGGGCAGCGCGGGAGAAAACGTCACGTTACCCAGAAGCGTCACCACAGCCGAGCTGTCGATGGTGAACAACTGCGTCTGAGCAACCATGTATAGCACGCCGGTAGCCGGGTGCAGGCAGATGTCGCCACCCGCCGGTACCACGGCACCGCTGGCCGTCGTAGCGGTCAGGATGCCGCCCGTGTTGGGATCCAGTGTCCACAATGTCGAGGGTCCGGGATTCATCGCGTATAGCGTTCCGGCCGCGTCAAACGCCAATCGGATCACGCCGGTGGTGGTGGCTCCCGGCGTGCCAACAAACACCGCCGGCAAAGTGGGATTGGCCGGATCCCAGCGCCACAACCCCGGGTTGGCTCCCGTGCTGTCCAGCCAGAATAGCATGCCATCGCTGGGACGCACTGCCAGCGTGGCAGCAAGCGTCTGCGCGAACGCCAGCAGCTGCACCGGCGGGCCCCCGTCGAGCGTATCGACGCTGAAGATACCCGCATTGGTGATCGTGTAAAAAGCTTCTGCCCGCGCCACCGGCACCTGCAACGACGCGGTCAGGCCCGCAAGTAAAAATACCATGTGCAGCAAAATCCGCACACACTGGTTTCTCATGGCTTCAGCACGATACAACCGCCACTTGTCTGTCACGTTGTCCATCAGTTCGCCGCTTCTTCAAACATCAACTTGCGCTTGGTGGTGGTGTCCTTCTCGCCCTGATCCGCCTTCATGCGCAGATAAAGATACCAGCCCTTGGCGGTGGCGTTGGCGCTGGTGAAATCGCGGTCGCGGAAGCCCGCGAAGTTATAGCCCACGCCCAGCCACAGGTTGCGCACCGGCGCGAAGCCGACCGATGCGCCGTACGACGCCACGTGCACATCTGATCCCCACGAGTTCAGCAGCGCCGCGTGCGCGCCGATATCGAAGCGGTTGCCGAAGTCGTAACGCATTTCGGCGCCATAGATGTCGGTAAAGCCCGAGGCACTGACGCGATCAAAGTTGTCGAACACGTATTTCGCACCATACTAGAACGCAATCTGCGTGCTGCGATTGAACTGGTAGTTGACATTGTTGTTCATCACCATGCGGTGGCTGCGCGCGCCGCCGGTGGCATTGGATTCTTCCTGGATGTAGTCGAGGCGGCTCAACACCACCCACAGGCTGTCGATAGGCCGGAACGCGTAGGAGAGGCGCAGATCCAGCGTCTTGCTGTCCGCCAGTGCGCCGCCACGCGTGTTGCTATAGAGCGCTGTCGCGGCAATCGCCTGACCCGATGCAATGTCGCGGTGCAGAGTGCCCGCGACATTCACCTTGTTGGTGGTATCGCCGTGGCGGTACTCGGCGCGCGCGGTGGCGCCCCACGGCCCCTGATTCCACGTTGCCCCCGCGAACACGGCGGTGTAATCCTCCACTGGCGCAGTGGCAATACCCGCAGGCGGCAGAATACTTTGCGAGGCCGCGCCCGCCGTGGCGTTCACGCCCTGCGCGGCAGGCACGTTCGGGTTCAGTTGTGTGGTGCCGGGCTTGCGTATCGTGTTCGTGCGATCCATACCCACGTTCACCGTTAGTTCCGGCGACAGGCGCATGGCTTGCGTCATGCTACTGGTGGTGGACACCACCGGGCCGTCGGGTGTCTGCCGCAGGTTGAGCGAATTGGCGCTTTCTGCGCCGTCCCACGGCTTGGTCTTGGTGCCGATGCGCGTGGTGTGCGTATTTTCACGGTCGCCAAAGGTCAGCTCCTGATCGAGGAACAGCGACAGCTTGTCGGTCACCTTGTAGTCGGCGCCCACGCGCACGCGATGCGGGAAGTCGGTGCTGTTGACGTTGCTGCCGCCACTGCTGCCGAGATTGATCTCGGAATCGACGCGCAGGTTCAAGCGGCCATCCATGAATTTGTGCGCGCCGCCCGCCACCAGTTGATTGGAATTCTGCGTCTCACCGGTCGAGGTTTGATCGCGCACAATGCGTCCACCTACATAAGCGCCGTACTCGGGCCTGACCAGATTGGCGCGCGCCTCGATCTGCGAGCGTTCTGCTTGCGCACCGGCGTTTTCGACACGCTCGTGCTGCGCGCGTGCATTGATGGTGACTTCGGGGCTCATTTTCACCGACACGTCTCCGCCCACCTTGGTGGTGCCACCATTTGCCGCGGCCTGTTGGCCCAGCCCGAACGTGCCCTGCTGACCGCGCACATAAGCGGTGGCGGCCACATTGCCATCCTGCCGGCGTGCTTCAATCACATAGGCGTTACCCGATGCCGTCGTGCCGGCCAGCTCGCGGCTGCTGTGCGCGTATTCGGCGCGCAGTTTGGTCTTGTCGTCGATCTGCACCGTGGCGTCCACGCCCTTCAAATCGCCGCGTGCACCGATGCTACCTTCACGAATCGCGCTGACGCCGGCCTCGGCCCTGCCGTCGCTGGTGCGCACCGCCACACGGCCGCCGGCGGTGACGCGCTCATCGCGCGTGGGGTCTTCCGACTCGTAATCCACCACGATGTACATCGGATTGAAATTCTGATCCTTGCCGGTGATCGCCTTGCGGAAAATCAACGTGCCCAGCGCGTAGTCAACGTCGTAATCAATGCCGCGCGATTGCGGCTCGCTCTTGACGATGACCTCGTTGCGGAAACGATCGCGCGTTTCAATCGTCACCTTTTCGCTGTTGGGGATGATGTTGCCGCGCGTGAGCCGGTAGAAACCCGATGTACCGTCGGGCCGCAGCTCGTCCTTGACGAAGGCCTGCGCGGTCTTGGTGGCGAACACGGTATAGGACACATTGGTGCCGCGGAATTCGCTCTTGATGCCGTTCAGCGTGCGCGAGTAACGCGACAATTCTGTCACGGTCATGCCGGTGTTGTAATCACCGAACATGGCGTACCACTGATTCTTTTCAATCTTCAGATACAGCTTGCGCGTGCTGGCGGCGTCGTGTTGGGCGCTATTACTGTCGCCGTAGACGGTGTAGTACTGTTTGCGATCGATACCTTGCAGCAGGCGATCGCCTTGCGCCCCACCCAGACGTTTACGTTCCTTGTCGGTATCGTAGGCCATGGTCACGAGGAATTCACCCTTGACCTGTCCCTTGGCATAAAACGCCACGCGGCCGTCTTTCCACAACTTGTCGTCGGCCATGTCCGCCGGCAGATTCTCCACCGCGCCCGACAGCTTGCGCTGGCCGATGGTGCCTTCACCCAGACCCACCAGTATCCATTCGCGCATTTCGGGCTTCAACCACGCGCGAATAATTTGCGGCGGGCGGCCCTGGAAGTTCAGCGTCAGCGACACCTCGCCCGACGTCGTGGTCGGCTGCAGGCGAATCAGCGCAAGTCCATCGTCGGTGACGCGCCAGCGCGCCTGATTGCCGGCAGCGTTGAGCAGCGGACGCGAATCACGCGCCTGCACCACTTCCAGCGATTGATAGGGTGCGGAAATCGCTAGTTCACCTTCCGTGCCATGACGCACCGGTTTGCCTTCGCGGTCGAAAATACGCACGGCAACCACCGGCGCGGTGCGGCCATCGGCAACCAGCACCGAGGCATCATTCACCAGACGGCCTTCGACGCCCGCGCCCGAGTAGTGAATCATGCGCTCGGCGCGGCCCACTTCCTTACCTGCCGCATCCACTGCGGTGGCCACGACTTTATTCGCGCCGTCGATCAAGCCCACGCCGCCCCAGCGCGACAACCCGACGGTTTTTTGCGCGTTGTGATCGTTGCCGTCGAAATTGAGCCGATGCACCGGCACACCGTTGACGGTCAGTTTGATCTGGTGCGCCGGATCGTGCTTGACGAACACCTTGATCGCGTTGGTGCCGGGGATGAAGGTTTCCGCCGGGTACACCACTTCTAGCCCCGGCGCGACGGTCGCCAACCAATTGGTGTCGAATTTCTCCGAGCCGGGCGCGTAGATGTTCAGATCATTCACGTTCGGTTGCGCTGCTGCAGGCGCAACGGAGGTTGCGGGCGTGACGGGCGCCGCAGGTGTTGTTTCCTTAACTATGTGATTATATTGAATAATTTTTGGTTCGCTCACCGACTGCATTTGCGATTTACCCAGTGCCGCCAGCGGCGCGCTCGCCGGCGGCAGGCGGCGGGTTTCGCCATCGGCGCTCTGGAATTGCGCGACTGACTGCATCGCGGCGCCAGCGCCTGGCACGCCTTTTACATCGAAGGTCAGTGATTTTTTCCACGTGGCGCTGGTATCGCCCGCGCGAAACACCAGTATGTTGTTGCTGATTTCCGGCTCGGCGAACGCGCCGCCATTCATGCGCGCGCTGTTTGGCACGTAGGTCATGCCTTCGGGCAGCGCGACCGTGGCCGACAGGTTGCGCACGGCGGCGGTCACACCTTTCAGTTCCAGCGTCGCCTTCAATACGCCTTCGCCGGCGCGCACTGTCAGCCGCTGTCCGGCTTCATAGCCGTTGCTGCTCTTGCCAGTGTTGCGCACATAGAAATCCGCGCGCCACATCGTGCCGCCGCGCACGTTCACAAACTGCGAGAAAGCGCGGCCCGCGTGACGGGTATTGTCTTCGCACAGCACGGCTTCGTAACCATCGGGCAGCGATTTCACGTCGAGCTGCACCACGTGCGTGCCCAGCTTGACGCCGTCGATATGCCATTTACCTTCCTTGTCGGTGCGGATATACGCGCCGTCTTCCATGAAAATGCGCGCACCCTCAATACCCTTGCCCAGGTGTTGTTCCGGGTTGCACAGACCGGCCGCACTGCTGGTGATCGCGGGCGCGTCGCTTACAGTGCCAACACCTTGCGCCAGTTTCGGCCCGCTGGCGCCGACTTCGATTACGCGACCCATCAGAATGGTACGGCTGCGGAACAGGTCTTCCTTCACATTGACGGTGGCGCGTGCATTGAGCGAACGCGCGCCGCCCGCGCCCGTGGCCTGCGCGCTGTTGACCGCGTCGCCCAGCGACGTGCCCACGGTAATCTCGGTCACGTAGCGAATATCAATCGCCGCCGCACCCGGCAACACCGTGCCGATGGTGAACGTCAGCGTGCGGCCATCGGCTGAGATCGCCGGATTGGCCACGGCCACCTTGCCGATCTGCGCCGTGCCCGGACGGAAGCGGAAGCCCGGCGGCAAGCGGTCGCTCACCGTCACGCCCGCCACCGGTGCCTTGCCAGGATTCGACAGCGCCAGTTGATACTGCACAAAATCGCCCACCGACGCGATGGTTTTGCTCGCAACCTTGGTCAGAATCAGCGTGCCGCCCACGCCCGGCGGATCGATGGGAATGTGATTGTTAATCACGTTCGGATCGCCCAACGCCAGACTGAAGGAAAGGTGGTAAGTCGTCGGCTGGATGCCGGTGGGAGGCCCCGGCTGCGCCTGCACCAGATAGACGCCGCCGCTACCAAAACCGGTGGGGTCGAGCTGCGGATTCGGCGGTATTTGCGACGGCGAGGTATAGCCCGCAGGCGGTGTGACCGTCAGCGTATAGGTATCGGCTGGCGCGCCGCCCACCAGCAGGAACTGATAGAAGCCATCCACGCCCGTGATCTGATTCGAATTCGCAGCGCCGCCCAACAGATGCTGCGCCGGGTCGTACCCCGGCGGGCCGCTGAAGGTAACCGTGGCGCCCGCCACGGGCTGACGCGTCACTGAATCGTACACCACGCCGGCGGGATCCAGCGGCAGACTTTGTTCAATCACGTTGTCGCCCGCCTGCAGGAATATCAGCGTGCGGCCGGTGCGCTGCACCTGCGCGGTCGATCCGCCGGTGGTCATGCTGTAACAGTTGCCAGCCATCGGCACCATGACGTTTGGCGCGGTAGTTTCACGCAGCGTAGCGCACGACGTGGTCTGCGCAAACCCTGCGCCCACGCCCGCTGACTCCGACGTTACCGGCAGACCGAACACGACATTGCCCGCACGGTCACGGAACTCGATCTGATAACTCACGCCCGCCGGCAGACCAGCAAGCGAATACAGCCCGTTGGCGCCAGTGGCGACCTGTCTGACGAGCGTTGTGCCCGCGGCATCGTACACCCGCACCACAAACCCCTCGAACAGCATTTCACCTGACGTGAACACACGGTCGTGGTTGACGTCGAGCCACACACGGCCGGAAAGTGTTCCGGTATTGGCGGCCCCGGCAGCGATGTTCGTCTTCGACGTTGCCACGTTATTGAGCGGCGTAGGATCGACAAGACTGCCTGTCGAAATCTGCGCCTGATGAATCAACTCACCCACTGCCGCCGGTGCGGTGCCCCGCAACGTCACTTCGATGCGCGCGCCGACTGGGAAGTTGGCCAAACTTACAGTGACAGGCGTGCCGGCCGCCGTGGGCGTACCCACGGTAACGGCGCCGCATGTGCCACTGGTCAACACTAAACACAAGCCGCTGACATTGGTAACCCCCGGCGGTACGGTGAATGTCACCTGCGCACCGTCCGCCACCGAGGGGCCTGTATTTGCCGCGACTGCCTTCCACACCAGCGTGGCGCCGGGGCCGGCTTGCGCCGGGCCGGCAAGACTGATGCTTAAATCCGGCCCCACCGCGTACGGTGACACCGCGACCTGCTTCGTTGCACTGGCATTGACCGTGCTCGCCCCTATCCGCCACGTTGCCGTGGCCGTATTGGTAATCACCGTTCCGCTGGGCGTGGCAGCCCCGGCGATGCTCGAAACGAGCATCGCCAGCAGGCTGAGCCACAGCCAGAGGTTACGTGTGATCAGGGCGATCATGCCGCTGTCAGCGCCTTACGTTTTACGCTTCCCGCCCGCGATTATTTGATAATCGCGTTGAAGAAGATGGTGACGGTCTCGCCCGGTTTTAATTCACCCGCGCAATACGTCCCCGCGCCACTCGGCGTGCCGACGTTCGGACACGTGGGGGTGCCCACCTGAGGCAATGCCGTCGCCAGATTCGCCGTGATGTTCGCACCCGAGATGCCGATGGAGTCAGCATCCGCTGCGCTGGTGTAGAACACCGGCGTCGTGCAGGCCCGGCCGGTGGTGCCAGCGCAAGTCAGCTTGAACGCATTACCCGCGCTTTCCGGCGTGGTGGCATCACAGGTGGTCGCATTACCGGTAATCAGGTTCGTATCGAACGTGAGGTTGGTATTCAGCGTATCGGTGATGGTCGCCAATGTCGCCGAAGCCGTTGCCGTATTCGCGTTGGTAATCTGGATCGAATACCGTACATAAGCACCGGGGATGGCTTTCGGGAACACCGTGGTGCCGTTGCCCGCGAAGTTAAACGGATCGCACAGCGTGGTCACCGATTTCGCCACGGTCACGCTGGCGTTGGCGATGCGGAACACATCCACCGCAGCATGCTTGCCGTCGCGCACGGCATCGCCCGTTACTGCGGGAGACGCAGCCGCGCCATCAGCAAATACCACGTCAACCGCAGTCTGGTTATCCGCGCTGGCGGTGTTTTGCGTGGTGAGGCCGCTGGCGCAGACGCCGGTAGAAGCTACGCAACTGGTGGCATCATACGTGGTCGCCAGCAGCGATACGATGGCGTCACCCGAGGTCAAACCCGGCGCGGGCGGTATGTTGCAAACCACATACACCGTGCGCGAGGCGTTCGGCGCCAGACTGACAATCGCCTGATTGGTGTCGGAGCCGGCCTGATAGCCCGCGCCGCCACCGGTTTCAGCAAACGCCTGACATGACAAACCGTCGAACGAGTCGGTGTACGTCGTCGCGCCGTAGGTCAGGGTTTGGGCTGAAGCGAGGTTACCCGCATCCAGCTTGTAATCCTAATTGGCGTTGCCGGTGTTGGTGACGGTAAAAGTCGTCACCTGCGCCAGCGCGCCAGGCGCCACCACGGTATGCGCCGTGTCGGTTGCCGCCACCACCACGCGCACCAGGTTGTCCACCTTGAAGGTCGCGGTGTTGCTGGTGATGTTGGGCTGCGCCGTGCTGCTGATGGTGTAACTCAGCGTGGCCTGGTTGGTGACATCGGTGTTGGCTGACACCTGGCCCGTGCCGGCGCCGTTGGTAAACGAGCCGCCCGCCAGGTATTGCGACGTTGCAGCTTGGCCAAAGGCCACCGTTGAATGCAATCCCAAGCCGGCAATTAATGCTATGCCGGCCAAGGCACTTCGATACCAACTACTCCAGTATTTCATGGCTTGCTCCTTGTGATTAAATAAAAAAATTAATAAAAACAAACACTTATGAACATCTTCCTGCGATC
>SXGS01097853.1_pt1 | contig 15045 bp, 13 predicted proteins | sample 3174681 | NCBI WGS metagenome assembly SXGS01 (sample SAMN11356861, study PRJNA531348) | freshwater metagenome | isolation source: freshwater sample F1-80 | place: China: Fuxian Lake, Yuxi | collected 2017-12-25 | reverse complement strand
GAGACGAAGTGCGGGCCTACTCCCGGTAGCTTTAACCACTGCATCCCATGACCTCGACGAGTCGCCGGCAGATGATCGCGGCGGGGAAGCGAGGCCCATCAGCAACGTGGCGCGCGATGCGGCCCCTTCCCTCCGACCCCTTTCACGTCCACCACGTCGCCGACTTGTCATCACCAGCCGCGCCCTCTCGATGCACTGCCAGTAGTGAGGTCTGCGCCAACCTTCCCCCTGCGGCCGATTCGAGTGCGTGCACCCGGATCGCTGTCACTCACTGAGATCGAGCGACTTGGCCCGAATGTCCTGCAGTTGCCGCTCAAGGACCTCCACCCTGTCGCACGCCGCCATGTAGGCAGCCGACATCACCGGGAAAGCGCCGCCGGGAGGCACTGGGGAATCCAGGCCGTCACGGGAATAGAAATCTTGTTCTTGGACGGTCGCCTCGCGCAACTCGTCTTCGACCCGCTCAAACCATTTCTCTAGAGTCTCGGACCCACGGCGCGGCACAAGAATCGGCCACGCATTACTGAGGTGTGCAGTACGCCAGTCATCAAAGGTGGCCCTGTCACGAGCTTGCTGTCGAGCACCACACTCGCAGAACGCACGGGTCCGACCGATCACCTGATGGCCCGGCACCCGCGTCCACGACGCGACGCTGCGCGGCGGTGGCCCCACAGCGTGAGCGACTGCTTCCGTCATGTCCGAGCCCTCTGCGATCGGGCCAGGTGAACCGGCACTCACTTCTTGTCGCGGGGCGGATTCGGGTCGTTGCCTGGCGCCACCGTGTCGGAGTCACGGATTTTTCCGTCGCGGCCATGGATCCGAACCTCTCCCCCGCCGGCGTTGTTCACGATCTCCCTTGCCCGGCTTATGGCTTCTTTCTGAGTGTCCTTGTTGTCGCTAGCCCGCGCGGCGCCGGGCGCTCGGACATCCCACCCGCCGTCAGGGTTCTTCACCACGTGTCGCTCGTTCTTGCCCGTCATGCGACTCTCGCTTCCCTCGGTCCGCCTAACGGCGGTCGCTGCCCCAATGGGCTCGGGTAATATTGTGGCATATTTTGTGTCACAGTTTAGGCATTCGTATCTGCGGTCGAGCAGGCCGTTGGCGAGGACCGCCTCCCGCACCCGATCTGAGCTCGTCGGTCGCAGACAATGCAGATCGTCCCGTTGCTTCAGCGGTGCTCCACAGCGGCGATGGAGCCAATGGCCGACCAGCCCAGTGGGCGGAGTACTTTTCCCGCGCCGAGAAACGCGATCAGCGCCAGTGGAGCTCCGGGCCGGGTCGGGGCGGAACTGGTGACTTCGAGACCCGGGGAGGTGGTGGCCCGTGGGCTGGCCTCCCGCAGGTCGGTGGTCCGTCAGAGCCAGTAGTGCACTGGACAGTCGACCGACTCCAGGGCCGGCGCCACAGGCTCAGGAACCTCGGCCGCGCCCCGGCGTATGACGTGAAGCTCAGCATCGAAGACGCCGTCCGCTTCGACGGTCCCGACAACCCAGGAACCATCCAGATGGGCGAGACCATCGAGTTCCTTGCAATCGGCTCGATGCAGGCCGGGCCCCTGAAACTGATCGTGTCTTGGCGCGACACATTAGACGGCGAACACCGCGAGTGGCGGCGCCCACTGCCGTGACGCGGCTTGGCCTGCGGCGGAGTCCCTGCAAAGGACAGGTGTTTGGCGTGTGTGGTCTTGGGATTCGTGTTCGCTCGCCCAACTTGCATCTGACCGCCGACAGTGCAGCCCGTCATCGGAGCCGCGACGCCTCCTCAGTCGATGACCACCCGCGCCTCGAGGCCAGCGAAGCCGATCGAGCTGGTCGCGACGTACATGTCGGCCCCGCCGCCGCCGCACTACCTGGTCAAGATCGGGCTGTGCGGTGAACGGAGTGAGCGTGGGGTCAAGTCTCGCGGTCCGCAGCCTTAGTGCCGCGCGCGCGGACCATGGAATCGGTGCTCGCACATTTGTTCGGGCAGCATCCGCCCCGTCGCGCCTAACTGCGACTTGCGAGTCACCGCGCCCTCCACCACCGGCGCTCGAGGCTGGCGCGACCTCTTGGCGGGGTCGCACACGCCCTAGAACTGTTGCGCCGCATAACTCATCCGCCGGTCACGTCGCCGACGGCATCGAGGCCTCAACAGAGACCTGAAGCGCCACCATGCGCCTCACCCAGGAGCGGCGACATGCCACATCAAAAGGGCACCACCGACACCGAGACCGTCGTGCGCCACCGCTGCTAGGCAAGCCAGGTCGCAGCATGAGCTGGTGCGAACCCGACTACGCGTCCAGCGAGACAGCCAAGACCTGCTGATCCTGGCACTTGACGAGGACTGCACCTGCAAGGGCTGAGGCGCTCTACCCAATGCCAGCCCGTCTGGACTTAGGCCGCCGATTCTCGACGCCTCTGCGCCACGCGTAACGAGGATGACGCGAGGACAACTAAAGACATCATCTACGCTGTCAGAACATGCCCGCAGGCTATCGCCAACGCGACGACAGTGTGGTCGATCCGTATCGAGAGCTCTCGCCGACCAGCCGGGCAAGATCGCTACACATAGGAGCACGGATGGCAGCGCAGCGAATCCTGTACACGCGTCAAGATGGCAAGTGGGCGGGCGACTCAAAGTGAACGGCAGAATTGTCGCCACCGACGGGGGCCAGGGCTACGAGAATGAGGATGATTGCCGCGAGATGGCAGACCGCGTCATCAGCGGAGAGTTCGAGGACGCGGACAAACGCATCGTTAGGCCGGAGAGCTGAGTGCCCTCGCCAGCGGTTCCGACTAGCGCAAAGGTCCCTTCGCAGGAGGCAATGCGCCCCGCAGCTACTTCAGCCAACGAAACCAAACCGTTAATGCCTGGGTCTTCCTGACTGTGGCCGGACCGCTTCCCATCCGTTAAGGGCCAAAGTGACCCGCAGACCGACAATTCGCCCGCGACTCGGAGCGCAGAGCGACGGGAGATCGATCGCATCGCGCAACGCTGGCAAAGCAGCGGACTCGATCAGAGGGTTCAGCTCGTCCGGGCGCTCACGTCGCGCGGGCCAAATTTCCCGCCCCCGGCGGGGGGTGTCTACGGCGAAACGCCGCGCATTCGAGGCCTCCACAGTTCGCCATAAACCACATGATCCGATTGGACGGTGAGCGTGGACACCCCCGCCCTGGGTATCGACGGCATCGCAGAACAGCCGTTTCCGTTCGGCCTGGTTCGTCGCGCCTGCGGCAACGTTGATGACCCAGCCCAGGCGTTGGTCGACCACGCGACGGTGCGCTCGAGTTGGCAGCCAGGCATCACCTTCCGCGAAGCCGATCGCGCTGGCCCTCCTGGCGGCCTACGTCGAGCCCAGTTGGGCGCCCTCCACGCAGTACTCGCACATTGGTCAACCGGAAGCATCGAGCCGGCGACAGTCGTCCTGCCGACAGGAACCGGCAAGACCGAGACCATGCTGGCCCTGCTCGTTGAGGCTAAAATTCAGCGTCTCCTCGTCATAGTCCCGAGCGACGCGTTGCGCACCCAGCTCACAAAGAAGTTCGAGACGCTCGGACTGCTCGCCGAACTCGGCGTGCTCCCTGAGAACGCACAGATGCCCTCCGTCGGCATGATCACCGGACGACCGACGGACCTCACCGAGGTCCAGGCCTTCATCGACGCCTCCCAGGTCATCGTGTCGACCCCGAACGCCCTCGCCGGCTGTTCGTCGGATATCACCGCGGCTCTGTTCGACTCGTGCGACACGTTGTTTTTCGACGAAGCCCACCACGTCAGGGCCGCGACATGGACTCAGATCCGAGATGCCTTCACCGGCAAGAGGGTCGTCCAGTTCACCGCCACACCATTCCGCGAGGACGGCCAGCACATCCAGGGACGGTTCGCGTACATCTTCCCTCTGCGCGAGGCACAGGCCGACGGTGTCTACAGCGTCATCCAGTACGAGTCCGTGTACGACCTCAACGACTCTGACACGGCGATCGCGAGGCGTGCCGTCGAGGTGCTCGACGCAGACCTCACCGAAGGCCTGGACCACCTACTGATGGCTCGCTGCAAAACTCAAACTGACGCGGAACGGGTGCACAGCATCTACCGCGGCGTCGGTGCCGAACACCGCCCTGTCATCATGCACTCCGGGATGCCACAGCGACGCAGACAGGCCGCCCTCAAAGAGGTCCAGGCCCGACGCTCACGGGTCATCGTCTGCGTCGACATGCTCGGCGAAGGTTTCGACCTTCCCCAGCTCAAGATCGCGGCACTCCATGATCCCAAGCGTTCACTCGCCCCGACGCTTCAATTCGCTGGGCGATTCGCGCGCGTCGCCGATGGCACCGGTGACGCCACCGTCATCACAGGACGCTCCGACCGGCTTTTCGACAAACGGCTCTCGCGGCTCTACGGCGAGGACGCCGATTGGAACAGCGTTATCGCTGAACTCTCCCAAGAAGCGATCCTCTATCAAGAACAGGTCTCCCAGTTCGAGCAAGGTTTCGGCGGCCAGGACGTCCGAGTCGCGACGCGAGCGGTGGCACCCAAGATGAGCACGGTGGTCTTCAAGACAAGCTGCGAGGAGTGGACACCTGAAGGGATCCTCGACGTCATCGCTGCCGAAGACATCGTCACCCAGCCGCTCCCGGTAAACCCCGCCGACAACGTCATGTGGTTCGTAACTCGCACCCGGCAAGTAGTGCCCTGGATCGACGGCGCCGGCATCGAAGACGTCGCCCACTCCCTGTTCGTCCTCCACTGGGACAAGGACCAGGGCTTGCTGTTCATCAACCACTCTGCGCTCGAAGGCACCAACACCCACATCGCCAAGGCAGTGGCCGGCGACTCTGCATCCATCATCAAGGGTGAGGAGATCTTCCGCGCGATGGGCGACATGGCACGACCTGTCCCCACGAACGTCGGCGTCCTGGACATCTACAGCCGGGCGCGCCGCTTCTCCATGCACGTCGGCGCGGACGTGACCGACGGCTTCCCTGCCGCCGAAGAGGCAACCAAGATTCAAACCAACCTGTTCGCCGCCGGTTTCCGCGATGGGGAACGAGTCACCGTCGGGGTGAGCCTTAAAGGCCGCGTCTGGAGCTACCTGGTCGCCAGGAACATCCTTGACTGGGTTGACTGGTGTCGCGAGGTCGGCCGACGGCTCCTCGACGACACGATCGACGTACAGGCAGTGAAGAGAAATTTCATTCGTCCCGAGATTCTCAACAGCTGGCCCGATGCAGTGCCGATAGGCGCGGAATGGCCGCCCAGCCTGCTGCTGAAGCCGCCAACCACGCTCCAGATTCGCATAGGCGATATCGAGGTGCCGCTAACTGAACTCGAGCTGTCGGTCGAGCCGGCTCTAACCGCCGACGGTCACGTGCGCATCACTATGACAGCGGACGAGTCTGAGGCTTCGTACGACCTGATCCTTGACCCCGACGGCATGCGAGCCCGCCCAGTCGCGGACGAAGCCACCTTCCGAACCAGTCAACGAACCCTGTCGGGGACCGAGTGTCTCGCCAAGAACGGCCCCATTCTTCTGCTGGGGGGAGACGGGGTCGTCTACCCGCCGGGCATCCTCTACCGGCCGCAACGCGACATCCCTGCACTCGACCGCGACGCCATCATCCCGATCGACTGGACTGGCGTTGCGCTGAACAAGGAGTCCCGCGGTCCGCAGAAGAACCCCGCGACCGTCCAAGGTCGCTCCCTCGAGCTCCTCCAGACGCAGGCATGGGACTTCGTCATCGACGATGATGGATCCGGCGAGGTGGCGGACCTCGTCGGTCTACGCCGAGTCGACAGCACGTTGGAAGTCGTCCTCGTCCACTGCAAGTTCGTGCAAGATGGCACCGTTGGAGCTCGGGTCGGCGACCTCTACGAGCTTTGCGGGCAGGCTCAGAAGAGTGCAGCGTGGCGGCGCCACCCTGAGAGCATGATCCGCCGACTCTTAGCTCGTGAACGAAATCGTCTGTCGAAGAGCAGGGCCAGCGGTTTCGAGAAGGGCGACGCCAACGACCTCCTCCGACTTCTGAGCGAGTTGCCCTCGCTATCGGTGCAGATGCAGATTGTTCTTGCTCAACCAGGCTTGAGCCGGAGTCGGGCCAGCGCCAACCAACTCGAACTTCTCGCCGCCACTGTCACCTATGCTCGCGAAACCAGCGCATCGCGGGTCGAAATCCTGGGAAGCAGCTAGGTGCGTCACTTCACCACCGTTGCAGCTTGGCATGAGGGCCAAGGCGCCTCGGCCGAAGGTCGACCGCGCCTCGGGGATCCATCAGCGCCGATCATAGTTCGCTAGGTACCGGCCGCAGATTGTCTCGACAGTGTCGTACGCCGCCACCGCACCTGACTGCGGCTTGCGGTTCGCCGCACCTTCCTCCCCGCGTCTTCGACGCTGGCGACCTCTTGGCAGAGTCGCAACCCTGAAACTGCTGCGTCTCCGACGGCTCGACCGCCGGTGACGTCGCTGACGGCATAGAGGCCTCGATAGAGACCAAGCGTCATCATGCGCCTCACCCAGGAGCGGCGACATGCCACACCAAATGGGCACCACTGACACCCAGACCGTCGCTACAACACCACCGTCGTTAGCCACGCCAGGACACAGCATGAGCTGCTGCGAACCCCGACTGCGCGTTCAGCGAGACAGCCAGGAGCTCCTGATCCTGGCCCTCGACGAGGACTGCACCTGCAAGGGCTGAGCCCCTCCAACAAGCGCCAGCAAACCTGTACCTAAGCCGCAGATTCTCGACGTCTCTCTGCCATTTGTACGGGCAAGACTGGCTGAAACACCTCCGGAAAGGGAGGCACAAACATGGCCACAGACTCAACGAACGAACCGGAGCACCAGCCCTCGGTCTGGCTGGGAAGCCAACACCCGAGGGTGTCTGGCGAACTGGCTTGGTTGCCGGGTCATGATCAGAGTCTTCGCGAGTTGGTGGAGGGTCAGGGTCGGCCGCTTCTGGTGGTGGCTCGTAATAGTGAGCCGTCTGGGCGGAAGGGCTGTATGGCGGCTGCGGAGGATGCCTTTGACGCGGTGAAGTCGTTGGCGGAGCGGACCGGGTTGGATGCGAGAGCGTTGTTGCCGGATCGGTCGGTGTTGGCGGAGTGGCTGTACGCGTCTTCGAATGTTCACCGGTTTGTGGATCGGGCGGGGCGGCCGTTTCGGTTGCGAACGTGTCTGGTCGATCTGACGGAGCACGGGATCTTGTTGTGTTTGTCGGCGGGTTCGGCTTCGAAGTTGGATGCCGATCATCAGCAGCCGCACGTGTCGTTGGTGCAGAAGGTGATTCGCGAGGTGGATCCGCCGGTGGCGGGCATGTTCACGAAGAGGTTCGATCGCCTGTCTCGTTCGACGTCGATGTTGGTGGTTCAGGAGCTGCGTGCTCTTGATGATCGTCTGGGGTCGTCGTGGAGCGGTGATGCGGACATGGGCCGGTGGGATATCCGCAGCGACATGGCGGAGATCTTCAACACCGTGCAGGGGGTGGGGGCGCGACGTGAGGCGCAGACGATCCGGTTGAAGGCGCTTCGAGGTATGGAGCGGGAGACGGGAACGGTGATGAGGGACGGCAGGGTGCCGTTTGCGGCGGCGCGGGCGTTGCCGCCGGGGTTGTTCCGGTTCAAGGATCGTCTGACTCGCCGAACGGTCATGGCGTTGGATTCGCCTGAGTTCTACCCGAGTCAGGATGCGTCGGTGTCTATCGTCCCTGATGTCCGTGATGAGTCGGGGGCCCTCGTCGACCAGGTCGCGAACGTGCGTTGGGTGTTGGAGAACTTCGGTTTGAATGGCCGCGGGGAAAGCGATCTGTTGGACGAGTTGGTGGCGAGGAGACTCAGTTCGGAGGCGCTCCGTTCGGGCCGTCGTCATGGTCCGTCGGCGTATTGGGGCGGCCCGACGGCGCCTGTTCATGAGCGTTGGTGCCACCGTTGGTTCGATGTCTTCGAACGGAACTTGGCTTTGTACGAGTCCGGCCGAATGGTGGTGCGCTTGGACGCGATGGAGACGAAGGAGATCGTGGTCGAGGGCGTCTTCCCGCCGTCGGGTGAATGGGCGCGGCCGGAGGACTTCGAACGGATCCGTACGTTTCTGCAGGCTCGCCGAGACCGCCCCCGGCCGAGGCCAACGTTCTGGTCGTGGGCGGGGCTTCCGGTGACGTTGAACGGGCAACCGGGTCGCTTGGAGGCGAGCAGCGCTGTCGTCGACACGGTGGGGCCTGCGTGGGCGATTTCTTTCTCGTCGAGGAACGCTCGATGGCGGTTCGCTGTGGAGCCGGACTCTGCTGACCCTGTCGATTCTGACTCTGTCGATTCTGACTCTGGGGGGGCGGACCCTGTCGGTGCTGACTCCGGGTCTCGTGTACCGAGCGTCTACCGCCGTGTTCCTGATTCGGTGTTGATGGCTGCGATCGTGGAAGCGGTGGTTGAGGCGAACGGCCAGCCGCTACGACCGCTGCTCGAAGCCGGGGCTCGGACCTCCGATGCGTCTCGACTTCGTGGCGAACGTGACCGGTTGGCAGCTGAGATCGTGTCGCGTGAGGACGCGCTGGACCTTCAGCTCGAGCAGATCATGGCGACGGACGGCGCGACTTTTCGGATGCCTGACGCGTTGCGTGATGCGGCGTACCGGGTGTGGACATCGGAGCGAGCAAAGGTTGATGAGAAGATCGACGCCCTGAACAGCATGGATCGTCGTCTGGCCGCGTTCCGTTCTCGCGACGGAGGGATCTCGGTGTCGGCGATGCAGGATCTCGTGAACGGGCTGCGGGATCCGGCTGCTGGTACGCATCGCGACCTGCTTCGACGCGGTGTCCGAAATCTGAGGTTCAGCACCGGGGAGCCGTCTTTCGACGGGTCGCGACAAAGTGTGCGCCTCTCCTTCGAGGGGGAACTGGTGTTCGCGACATCGAGGGGCCCCCGGTCAGTTGAGTTCTCCGGTGCCCACGTCCACGGACCGCCCGTGTCGCCGCGAGACGTAACCCTGCAGACGCTGGCTGACCTGCGTGCCGGGAAGGTGGCCCGGTTCTCGAGTGCCCCCGGCCGCACCAACTCAGAAGTCGGCAACGTCGGTGCGCTGCTCGGGCTGGACCGGCGCCAGTTCCAAGTCGGCTTGTGCGGCGACTCGGACCTGTTGAGGTTGGGGATGGCGGCCATGTATCCGGAGCCAGCACCTGGTGAAGATCCGGCGTTGGTGCTCCGGCTTGAGGATCTGGTCAGCGAGCCTGCTCTGATCGAGCAGTTCGGTGATGTGCCCGCGCTCGTCGACGCTATTCACGCTCATTATTCGCGGTTTCGGGCGCCGCGATGGTTGAGCAAGGAGGCGGGTCGTGCGGAGGTTGAGGCGCTGATCGCCTCAGGGTCGGGAGACCCGGGACAGTTCGAGCCGGGTGAGGCATGGAAGGCAGCCGCTTTCAGGCAGGCGATCCGGAGAAACAAGACCTACGCCTGGTCCTCCTTCAGGTTTCCTGACCGCCCTGTGGTGAACCCGTGCCGATTCTGCGGGAGCCCCCGCGTGGCGAGCGTCCGAGTGCCGGAAGTCACCGGGTACATGTGCTTGGCTCCGTCGTGCCGTCGCGACGAACGCGGCGTCACGTGGCCTACCCGTTTCGACCTGTTCGTGTCCTGGGCGCCGCTGTGGCAAGCAGCAGGCGTGCACCTCGACATTCCCGAAGGCACCACCTTCAAGCCTCGCGAGTTGCGTTTACCGGCCGAGAGCCGACGCCGCAGCACGTACGGGCGTCTGAATGCGGCTGAGCGTGCGGAGATGGTCGCTTTGTACGACGAGTCGACGATGACGGTGGACGCAATCAAACAAAAGTTCAGGGTGACGAGCGGCGTGCTCTATGCCGCACTCACCGAAGCTGGTGTCACGCTGCGCCAGCATCGGTCCCCATCGAGCGAGACCGTGTTCAAGCTCTGTCCCGCACTACATCGAACCGATGGAGGCTGATGCCGTCCCGTCCCACGTTGCGTAAGTAGCCCTCGGACGACCGCGACCTGTGCCCACTGTCGAATGCGGCCGACACGGCTCCCGAGAGTCTGAGCCGACCCCGACGTCGTCTCCCGTTGATCCCGGAGGCCAGCGACCGAGTTCCGCCGCGCCGCAGCGCAGTTCGACTGCACCGGTCCCCATCACGCTGCTCGAAGGAGGTACTACCTCATTCCCGGCACCGGGCGTGCAGAGATGACTTGGTGCGTCCGTAGCCGGGTCGAACGTGTAGCCGATCGAGTCAGTTGCGCCGCTCATGCGCCGCGCCTCCCCCGGCCTTGTTGAGCCCTGTGGCCTCTCGGGCCCGGGTCAGTGCGTCGGCGCAGGGAGCGCTGCGAGGCTCTTGAGCTGGCGTGCCCACTCCCAGGCTGGCGAGTCGGTTCGCGCTAGGAAGCGGCTGCGATTGTCTGACTTCGGCATCGCGATGAGCAGGCCGCACTCGATAAGACTCCGCACCGGAGCTTGCACATTTGAGACCGGAAGGTCGAGGCCTCGAGCGATCTCGGTCTGCGTCACGAACCCGTCCGAAGCGGCGATGTACAGCATGACCTCTAGCCGGTACCCCTGTCCGAACGCTGCCTTGGAGAGGCGTCGCAACTCTTCGACATCGGCCGGCACGGGTGATACGTTACGGCAAACGCATTACGTGAATCACGTATTGTTGTCGATCGGCGGGAGCCTGGGCCATGCGACGCAAGACTGGTATCGAGTGGACCGAAGTGACCTGGAACCCTACGACCGGCTGTGATCGGGTGAGCGCGGGCTGCGACAACTGCTACGCACTGGCGATGGCTAAACGGCTCAAGGCGATGGGTTCGGCTCGGTACCAGGTCGACGGTGACCCTCGCACCTCTGGACCGGGTTTCGCTCTGACCGTGCATGACGACGCCTTGACGCAGCCGTTTCGATGGAGCGGCCGTCGGGTCGTGTTTGTGAACTCCATGTCGGACCTCTTTCACGCGAGGGTCCCGCTTGAGTTCATTCGTGAGGTGTTTGCTGTTATCGCCGACACGCCCCAGCACACGTATCAGATCCTGACGAAGCGCTCGGCCCGGCTACCGAAGATCGCCGGCAAGCTTGAGTGGCCCCAGAACCTTTGGATGGGCGTCAGCGTGGAGAACAGCGACCACCTCAATCGGGTGGAGCATCTTCGCCAGGTGCCCGCCGCTGTCCGGTTCTTGTCGTGCGAGCCGCTACTGGGACCGCTTGGCGACCTCGAGTTGGAGGGCATCGGGTGGGTCATCACGGGAGGCGAGTCTGGCCCTCGTGCACGGCCGCTGGACGCGGACTGGGTTCGCGAGATACGCGACAACTGTGTCGACAACGGAGTGCCGTTCTTCCACAAGCAGTGGGGTGGGCGAACCCCGAAGGCGCATGGGCGTGATCTTGACGGTGCCGTGTGGTCGGAGATGCCGGACTTGTCTCGCATAGTCACCGCTTGACGATGCGGTGCCTCCAGATGTTCTTGGAGTCGGAAGTGTCACGCGGCTGAACGCGCCCATCGGCTGCCAGGTTGTCCCAGGCTCGTACGAGCGCCGGCTGTCCTGCCAGTGACATCGAGGTGCCGAGGATCGCTTCGATGTTCTCGCCCACGGCAATCCCTTGGCCCGTCGCGATCCTTTCGAGGAGACGTCGGAGGTTCGACTCGATCTGGGCGACCGCCTCGGCTTTCAGTTCGTCCTCGCGGTTCTTCGCGTCACGCTCGTTGTATACGGAGATGACTTCACCGCCGAACAGTGACGGCTGTTCTTCCTCACGGGCGAGCGCCTCTTCGAGGTCCTTTTGACGGAAGGCGTCGCGCCACTTCGCTGTCCCCTTTGCTGCGGCGTCGGCGAACTTGTAGGCCGCGGCGGGGTGTCGGTAGAACAGGGTGAAGTGGAACAGCATCGGGCCGGTCGGGGTGCGACGGATCGGGACGACCAGTGACGCCGCACCGGTCTCGGTCTCGATGATCTCGCGGTACGCATCTACGACCTCCATCGCGGCACGGTTCGCATCGCCGATGCGGTCGCGGGCCTCGAGGAACCTGCGGCGCCACCAGTGGCCGCCGAAGAACGCGTCAGACAGGCCGATCCCGGCGTCGTGGGCCACTGACGGCTTGAGCTCGGGTGCACCGTCCTCATTCCACCTCAGACATCCCCCGTGACGTGAGATCGCCTCGACGTTGATGTTCACCAGGACCTCTGAGGATGTCTTGCGGGTCGGGTTGAGCAGGGTGCCTGTCATCTGTTCCTTCGAGACCGCAGCGACGCCGAACGGGTCGATGAAGGTCAGCACCGGATTGTTGCCGACCAAGTCCCACACGTCCTGAAGTCGCTCGGCGACGCTGCCGTGGAAGACCTTGGCGTGCAGACCGTCGTCCACGAACGGTCTGACGTTGACTCTCAGAAGCTCGACGTATCCCTTGCGAGCCTCGATGAATGCGCAGCGCACGTCGCGCGGCGGACTGAAGCCGCGCTGCTTCTTGGCAAGCTCCAAGGCAACGATCGGTGAGCCGTTGACCTGTTCACCGGTGGCGTCGGCCTCGTACTTGCCAGGGCCTGCGTTGGTGTCGACTAGCCACATAGGGCCGTGGTGCCTGCTGCCGAGCATGGAGAAGAACACGTGAGCGTAGGTCGTGAAGACGGCATGCTTCAGCACCGCGGCTGGCTTCTGACCTGTGAAGAATGCTTGGTTGCTGACCATCGCTACCTACCTGCGTCGCCGCGCTCAGGCACTGCCGATGCCCTCGACGTATTCATCGATCATTGCTTCGAGTTGGTCCAGCGCGAGGGTGACGTGGCTTGGGCTAAGCGTTGTCCGCGGGTCGAAGTTCGGCAGTCGGTGGGCGCGGTGCAGGGGGTTGCGGCAGACGTCGAGTGCGTATTGGTCCAATGCGACCCACTCGCCGTGGACGTTGGAGCTCATGGGCGCGAACAGCGTCCGATACTCACGGGCAAGGTCGACTGCGTTTGCCATGCTTCGTGTGTCGGTCTTCGTGAACCGTGCGTTCACGTCGATGTCTTGGAACTCTTCCATCATGTCGCGTTCGAGGATCTGCTCGAGTTCGGCGATCTCGGCGTCGAGGTCGGACGTGTCCCCAGTCTCGGCGTCCGCGTATTCGCGCAGATGGAGAACGTGCAGCTTCAGGTGACCGCGCCCGTAGTCCTTGAAACGCTCGAAAAGCGTCTCGTCGTCTTTGTACATCAACCATTTCGCGACGATGCGTGCCTCGACCAGGCCTCGGATCAGAGGGGCGCCGTGCTCGACGGACCAGAACAGCGGCATGGATGCCATGGCCTCAACGGCTCGTACCTGACGATTGACCAGTCCGGTCAGCACCTCATGCCGGTCCGGGCTGAAAAGGTCGGGGTCGGTGGCGAAGACACATTCGAGGAACTTCTCCTTCAACGCCTCGACTCGGGCCAGAGCGTCCGCTCGCACCGGGGCCCACGGCGGCACGGCGTCGCCGGTACTCTCGTCGTCATCTGCGTTCTCGGCGTCCGGCTTGAGTACCGCGCACGGGTACAACGTCCAGTTCCGACGCCAGAACGCAGCCGCCCATTTCTGGCGGGTCTCGAGGATCGATAAATCCTGCATGCCCCACAGCGCGTTGAACATTGCACGGACCGAACTCTCCACCCGCGCGCGGTCGTCGTCGTCCAGTTGGTTCGGGTAGCGAGGCAACAGCTCGAGGAACCCGACGCCGGGCGGGAGATGAATCTTGCCTGAGCGGATCTGACCGCGTACTGCCAGCACTTTCGCACGCGTCGCCACGTCCGACTGCCCGTGCCACGCGGCGCGGACCACGTCGGCTAGGAACTCCGCAGGCGCGTCCTCGGCCACCACTGGCCGGGGGCCCGTCCACCCATCGAAGATCCATGCGCCGGGCATCTTCTCGTACCGGTCCAACGCGCGTACCAGCAACCAGGGGAAAGCCTGCTCGTACAGCGAGCCCTCCTCGTGCAGGGCGTGAAGCGCCTCGGCCCGTCGGCCTTTTGGGACCAGGTCGAGGGACTGGAGGGACCCGTCGAGCACTACCGAGTCATCGATGAACCGGGAGAGGACGTCGAGGGTGCGCGCAACGACAACCATCCCGGTGTCCAGTCCGTGCTCATGCAGCGCCGAGCTCGGCCAGATCAGGGACGGGAAGACATCACGCAGCCAAGGAACAGACGTGGTCGGGGCGATGCTGTTCATCGGCGCTGTGAGCCGCTTGCCCTGCTGCCGGTGGGCACGGAGGCTGCTGTTACCGGACCGCCGCTGCCGCTTCGCGCTCTTTCCGCTCGTCATGAGGTGGTCCTCGCGGACTGCGTCCGGCACATGCGCATGCGTCTTCTTCCGATAGTTGCCCGCTGGGTCATCGTCCTGATCCGCCAGTCCGGTGTTCCGCCCCGGCCGGGCACTCGTGCAGTTACATTTAGACAATGTACTTCGCGGGGTCGTCTCGGCTGGCTGTTTCGCTCCACGTCAGCGGCAGCATCTTCTGTCTGGCACCGGCGGTGAGCTGACTCGTGCCGATTCCTGATCTGACCGACGGCAGCGAACTCCGGCTGGCGGTGGAACAGATGGCCGAGGGACCGCTGGCGTACCTCCTAGGTGCTGGCGCCTCGGTGTCGGCAGGGTTGCCTACGTGGGCTGAGCTCTTGTGGCGGCTCCTCGCTGATCGCGGCCTCGACCCTGATGCCGTGTCTCGGTTGCTGCAGTCACAGGATCCGTTGCTCGGCGCCGAAGCCGCCTTCGCTCCGAGCACGACGCGGACTCGTCGAGACAGCCGAATCTTCCGCGCGCTCTACGGAACGAGCGATCCGACCGAGGCGCAGGGCCTGTTCACTCCGTCGAACATGCACCTCGCGGTGGCGGCCGACGTGGTGCGCCGTGGCACTCACGATGCCACCCTCATGACCTTGAACTATGACGACCTTCAAGAGGAGGCGTTGGTCAACGCCTTGGCGAAAGGTCGACGGAAGGACCCGAACGAGCTGGTCCACGGTCGGTCCGATGCGACCAATCGCGCGAACAGCCAGCAGTTCGAGGTGCATCACCTGCATGGACTCCTGCCACGCCAGCAGCTGACTGCCGTAGGTGACCCGCTCGTGCTCACG